>VFQN01000038.1_pt1 | contig 290569 bp, 301 predicted proteins | sample 3512371 | NCBI WGS metagenome assembly VFQN01 (sample SAMN10412370, study PRJNA504923) | tailings metagenome | isolation source: Replicate 2 from Balatoc abandoned mine | place: Philippines: Itogon, Benguet | collected 2017-08-28 | reverse complement strand
GGGAAGGAAGCGCGTGCCGAGACCGGCGACGGGGAAGACGGCTTTACGGATCGGCTTGGGAGGCATCTGGCACCTTGAGCTGATGAATTCGCGAAAGTTCTTGCGCCCGTCGCGGTCTCCCGTGCCCTGCGCCATAACGCAGGTCAATGATTGTTCGTCATCGCGCAAGCCGGGCGGCGGGAGCGAGTTGCACGAAGGGCGCTTTTCGCTAAGGCTGGCGCGATGGACAAGCTGATCATCAAGGGCGGCAACCGCCTCAAGGGCACGATCCCGATTTCCGGTGCGAAGAATGCGGCGCTGACGCTCATTCCCTGCGCTCTGCTGACCGAGGAACCGCTGACGCTGCGCAACCTGCCGCGGCTCGCGGACATCGACGGGTTCCAGCACCTGATGAACCAGTTCGGCGTCACCACCGTGATCCAGGGCACGCGGCCCGAGGATTTCGGCCGGGTGATGAGCATGGAGGCGACCCGCATCACCTCCACCGTCGCTCCCTACGATCTCGTCCGCAAGATGCGTGCCTCGATCCTCGTGCTCGGCCCGATGCTGGCGCGCGCGGGCGAGGCGACCGTCTCGATGCCCGGCGGCTGTGCGATCGGCAACCGTCCGATCGACCTGCACCTGAAGGCGCTCGAGGCCTTCGGCGCGAAAATCGAGCTCGCGGCGGGCTACGTGAAGGCCTATCAGCCCGATGGCGGGATGCCGGGCGGGGATTTCGACTTCCCCGTGGTGTCGGTCGGCGCGACCGAGAACGCGCTGATGGCGGCGGTGCTGGCGAACGGCACCAGCCGCCTCTTCAACGCCGCGCGCGAGCCGGAAATCGTCGACCTCTGCAACCTGCTGGTGGCGATGGGCGCGGAAATCGAGGGGATCGGCCGGTCGAACCTCACCATCCACGGGGTCAAGCGCCTGCACGGCGCGACCTACCGCGTGATGCCCGACCGGATCGAGGCGGGCTCCTATGCCTGCGCGGCGGCGATCACCGGCGGCGAGGTGCGGCTCGAGGGCGCCAAGGCCGAGGACATGATGGCGACCATCCACGCGCTCCAGGCGATCGGGGTCCATGTCGAGTGGGACGCCAAGAGCGTCACGGTCAAGGCGAACGGCGCACTCAAGGCGACCAACCTCACCACCGCGCCCTATCCGGGCCTCGCCACCGACATGCAGGCGCAGCTGATGGCGCTGCTGTGCAAGGCGGAAGGCGCAAGCGTGCTCAAGGAGACGATCTTCGAGAACCGCTTCATGCACGTGCCGGAGCTCGCGCGCATGGGCGCGGACATCACCACCGAGGGCCGCACCGCGATCGTAAGGGGCGTGAACCGTCTGACCGGTGCCGAGGTGATGGCGACCGACCTGCGCGCCTCGATGAGCCTCGTGATCGCAGGCCTTGCGGCGGAGGGCGAAACCACGGTTCGCCGCCTCTACCACCTTGACCGCGGCTACGAGCGGCTGGAGGAAAAGCTTCAGCTGGTCGGTGCGGACATCGAGCGGGTGGACGACTAGGGCGATCACTCGTCATTGCGGGCGCAGCGAAGCAATCCATTGCCTGCGCTTGCCGCTGACGACGGGTTCATGGATTGCCGCGGCCTTCGGCCTCGCAATGACGAAAATCAGGCGTTTGTGACCAGCCATACCCTGATGGCGCTCGCCAGCCCGGGGGGCGTCGGGGACTTGATCCGTTCGGCATCGATGCGCGCCACCAAGGCTGCAACTGCCAGCCCCTCGCGCGCGGCGGCGGCTTTCAGCATCTCCCAGAACAGCGGTTCGAGGCTGATCGAGGTCTGGTGGCCCGCAATTGCAAGCGAGCGTTTGACGGGGGGGTGGTAGGGGGAGGGCTCCATAGCTTCCCGTTACCACGTCTTTGTTGTCGCATCGCTGTTTGCAGAAAACCGGTTCCCACTTTTCTGCGCGATGCTCCGATCAGGCCGCTTCGAAGTCGTCCACATATTCGGGGAGGAACACCGGCTCGCGCTCGGACCAGCCGGGGGCGGTGGCAGCGGCTTCGCTGAGCGACTGGAGCAGCAGCTTGCGGCGCTCGGGCCGGATCAGGGGCAGGGCGCTCGCGGCGCAGAAGGCGGCCGGCAGCCAGGGCCGCACCCGCGCGCCGAGCAGGCGTTCGTAAAGGAAGCGGAAGGCCGAGAAGCTCGCCAGCCGTTCCTGTTCGAGATCGAAGGCGGCGAGGCGCACCAGCTTGCCGAGGAAGCGTTCGACCTCGAAGGGCGTGCCCTCGTCGGGGATCAGGCCGCGCAGGGCCTTCAAGTCCTGATACGCGACATATTGGCGGCGGATCGCAATGTTCTCGGCCTCGCTGCGGCCCCAGCGCCGGAAGGCGTCGGTGCGGGCCAGGCCGATGTCGAGGCTGCGCTTGATGTAACGCTGCTCGCAGGGTGCGAACCCGGCGAATTCCCGCATCTCGGCAATCGGCATCATCATGGCGCGTCTCCTTCGGACAGGGAGAACGTCGCAGAGCATGGTTAATTTAGGGTTATGTGGTTTTAACCCTAGATCAGGCCGGCGAGCGGCGATGAGGGATCGGCATACATCCGCCGCGCCATGCGCCCGGCAAGATAGGCCTCGCGCCCGGCCTCGACCGCCAGCTTCATCGCGCGGGCCATGCGGATCGGGTCCTTCGCTTCGGCGATGGCGGTGTTCATCAGGATGCCGTCGCAGCCCAGTTCCATGCCGACCGCAGCGTCCGAGGCCGTGCCGACGCCCGCATCGACCAGCACCGGCACCTTCGCGCCCTCGACGATCAGGCGGATCGTCACGCGGTTCTGGATGCCGAGGCCCGAGCCGATCGGCGCCCCCAGCGGCATGATCGCGACCGCGCCCGCATCCTCGAGCTGCTTCGCCGCAATCGGATCGTCGGCGCAGTAGACCATCGGGAGGAAGCCTTCCTTAGCCAGCACCTCGGTCGCCTTCAGCGTTTCGCGCATGTCGGGATAGAGCGTGCGCGCCTCGCCCAGCACCTCGAGCTTGACGAGGTCCCAGCCCCCCGCCTCACGCGCCAGCCTGAGAGTGCGGACCGCTTCCTCGCCGGTGAAGCAGCCCGCGGTGTTGGGGAGGTAGGTGATTTTCTTCGGGTCGATGAAATCGGTCAGCATCGGCGCCTTGGGATCGGAGACGTTGACCCGCCGCACCGCCACGGTGACGATCTCCGCGCCCGAAGCCGCAACGGCGGCGGCGTTCTGCTCGAAGCTCTTGTACTTGCCCGTGCCGACGATCAGCCGCGAGCGGAAGGTGCGGCCCGCGACGGTCCAGGTGTCCTCGCCCGCATGGTCGCCCCCGCCGACGAAGTGCACGATCTCCAGCCTGTCGCCCTCGGCCAGCGGCGCATCGGCCAGCGTCGAGCGGGGCACGATCTCGCCGTTGCGCTCGACCGCGACCTTCTCGGGCGCAAGCTCCAGCTCGCGCACCAGATCGGCGATGGTGGCGGCCGCCGAGCGGTGGGGGGCGCCGTTCAGGGTGATGCTCTTGGTCATGCGCGGTGACATAGGCCCTCGCAGGCGGCGTGCAACCACGAGTTTGAGGGGGAGCGCCTCAGTGCGCCGCGCGCAGGTTCAGAAGGTGCCCGAGCCCGACCAGCGCCACCCCGACAAGGGTCAGCAGGAACTCGATGGTGCCATGCGGCACGAGCAGCGCACCCCCCATCAGCAGCATTCCGGCAAAGGCCAGCACGAAGGGCCGCTTGCGCCCGTGACGCAGCAGGCCCCAGCCGATCGCCACCGCCGCCACCCCGAAGGCCAGCGCAAGGCCGATGCGGTGGATGTTCTCGTCGAACAGGAAGTGCCCGCTGAACCCGAGTGCGGAGATCAGCAGCAGCGTCGCCAGACAGTGCAGCGCGCACAGCCCCGCAAGCGCGATCCCGAGCGTGTCGAGTCGGCGGCGCAGCGAGCTCCGACTCGCGGGGGGCAGGGCATCGGTGGTCATGTCGCCACCGCACATATGTAATGTTGTTACATTGTGCAAGGCGGACTTGCACCAGTGGCACGGCGGTTTGCGGCAAACGGACTTGCGCAGCGGACGGCGGGGGGACAAAGAGCGGGCCGTCATGGCCACCTCCGCCTCCGTGTCGAACCTGTTCCGGCCCGCGCCCGGCAGCCGCGCCCGACCTCTCGCGGTCGCACGCTGGCTCGAGATCGTGGCGGGGCTGGTGGTGCTCATCGTCCTCGTCGGCGGGATCACCCGGCTGACCGAAAGCGGGCTTTCGATCACCGAGTGGAACGTCGTCAGCGGCATCCTTCCCCCGCTCACCGAGGCGGCATGGCAGGCCGAGTTCGCCAAATATCGCCTCACCGCCGAGTACCGCATCGAGAGCGGCCCCGCGGGAATGGACCTTGCCGCGTTCAAGTTCATCTTCTTCTGGGAGTGGTTCCACCGCATCCTCGGGCGGGTGATCGGGCTGGCCTTCCTTCTCCCGCTGATCGTCTTCGCGGTGCGTCGTGCGATTCCCGCAGGCTACGGCTGGCGGCTGGCCGCGATGTTCGCGCTGATCTGCGGGCAGGGCGCGCTGGGGTGGTACATGGTGTCCTCTGGCGTGGGCGAGACCGATCTCACCGACGTGAGCCATTTCCGCCTCGCGGCCCATCTGCTGACCGCGCTGTTCCTGCTGGCGGGCCTTGTCTGGACCGCGCGCGATCTCAGGCTGCTCGCCCGCAACCCCGCCGCGCGGCCTGCGCCGCTGACGGCGGGCGCGGCGCTGGCGGGCGGGGTGTTGTTCGTCCAGCTGCTGCTCGGCGCCTGGGTCGCGGGGCTCAATGCCGGACATGCCGCCTATGACTGGCCGCTGATGAACGGGCGGCTGGTGCCGCAGGTGGACTGGTCGGGCGGGGTGCTGTGGACGCTGACGCACGACCCCTTCCTGATCCAGTTCATGCACCGCTGGTGGGCCTGGGTCGCGGTCGCGGCGCTGGTGTGGCTGGCGCGGCGCGTGCGCAAGGCCGACCGCTTCGCCAGCATTGCTGTGCATTCGGCCTTCGGCACGATGGTGCTGCTCGGCATCGCCACGGTGATGAGCGAGGTCTCCCTCTGGATCGCCGCCGCGCATCAGCTGGTCGGCGCATTGACCGTGGCGGCGACGGTGTGGGCGATGCATTCGGACGGCCTGGCGCGCAGGGCTGCGGCATGACCGCCGCGCTCGTCTGGTGCCCGTTCCCGGACTTGGAAAGCGCCCGCGCCGCCGCCGACGCGCTGCTCGACGACAGCCTGATCGCCTGCGCCAACATCCTCGGTGCCATAGAAAGCCGCTTCGTCTGGGAGGGCGCCCGCGCCACCGGAAGCGAGGTCGGGGTGCTTTTCAAGACGACGGCCGAGCGTCTCGACGACGTCGTCGAGCGCCTCGGCGAACTCCATCCCTACGATACACCGGCGATCATCGGCTGGCACGCCGATGCCGCCCATCCGGCCACCTTCGCCTGGCTGGCAGGGAGCATTTCCAGATAACGGTATTATTTTACCGCATGGGAAAACGGCGCTTTTGCTTGACTTCGCGCCCGCCTGACGACATTTGCGCCCCACTTCGCTCCCTCGGCCACGGTCTGGGCGGGTGATTCTTCCGGACATCTTCCGCGAAGCACAGTTTCGAACCAAGGACATATGCCATGAAGGCGCTCAGCAAGCAGACCCGGTCGATCAAACCGGCCGAGGTCGAAAAGAACTGGCACATCATCGACGCCGACGGCCTCGTCGTCGGCCGCCTCGCCGCGATCGTCGCCAACATCCTGCGCGGCAAGCACAAGCCGAGCTACACCCCGCACGTCGACTGCGGCGATCACGTGATCGTCATCAACGTCGAGAAGGTGAAGTTCACCGGCAACAAGATGGGCGACAAGGTCTATTACAAGCACACCGGCCACCCGGGCGGCATCAAGGAAACCACCCCTGCCAAGGTGCTGGGCGGGCGTTTCCCCGAGCGCGTGCTCGAGAAGGCTGTCGAGCGCATGATCCCGCGCGGCCCCCTCGGCCGTCAGCAGATGAAGGCGCTGCACCTCTATGCCGGCACCGAGCATCCCCATAACGGCCAGCAGCCGCAGGTGCTCGACGTCGCTTCCATGAACCGCAAGAACAAGGTGGCCGCATAATGGCTGACGAAACCACGACCGTCTCGGATCTCGCCGATCTGAAGGACATCGCCGCCGGCGTGCCCCAGGGCGACGCTGCCGAAATCGCCCGTGTCGCCGCGCCGCTGCGCGAGCGCGAGATCGACGCCCAGGGCCGCGCCTACGCCACCGGCCGCCGCAAGGACGCGGTCGCCCGCGTGTGGGTCAAGCCGGGCACCGGCAAGATCACCATCAACGGCCGCGACCAGGAAACCTACTTCGCGCGTCCGACCCTGCGTCTGGTGATCAACCAGCCCTTCACCGTGACCGACCGCACCGGCCAGTACGACGTCGTCTGCACCGTGCGCGGCGGCGGCCTGTCGGGTCAGGCGGGCGCCGTGAAGCACGGCATTGCCCAGGCGCTCAGCAAGTACGAGCCCGAGCTGCGCAGCGCGGTGAAGGCTGAGGGCTTCCTCACCCGCGACAGCCGCGTGGTCGAGCGCAAGAAGTACGGCAAGGCCAAGGCCCGCCGCAGCTTCCAGTTCTCGAAGCGCTAAGTTTCTCCGGTTCCGGTACCCGGAAACATCGAGGGCGGCCCCCGCAAGGGAGCCGCCCTTCTTGTTGGGCAACGCCGCAGGAGCTCAGCGTTGCAGGAGCAGCATCCCGAAGGAGAGACCGGTGCCCGAGAAGAACACAGGCCACGACCAGTAGAACCGGACATCGGCCACATCGACGAGGCGGATTGCCAGCGGTCCCGCGCTGGTCCCCTGCGAGCCGATCACCAGCGCGACCGCGGCGGAAAGGATCGCGCCGAACGTCAGGGCCTTGATCAAGTCCATTGCCATGTCCCCACAAGGATCGGGCCGCCTGCGGGCGGCCGGCCGGTTGAACGGGGCGGGAGGAAAACCCCAGTCGGCACGCCTTCCCGGTTCCGCGCCCCGTTGGCGATATCACCAACAAAACCTTAATCCGGACGATAGAGAAAGGGTTAAGTCCCGCGCCCGTCAGGTTACCGGGAGCACCCCCGTCCCGGTCAGGCGTAGCGCGGTTTCGATCACCCCGCCGGGCGCACAGTCGATCACCCGCCAGCTCGCCGGAGCCTCGTGCCTGAGGCGGGTGGAGAGCGTCCCCGTGCCGATCATCCGCATCGCGTGCCCGCCGCTGGTGCGCAGCTGGTCGAAGGGGACATGCACATGGCCCGAGATCACCGCATCGGCCCCCGCCGCCGCGATCTGCGCGAAGGCGGCATCGCCGCCGATGGTGGGATTGCCGGGCTTGCCCTCGTCGCCGAGCAGCGGGTGGTGCGCGATGACGATGATCGTGCGCGGATCGCCGGCCTCCTTGAGCGCCGCGATCGCATCCACGGTCTGGCGCAGCGCGGCAGGCTTCACCACGCCGTCGGACCATGGAAAGCGCGTCTGCGCGCGCACCGTCGTGCGTAGCGGGACCAGCACGACATCGGGTGATTCGAACCCGCCGCTCACCGCCGCGCGCAGGGCCTCGAAGCGGCGGAACGGATCGGTGAAACGCTCCCACGGGTTGTAATAGGGCATGTCGTGATTGCCCGGTTCGAGCACCACCGGCACCCCGAGTGAGGCGAACCATTCGCGCGCGGCGGCATATTCGGAATGCTTCGCGCGCTGGGTCAGGTCGCCGGTGCAGACGATCGCATCGGGGCGCTCGGCCGCGATCGCCGCGACCACGCTGTCGAGCGCGGCGCGGTCCTCGACGCCGAAGTGGACATCGCTGATGTGGAACAGGCGGGTCGGCATGGGGCCCCTATACCCGCCCGGTCAGGATAAGCCACGCCGCGGCGCCGTTGACGGCGGTGTAGACCCCGTAGGCCCAGGCATAGCCCGGCCAGCCTTGGGTGGAGAGCAGCAGCGCGAAGAACAGCACCGCAAACTCGCTGATCAGCGCGGCGCGGCGGCCGAGCGTCTGGCTTGCGCTCGGCAGGCGGGCGAACATCGGGTGCCCGCGCTCGAACACCGCACGGTTGATGGCGAAGTTGGCGATTCCGAGCAGGAAGATGATCGCGGTGGCGAGACCCATGGGCGCAGTATGGCGCTGCGCCGGTCGATTGGAAACCGCCATTTGTCGCCCCTTTCGCGCCATTGGTCCTGACGCCCCCCCACCGGTCGAAGCGCAGCCGCGGGTTGATCGAAGGCCGGATGCGGGGGCTGGGGCAGGGGCGTATCAGGGGTTTCAGCAGGGCGCTTGGCTCCCCCCCGGATCGGACCCCCGCCGATCCCAAGACCCTGCGATATGGAGGATAACGTGATGAAAACCCTTGCGAAGAATGTCACCCTCGGGCTGGCCGCGCTCGGCCTGGCAGGCACCGCCGTCAGCCCCGCCTTTGCCGGCGAGGTCCAGCGCATGACGATTGCGGTCCCGACCGCGGACCTCGACCTCGGCACCGCCGCAGGCCAGCGCACGCTCGACAACCGCGTCGCCAAGGCGGTGCGCACGGTGTGCCGGACGACCAGCCTTGCCACTGGCTCGCGCGTCATGACTCAGGATGCGAAGGCGTGCCTCGCCAAGGCGCGCTCCGACGCCGCGCGGCAGGTCGCCACCCTGATCTCGAACGAGCAACGCGGCGGCTGAACCGCGCGCTTCTTCCCTGCGCCAACCTCGCGGCGCAGGCGTTACGGCCCGAACCCTTCCAGTCCCTGGGGTTCGGGCCGTTTTTTCGTGCGGTCGTCCTGTATGGCACAGACCGCAGAGAACCGGGACTTCGCCGCGCGCGAGCGCGAATCAACGGCCCGCCATCGCCTTGACGCGGGCAAGGTAGGTGCGGCCGATGCGCAGGGCCTCGCCGTTCACCAGCTCCGCCGACCACACGCCGAGGCCGTCGTGGCGCAGGCCGCGGATGTGGTCGCGGCGCAGGATCGTCGAGCGGTGGATGCGGATGAACTGTTCGGGATCGAGCCGTTCTTCCAGCCCCGCGATGGTCTGGAGCAGCAGGTAGGAGCGCCCCGCTTCCGGCCCTCCGACATGGAGGCGCACATAGTCGCGCTCGGCGTCGATCTGGTGGACTTCGCTCACCGCGATGCGCAGCAGCTCCGAGCGATGCGGGACCCACAATTCGTCGAGATAGCGGCTTGCCTTGTTGCGACGCTGGCCACGGCGGGCAACGGCCCGCTCGATCGCGCGCTCGAGCCGGTCGGCGGAGACGGGCTTCAGCACGTAGTCGACCGCTTCCAGATCGAAGGCCTCGACCGCGAAATGGTCATGCGCGGTGACGAAGATCACCACCGGGGACTGCGGCTGTTCGGCGAAGTGCCGCGCCACGCCGAGGCCGTCGAGTTCGGGCATGGTCATGTCGAGCAGCACCAGATCGGGCTGGAGCTTCTCGGCCAGCCGCAGCGCGGCGGCGCCGTCGCTGGCGGTGCCGACCACGCGCACGGCGGGGATCTCGGCACAGATCACCTGCACGCGCTCTACGGCCAGCGGCTCGTCGTCGACGATCAGGGTGCGCAGTTCGGAAGTTTCGGTGTGGGTGTCAGTCATGGCGGCTCGTCTGCTGGCTCAGGGGTCGCGACAAGGGGATGCGGATCTCGGTGCAATAGCCGCCCGGGACGGGGGCCGAGGAAAAGCCGATGTCGGGGCCGAAGCGCGCCTCCAGCCGGTCGCGGACATTGGCAAGGCCGATGCCGAAGCCGTGGGTGGTGCCCTGCGGCACGCCCGGACCATCGTCACCGACGGTGATCACCAGCCTATCGAATTCCTCGCGCGCCGCCAACGTGATCGTCACCGGGCGCGAGACGGGGGAGACGGCATATTTGACCGAGTTCTCCACCAGCGGCTGCAGGATCATGCCGGGCACGCGCGCCTCCTCGAGATCGGCCGGCAGGTCGAAGACGCAGACCAGCCGCGTGGGAAAGCGCACCGCCTCGATATCGAGATAGAGCTTCTGGAGGTCGAACTCGTCGCGCAAGGACACGTCGGCGGTCGGCTCGGTGGCGAGCGAGTGGCGGTAGAAGCGGCTGATCGTCTGGATCATCTTCTCGGCCGTCGCGGCCTTGCCCGTCATCACCAGCGCCGAAAGCGAGTTCAGGGTGTTGAACAGGAAATGCGGGTTCACCTGATAGCGCAGCGAGCGCAGCTCGGCGGCCTTGGCGGCGGAGCGGAACTGCTCCTCGCGCCGCTGCGCCGCGCGCGCCTGCACCCCGGCGAGCAGGGCGAAATAGGTCGAGGCCCAGGCGAGCAGCAGGAAGTAGCGTCCGAGCGCGATGTCGAGCAGCTTGCGCCAGAAATCGGAATAGGTCTCGGCCTCCTCGATCAGCACGCTCTGCGAATCGACCACCTCGCCGTCGGCAGGCGCCGGCTGACCGGCACCCGGTTGGGCGGGCGCAGGGCGGCGCACCGGCACGTCGATCAGCAGGTTGCCGCTCTCGTCACGCCGGAGGTTGAGGTTGTAACGCTCGGCATAGGCTTGGCGCTGGGCAAACTCGGTCTCCTTGAAGACGAGGTAATTGACCTGCCCGATGGCGAGCGCGATCGGCATGGCGAGCGCGATCGCGGCGGAAATCTTGAGCCACAGCGGGCGGTTGTCGAACAGCCGCAGCAGCAGCCACAGCACCAGTGTCAGCAGCACGCCGATCGCCGTGACCAGCAGGCGCCGCCAGCCGAGCTCGAACTGCATGCCCAGGTCCATCACCAGGCTGCGCACCGTGGTGAGGACGTAATAGGTCGCCCACAGCACCACCATCGAGAACAGCACGGTGCGGAACGACACGGTGGCGGCGGGCTCGCCGTGGGCGTCTTCGCTTGTCAGGGTCGTCGTCATTATGCCGGACAGCGATAACGCCCCGCCGCGGCAATGGCTACCGGGCGGGGCGCACGTCGTCGGGCGGTAACGGGCCTTGGTCGAATGCTGAACGGATATTCAGGCTCGACCGGCGGCGCTTAATCCCGCGGGCGGATCATGTCCGAGGGCACGACCCAGGCCGCGAACTGCTCCTCGGTGAGCAGGCCCAGTTCAAGCGCGGCAGCCTTGAGCGTGGTGCCCTCGGCGTGTGCCTTCTTGGCGATCTTCGCGGCGTTGTCGTAACCGATGTGCGGGTTCAGCGCGGTCACCAGCATCAGGCTTTCGTTCAGAAGCTGGGTGATGCGGGTGGTGTTGGCCTCGATGCCCACGACGCAATTGTCGGTGAAGGCGTGGGAGGCATCGCCGATCAGCTTCATCGACTGCAGCACGTTGTAGATGATCACCGGCTTGAACACGTTGAGCTCGAGATGCCCGTGCGATCCGGCGACCGTCACCGCCACGTGGTTGCCCATCACCTGCGCGCAGACCATGGTCATCGCCTCGCACTGGGTCGGGTTGACCTTGCCCGGCATGATCGAGGAGCCCGGCTCGTTGGCGGGCAGCGACAATTCGCCGAGGCCGCTCCGGGGCCCGGAGCCGAGCAGGCGGATGTCGTTGGCGATCTTCATCAGGCTGACGGCGAGCACGTTCAGCGCGCCCGAAATCTCCACCATCGCATCATGCGCGGCGAGCGCCTCGAACTTGTTGGGTGCGGTCACGAAGGCATGGCCGGTCTCGGCGGCGACTTCCGCCGCGAAGGCGACATCGAAGCCGACCTTGGCGTTGATCCCCGTGCCCACGGCGGTCCCGCCCTGTGCCAGTTCGAGCACGCGGGGCAGCGCGGCCTCGACGCGCTTGATCCCGTAGGCGACCTGCGCAGCGTACCCTGAGAACTCCTGCCCCAGCGTCATCGGGGTCGCATCCTGAAGGTGGGTGCGGCCGATCTTGACGATGTCGGCGAACTCCTTCGCCTTGGCATCCAGCGCGCCGTGGAGCTTCTTCAGGGCGGGCAGCAGGTTGTCGAGCGCCTCGACCGCCGCGGCGATGTGCATCGCGGTCGGGAAGGTGTCGTTCGACGACTGGCCCATGTTGCAGTGGTCGTTGGGGTGGACGGGGCTCTTGCCGCCCTTCTTGCCGGTGAGGATCTCGTTCGCGCGGCTCGCGATCACCTCGTTGGCGTTCATGTTCGACTGGGTGCCGGAGCCGGTCTGCCACACCACCAGCGGGAACTGGTCGGCGAGCGTCCCGTCGATCACCTCGCGCGCAGCCTTGACGATTGCCTCGCCGATCCCGGCATCGAGCACGCCCAGCTTCATGTTGGCCTTTGCCGCCGCAAGCTTCTGCACGCCCAGCGCGCGGACCAGCGCCGGGGGCATCTTCTCGCCGCCGATCGGGAAGTTGACGATGCTGCGCTGCGTCTGCGCGCCCCAGTGCATATCGGCCGGAACCGCCACCTCGCCCAGCGAATCGGTCTCGATCCGCACGTCACCGCCATTCGTCGCCATGTCACTCATCGAAGCCATCCCTCTCTAAGTCGAATTCAGCCCCACAGGGTTTGGCGCTCCCCTAAGCACCGGCGCGCGGTTTGGTCAAAGGCGTAAAATCGCGGCGGCTCCGGTCGCGCGCGGTCGCCCAAAGGCCTTGGAACCGGTGCCCCACGCGTTTAAGGAGAGGGTTGACGGACTGTATTGCGTTCCTAATACAGTATCACCAAGAGAACATGACCACCATGACGACGACCCTTCCCGACACCCATGTCGCCCGCCGCGCGATGATCGACAGCCAGCTGCGCACCAGCGGCGTCAACGAGGAATACGTGCTGGCCCGGATGCTCGCCGTGCCGCGCGAGGACTTCCTGCCCGCCGACAAGGCCGCGGTGGCCTATATCGACCGCGCCGTGCCGCTCGGCGCCCAGGGCCACCTCGCCGCGCCGCTGTTCTACGGCAAACTGCTGGCCGAGGCTGCCCCGTCCCCGGATTCGCGGGTTCTCGTGGTGAGCGGCGGCACGGGCTATCTTGCCGCCCTGCTGCGCCCGCTGGTTGCCGAACTGACCGAGATCGACGCCGCCGAGGCCGCTGCCGGCACCGGGTCGGGCTCCTATTCGCTGATCGTCATCGACGGGGCGATCGAACGCCTGCCCGATGGCCTCGCCGCGCAGCTCGCCGAGGGCGGCGACATCGTCACCGGCCTGCTCCTGCGCCAGGTCACCCGCCTCGCGAGCGGGCGCAAGATCGGCGGCACGGTCAATCTCCAGCCGGTCGAGGATCTCGGCATCCCCGTTCTCCACGCCTTCGACGCGCCGAAGGGCTGGACCTTCGCGTGAGCTTCAACACCGCCTCGTTGCGGCTGGCCGGCACGGCGAGCCTGCTCGCGCTGCTGGCGCCGGCCGCGCCCGCCGCGGCCGACAACCTGCGCGAGGCACTTGTGGGTGCCTACAACACCAACCCTACGCTCGAGGCCGCGCGCGCCAACCAGCGCGCCACGGACGAGAACGTGCCGATCAACCGCGCACAGGGTCTTCCCTCGCTCGCAGTGCAGGCCACCCATATCGAGTTCATCCAGCAATCGGCCAACGCCTTCACCGCGCCCGAGCGCAACCTTGGCGTCAACGTGCAGATGCTGGTGCCGGTCTACTCGGGCGGGGCGGTGCGCAACGCCATCGCCGCCGCCAAGGAGCGGGTCGAAGCGGGGCAGGCTGACCTGCGCAACACCGAAAGCACGCTCTTCGCACAAGTCGTCGCCGCATACATGGACGTGCTGCGCACCGAGGCGCTGGTGGCGCTCGCGACCAACAACGTGGCGGTGCTGCGCACCAATCTCGAGGCAACCAGCGACCGCTTCCAGATCGGCGACCTGACCATCACCGATGTCGCCCAGTCGCGCTCGCGCCTCGCAGTGGCGGAGGGCGACCTGCAATCCGCGCAGGCGAACCTGATCGCCGCGCGCGAGACCTATATCCGCCTCGTGGGCCAGGCTCCGGGCGAACTCGATGCGCCGCCGCCGCTGCCCGGACTTCCGGCGACCGTGGGCGAGGCGATCGTCAGCGCGCTGGAGAACAATCCCAATCTCGATGCCGCGAAGCAGCGCGCCGAGGCGGCCGGGTTCGACACCAAGGTCGCAGGCGCGGGGCGGCTGCCGACCGTGGGCGTCTTCGTCAACGGCGATTACAGCGACTTCTACGGCACGCTGGGCGGCCCGATCTCGGCCAATTTCGCCCAGAGCGAGAAGACCGCCAACGCCGGCGTGCGCGTCACCATCCCGCTGTTCCAGGGCGGCCTTCCCGCCGCCCGCCAGCGCCAGGCCGGTGCACGCGAGAGCGCCGCGCTCGAGGACGTGATCGCCGCCGAGCGCCAGATCATCGCCGAGACCCGTTCGACCTGGTCGAACTGGCAGGCCGCCAATGCCGTGATCAAGAGCGCGCAGGCGGCGGTCGAGGCTGCCGAGCTCAGCCTCGAGGGCCTGCGCGCCGAGAACTCGATCGGCAACCGCCAGGTGCTCGACGTGCTCAATGGCGAGCAGGAACTGCTCAACGCCCGCGCCCAGCTGGTGACCGCGCGGCGCAATGCCTATGTCGCCGGTTTCAACCTGCTGGCGCTGATGGGTCGGGCCGAAGCGCGCGATCTCAACCTCGATACCGGCGGTCCGCTCTACGATCCGCAGGTCAATGCCGACCGGGTCAGCAGCAAGATGTGGGACTGGGACCGCGATCCCGAACCTGAACCGAAATCGACCCGGACCGTTGACATTCCCCCGCCGGACGCAATGATCGGCCCGCAATTGCTCCCCGGAGAGTGAATCCGGTCCCGATTCGGGACAACGCCGGGGTTTAGGGTACGAGGCAGGGTATGGCGCAGGACGGCGAAGCTTCGGTCGAGGAAATCCTCGAATCGATCAAGAAGGTGATCGCGCGCGACAACCGCGCCGGCGCGCTCGAGGCGCGGCGCCGGCGGATGCTCGTGTCCGAGGACCACGACGCCCCGCCCGCCCCGCTCGCCCGCACCCACACGGTGCGCGATTCCGAGGAGGTGCTCGACCTCGCCGATCTCGAGGTGACCGAGGAACCCTCCGCCGTGCCGCTCCCCGCGACCGAGGAAACTCCGCTGATCGCCGCCCAGGTGCGCGACGCGATGCAGGAGAACCTTGCCGCACTCGCCATGCTGGCCGAGCCTCCGGCCCGCCCGCAGATCGTGCGCCAGGGCGAGACCTCGCTCGAGGGCCTGACCCGCGAGCTGCTGCGCCCGATGCTGGCCGAATGGCTGGAGGCGAACCTGCCGGCGATGGTGGAACAGCTGGTGCAGGCCGAAATCGCCCGGATCGTCGGCAAGCGCCGCTAAGGTCTGGCAATGGCGGGGCGGGGGGAGTAACCCCGCCGCCATGCGTATTCTTCCCGCTTCCGGCGCCGTGATCGCCGCCGCCCTCATCGCCGCCGCTCCGCTGTCGGCGCAAGCCCCCTCCACCATTCCCGGCGTGACAGCCGCGCCGATGAGCGCCGAGGATCTCGTCACCCTGCCGCGACTTGGCGCGCCGGCGGTCAACGCCGCGGGGACGCTGGCGGTCTATACCGTCACCGTCACCGACCCGGAGACGCTGAAGCGCAGCCCGGCCCATTACCTGATCGACCTCGCCAGGCCCGGCGCGGCGCCGGTGCCGCTCGCGATCGCGATCCGTGCCTCGGGCCTTGCCTTCGGCGCGGACGGTGCGCTCTATTTCCTCAGCAGCGAGCACCCCGACGGCGCGGGCGCGGAGGCGCGCGGGCGGGTGTGGCGCGTCACGCTCGGCAAGGACGGCGCCGCCGGTGCACCGCAACTGGTCGCCGGTTTCCCCGATGCTGACATAGCCGGGTTCAAACTCGCCTCGACCGGCGATGCCATCGCCGTGTGGGGCGAAGTCCCCCGCGAATGCCGGACCTTCGGCTGCGCCGATGCCAAGGCACGCTATCTCCCCGGCCCCGGCAGCGGTCGGCTCTATGACGGTTCGGACGGCTTCGTGCGCCACTGGGACCGCTGGGCCACCCCGGGGCTCCACAACCGCATCTTCGTTTTCGGCCTCGTGGACCGCAAAGTGGTGGGCGACGGCGTGCCGGTCGACGGCGATGACCCCGCCACCGGCCTCGTCGCCGACACCCCGACGATGCCCTTCGGCGGCGCCGAGGAGATCGCCTTCTCGCCCGATGCCGAGCAGCTCTACTTCACTGCGCGCAAGGCCGACGGCGCGGAGCCGGGATCGACGAATCTCGACATCTATGTCTCGGACCTGCTCGGCGCACCCCCGCGCAATCTGACGGCCGACAACACTGCGACCGACACCACCCCGGCAATCTCGCCCGATGGGCGCTATCTCGCCTGGCTGGCGATGGATCGGCCGACCTACGAAGCCGACCGGCTCTCGATCCGGCTGATGGACTTCCACACCGGCGAAACCCGCAACCTGACGAAGGACATCGACCTCTCCTTCGCTAGCCTCGCATGGGCGCCCGACAGCAAGCACCTGATCGCCACCGCGCAGAAGGTGCTCGACACCCCCGCCTTCCGCATCGACATCGCCACGGGCAAGGTCACCGAACTCAACCTGATGGCGGGGAACGAGGCGCATATCGCCAACCTCGTCCCGCTGCCCAAGGGCGGGGCGCTGTTCACCCGCGATTCGCTCGGCGCGCCGGCGGAGCTGTTCCTCTCGGACGGCATGGGGCAGGCCCGTCCGCTCACCGACATCGCCACCACCCGCATGGGTCAGATGGCCAACATCGTCTCCCGCCGCTTCAGCTTCACCGGCGCGAACGGGGACACGGTTTGGGGCCAGATCACCCGCCTCGCCGACCAGACCGGGCCAATCCCGGCGATCCTCTACATCCACGGCGGGCCGCAGGGGAGCTTCAACGACGCCTGGTCGAACCGCTGGAACCCGCGCGTCACCGCCAGCCAAGGCTACGCCGTAATCTCGGTCGATTTCCACGGCAGCACCGGATACGGGCAGGCTTTCACCGACGCGATCAACAAGGACTGGGGCGGGGGGCCGCTCGAGGATCTCCAGAAGGGCCTCGAGGCCGCGCTCGCGCTCGACACCCAGATCGACGGCAGCCGCGCCTGCGCCATGGGGGCGAGCTACGGCGGCTACATGGTCAACTGGATTGCCGGCAACTGGCCCGACCGCTTCAAGTGCATCGTCCAGCACGACGGCATCTTCGACATGCGCTCGATGTATTATTCGACCGAGGAACTGTGGTTCCCGCGCTGGGATTTCGGCGGCACGTATGAAGAGGCGCGCGAGACCTACGAGAAATGGAACCCGGCGAACCACGTCGGCAAGTGGAAGACGCCGATGCTGGTCGTCACCGGCCAGCAGGATTTCCGCGTGCCCTACACGCAGGGGCTGATGAGCTTCACCGCCCTGCAGGAGCGCGGCATCCCCTCGCAATTGCTGGTGTTCCCCGACGAGAACCACTGGGTGCTGGGCGCGAAGAACTCGCTGCAATGGCACAACACGGTGTTCGCCTGGCTCGATCGCTGGTTGAAGCGGGACGGCAGCAAATGAGCCGGCAGGAACTCGAATCCGCACGCCATTCGCTCGCCAAGCATTTCGGCGATCCGGCGCAGGGCACCGCGATCACCCGCCACATCATGCTCTGCGCCCTCTCGGAAAAGCAGAAGTGCTGTTCGAGGAAGGAGGGTGAGGAGGCGTGGAGCTACCTCAAGGGGCGGCTGAAGGAACTGGGGCTGGTCGGCCCGCAGCGCGGCGCGGAGAGCAAGCGCGGGGCCGGCGGCGGGGTGCAGCGCACCAAGGCCGATTGTCTCCAGATCTGCGCGGCAGGGCCGGTCGCGGTCGTGTGGCCCGACGGGGTGTGGTACCACTCGTGCAGCCCGAAGGTGCTCGAACGGATCATCCAGGAACACCTGATCGGGGGGGTGCCGGTGGAGGATTACCGGCTCATGCCGAAGGATTAGTCCTCCTTCGGGCTCCAGAACTCGTCGCGGCCCGGCATCTGGTTGTCGACCGATTCATCATGGCCGGTGCCGTTGGAGAGGAACACCAACCCCATCAGCCCTCCGCCGAGCAGCATCGTCAGGCTGATGCCCAGCGCCACCGCGATGTAGAAATGGACCGAGATCGCCCCGTTGAAGGCGAACAGCAGGCCCATCGCGATACCCACGGTCAGCACCGTCGCGGCGAGCAGCCATTTCATGATCTGGCGATAGCGCGCCCAGGCATGGGCGGCGTTCACGGAATCCTCGAGCGGGGATTTGCGGGTCATGCCTCCCGACATGGCGCGCGCGTGGTCGCAATGCAACGCGCGAAAGCCGCAAGGGACGCTGCATGCGGCGCACGCCCCTGCTGAAACGCATGATGCGACGGGCAGATTCGCCTTTCCGCCGCAAACGTGTCACCTTCACGCGTGGAGAGTGAGGGAGTCGTCATGAACATCGCGCAGATCATCGCCCGCCGCACCGCATCCGACATCATCGCCTGCGATTGCCACACCCCGGTATCCGAGGTCGTGCAGACCCTCGCCACCCGCCGCATCGGCGCCCTGCCGGTGATGCGCGATGGCCGCGTGGTCGGCATCGTTTCCGAACGCGACGTGATCTACCGCCTCGCGGACCGGGGCAAGGAATGCCTCGACGTGCCGGTGGAGGAGATCATGACCTCGCCCGCGGTGACGGTCGAGCCTTCGACCACCATCGACGAGGCGCTGGGCATGATGACCCGCCGCCGCTTCCGCCACTTCCCGGTGGTCGACAATGGCGCGCTGGTCGCCTTCATCTCGATCGGCGATCTCGTGAAGCACAAGATGGACGAGGTGCAGCATGAGGCCGAGGCGCTGCGGAACTACATCCAGGCGGTGTGACCCTTGAGTCGGGGCGGCGCGCACCTTAGATTGCAGGCATGACCGCCGAACCCCTGATCCTCACCCCCGCCGCCGCCAGGCGGGTCGCCCTGATCGCGCAGAAACAGTCGCGCCCCGCGATCCTGCGCCTTGCAGTCGAGGGCGGGGGCTGTTCGGGCTTCCAGTACAAGTTCGACCTCGCCGAGGCGCCGGAAGCCGGCGACAGCGTCTCGGAGACCGACGGGGTGAGGCTGGTGGTCGATCCCGTGAGCCTCGATCTGATCGCGGGGAGCACGGTGGATTTCGTGGAATCGCTGGGCGGCGCGGCCTTCAAGGTCGAGAATCCGCAGGCCGCCGCAGGCTGCGGCTGCGGGGCGAGCTTCGGGATTTAGGTTAGACCCGCGCGCGCCTTTCGGGCATCAGGGCGGCCATGAAAATCGCCACCTACAACATCAACGGCATCAAGGCGCGCCTGCCGCGCCTTCTCGAGTGGCTCGAGGAAACCCGCCCGGCGGTCGCCTGCCTGCAGGAGATCAAGTCGCAGGACGAGGGCTTCCCCGCGGCCGAGATCGAGGCGCTGGGCTATGCGGTCCTCACCCACGGACAGAAGGCCTTCAACGGGGTCGCGATCCTTGCCGATACGCGGGCGGGCCACACGCTGACCGAGGTGCAGCGCGGGCTCGGCATTCCCGGCCCCAACGAGGGGGACGAGGAGCAGGCGCGTTACCTGGAGGCGGATGTATCGGGCATCCGCATCGCCTGTCTCTATCTGCCCAACGGCAACCCCCATCCGGGGCCGAAGTTCACCTACAAGCTGGCGTGGATGGCGCGGCTGCGGGAACGGATGGCGGAGCTGTGGGCGGCGGAGATTCCGGCGGTGGTGCTCGGGGATTTCAACGTCATCCCGCATGACGACGACGTGTGGTCGGTCAAGGCGATGGCAAGCGACGCGCTGATGCAGCCCGAAAGCCGCGCCGCCTATGCGCGGCTGCTGGCGGACGGGTGGGTCGATGCGATCCGCACCCACAACCCGCGCGGGGGGGTGTGGACCTACTGGGATTACCAAGCCGGCGCGTGGCAGCGCGATCACGGTTTCCGGATTGACCACATCCTGCTCTCGCCCGAATGCGCCGACCGGCTCGAGGCCTGCGGCGTCGACAAGAGCTATCGCGGCCGCGAGAAGGCGAGCGACCACACGCCGGTCTGGGTGCAGCTCAGGGCCTGAGCTTCGCTGCATGAGGGCAGTAATCGGCGCGAAGCGCCGCAAGCCCGAACGGGCGCCCGCAGCGGCGTGGGGGCTTGCCCCCCACGACAGCCGCGAGGATTATCTGTAAAAAATATGCGTGTCGATCTGGGCGAGGCGGGTCTTGGTGCGGCTCCAGCCCGGCTTCACGTAGCGGGCGTGGAAGAACACGGCGCCTTCCGCCCCGGACTCCCACAGGCCCCGATGCGCGATCTGCGCGACCGCAACGGCGCGCTCCCAGGCGGGCGAGCCTTCGCGCACGGCCGGCATCCGGCTCCCGCGCATGAAGGAGAACTGCCCGGGCTGGGCGACGACCCCGCAATAGGAGCGCGGGAAGCGACCGTCCTCGGTGCGGTTGATGATGACCTGCGCCACCGCCAGCTGGCCCGCCAGCGGCTCGCCGCGCGCCTCGAAATAGACCGCGCCCGCAAGGCAGCGCATCTCGCTGTCCATCGGGGCGTTGGTGTCGATCATGCCGACCAGCTCGTGAAGCGATCCGGCTTCGGTGAGGACAGGGGTCTCGGCGGGCGCTTCGGAGGGCAGCGGCTGCACCACTTCCTCGGAGACGAAGACGACCGGCTCGGGGACCAGCTCGGGGGCCTCTGCGGGAGCGACAGGCGCTCCGGTGACGGCCTCGGCGAGGGCGGCGGCATTGCGGCCGCCCGGGAACAACGTGGTTGCGACAGCCACAGCGGCGATCGCGACGAAGGTGGTGGTCTTGCGACGCATCAATACTACAAATCGGGCGGTGAGCGCGCACAGGCGCAGGCGGGAACCTGATCCGGACCGTTACGGGATAGGGGGGTTCGAAGAAGCCTGCCGGCCGCTCCCCGTCTGCGTGCTGGTCGATACGGCCGGATTGCCGTCCTGCCAGCCTGCGCGAGGAATTGGAGCGGGCCTCTGGCGGCACCTGCCGTTAACGTCAACGCAATTCGTCGAGACCTGCGACGAACCGTTCCGCATCCGCGATATCAACCTCGATCAGCCACATATCGCTGTCCTGCTGGCGGCGGCGGGCCAGATATTCCGAGAATTCCTGCGGATTCTCACGGTTCTCCCGCTTTGCAGCAAGAAACTTGCGCGACCCGTCGAGCTGCGGCATCCTTTCGTAAAGCACCGCGCCCGCGCCGCGATAGAGGGTTACCAGGAGGATCGTCCCCGCATCCCGCTCGCCTTTGGCAAGCACCGTGGCGAAGCCGCCCTGCGCCTCGGCGAGGCGGAGAATCGCGCTTGCCTCGAGGTGCGCGGGCAGGCGGTCCTGCACCTCTATAGCCCCGAAGGGCCCGCCGCGGCATAGCCGGGCAGGCTGGAGAGCGCGATGCGGCTGCGCATGAAGGTGCCGGTGCCGCGCCCGATCTCCTCGCCCTCCTCGTCCACCAGCCGCGCCTCGGCGACGAAGACGCGCCGCCGCCCGCTCACCCAGCGCCCCTCGGCGGTCACCTGCCCGGCGCGCACCGGCTTGGTGAAGTGGAGGTTGAAGCTGGTGGTCAGCAGGAAGCGGTCGGTCGCCAAGGTGTTGGCGGCATAGAAGGCCGCATCGTCGAGCATCTTGAAATAGATCGTCCCGTGCGCCGCACCGGCCGCGTGGTAATCCTCGGGGGTGACGGTGAAGGTCAGCTGCGAGCGGCCCTCGCACGGGATATGCAGCCGGCTCGCGAACTTGGCGTTGACCGGCGCCGAGGCATAGAGCCGTTCGAGCGCCCGGTAATGCTGCTCGGCACCGCTTGCCGGAGGAAGTCCGTCACCGTGGGCCATCGTCACGCGTCGGTAGGATCAGGCCGCGTCGCGCAGGAACTGGTTGGTCAGCAGCGCATAGGCCGCCTCGGTATCGGGCGCGTCGGCGAGCATCTGGAGCATCGTCTCGTCACGCGTCAGGCGCGAGATCGCGGCAAGCGCGTGGAGGTGCGTCGCCCCGGCGTTCTCGGGCGAGACCAGCCCGCACACCAGTGTCACGGGCCGGGCATCGGCGGCGGCGAAATCGATCGGGGTCTCGAGCCGGATCAGCGCCATCGAGGGGCGGCGGACGTCCTTCGAGCGGCAGTGCGGAATCGCCACCCCGCGCCCGAAGCCCGTGCTCCCCAGCGCCTCGCGCGCCTCGAGGTTCTCGAGCACCTCGCTCTCGTCCAACCCGTAGGCGTGGGCGAGCAGCTGCGCCGTGCGCGCCAGCACCTTCGGCTTGGAATCGAGCCGGGCGAAGGCGATCGCCTGAGGTGAAAGAGCGAGGTTGACGTCCATTGTCCCAACAATCCCGGATGAAAACGCGCCCCCCAAGGCACGGTGGCGAATATCCGGACCGGTCGTGCTCTCCAAGGGCACCGCCGGGCCGGGGCGGAGCCCCTCCTGCTACCGCCGCCTGGGCCTTTGCGAAGAGGGGCCTTGCCGTAACGGCAGGCGGCTCTTCAAGCCCTATCTCGGCTCGACCCAACCGATCGAGCCATCGGCGCGCCTGTAGACCATATTATGCCGTCCGGTGCCAGCGTTTTTGAAAAACAGGGCGCCGGTGTTCCTGAGGTCGAGCATCATCACTGCATCGGCAACGCTGGCGGTGGGGATGTCGACGCGGGTTTCGGCGATCACCAGCGGGGCATCGGCGACCACTTCCTCCTCCTCGTCCTCCTCGACGGCGAGGATGGTGTAGGCGGCCTCTTCCTCGCCGCGGGCGTGATCGGCCTGTTCGTGGCGGTCGGTGAGGCGGCGCTTGTAGCGGCGGAGCTGCTTGTCGATCTTCTCCACGGCATTGTCGAACGCGACATGGGCATCATGCGCGGTGCCTTGCGCCTTGAGGATCAGGCCCTGCATCACGTGGGTGACGATGTCGCAGGTGAAGGCCCCCGCAGGCGCCTTGCCGAAGGTCACGTGGCTGGAAAGCGCCCGGTCGAAATACTTGTCGACGATCGCGCCGAGCCGGTCCGAGGCGTGCTCCTGCAACGCGCTGCCGGTGTCCATCTGGTGGCCGGAAATCCGAATATCCATGAAGCGTGTTCCTCCCGTCGGTGATGAGGATCCCAGTGTGGTGGTGTGACGGTGCGACCGTTGCGTTGATGCGGGCTTCAACTGGCCCAGATCGCATCCGTGATCCCGGCAATGAATGCGCGGTGTCGTTCCAGCTCCTCCGGGCTGGCAACATGGGGGCGAGGTTCGCGCCGGGGCCGGTCCGTGGACGGACGGTGCCAGGGCACGTTGGTGACGCTTGTCGCGACAAGGGCAGGGACGGCGTCCCCGGGGGCAAGGCCGAGGCCGATCTGCCGCCCGCCGGTCAGTTCGACATAGACCTGCGCGAGGAGTTCCGCATCGAGCAGCGCGCCGTGCTTGACCCGATGCGAGCGGTCGATCCCGTAGCGGGTGCACAACGCATCGAGGCTGAGCTTGGCGCCGGGGTGCTTCCTGCGCGCAATGGCAACGGTGTCGACCATCCGCTCCATGCTGATCGCCGCGCGGCCCGCCAGTTCCAGTTCGTTGTTGAGGAAGCCGAAGTCGAACCCGGCATTGTGCGCCACCAGCGGGGCATCGCCGAGGAATTCGAGCAGTTCGTCCGCCAGTTCTGCGAAGCGCGGCTTGGTGGCGAGGAAGGCGGCGCTGAGGCCGTGGACCCGCTCGGCTTCCACCGGCATGTCGCGATCAGGGTTGAAATAGGCGTGGAAGGTGCGGCCGGTCTCGACCCGGTCGATCATCTCGATGCAGCCGATTTCCACCATGCGGTCCCCGGTCTTGGGGTCGAGCCCGGTGGTTTCGGTGTCGAAGATGACCTCACGCATTTGCAGGACTATCCTCCCATCCCGGGCGACTTGCAAGCGCTCGCTGCAATCAAAGTGACGCAATCAGGGCGGCCACCTGGGCGCGGGTTTCCGCGAGGCTGGTGCCGGTGTCGATGACGTGATCGGCCCTTTCGCACTTCTCGGAATCGTGGAGCTGGAGTCCGAAGATGTGCTCGAATTTCTGCTCGGTCATGCCCGGGCGGGCGAGCACCCGCGCGCGCTGGACGGCCTCGGGAGCGGAGACGACCACGATCAGGTCGACCGACTCGTGACCGCCGCGCTCGAACAGCAGCGGGATGTCGAACACCACCGCGCGCTTGTCGGCGTGCTGCTCGAGGAAGGCGGCGCGCTTCGCGGCAACGGCCGGGTGGACGATCGCTTCGAGCCGCTGGAGCGCGGCCTTGTCGGCAAAGACCTGATGCCCCAGCCGGTCGCGGTCGACGCCCTCGGGTCCGGTCGATCCGGGGAAGGCCTGTTCGATCGCGGGGACCAGCTCGCCGCCCGGCCCCTGCATCGCGCGCACCTCGGCATCGGCGTCGAACACCGGGATGCCGGCCTCGGCGAACATGGCGGCGACGGTCGATTTGCCCATGCCGATGGAACCGGTGAGGCCGATGATCTTGGGGCGGGTCATGTGGTGAGCAACTCGCGCAGTTCGGCGTCATGTCCCCGCGGAGCGGGCTGGCCGAAGAATCTCTCGAAGGCGACCGCCGCCTGGCCGATCAGCATGGCGAGCCCGTCGATGGTTCGGTGCCCCCGCGCACGGGCGCCTTGCAGGAAGGGCGTGTCGAGCGGGGCCGTGACGATGTCGTAGGCGATGCTCCCCGGCGGGGCATGGCTCCAGTCGAAGGGCAGGGGCGGCTGCCCGGCCATGCCGAGGCTAGAGGCGTTGACCACGAGATCGAGGCAGCCCTCGCGGTCGTCGAAGGCAAAGTCGGTAGGATCGGCGAAATGGGCGAGGTCGACAGGGTAGTGCTCCCCGCTGCCTGCCAAATCCTCCAGCAATTCTCGCGCCTTGTTGACGTTACGACCGGCAAGGACGATGGTGAACCCTTCCACTGCGAGCGCGGTGACAATCGCCCGTGCCGCCCCACCGGTTCCGATGATCCGAGCCATGCGGAACAGGTGCGTTTGACGCAGCAGCGGCTGAAGCGGCTCGAGAAATCCGAGCCCGTCTGTGTTCATCCCCCGCGCGTCGTTGTCGTAGGCCGGTTCGCGGTAAATCGTGTTTACCGCTCCTACTGCCATCGCATGAAGATCGACTACGTCGAGGTGATCCATCACGGCGAGCTTGTGCGGCATGGTCACATTGCACCCGCGCCAATTCGGGTCGGCGCGGCGGGCGGCGAGGTAGTCTGCCAATTCGTCCGCGCGGACATGGCAGGCACGATATTCGGCATCGATCCCCAGCTTCCCGAGCCAGAAATTGTGTATTTTCGGGGACTTGGACTGGGCGATGGGATCGCCGATCACCTCGGCATAGGGCTTGGTCACGCGAGTAACACCCCTTCCTCGCGCAGGGCGCCGAGCAGGGGCAGCAGCGGCATCCCCAGCACGGTGAACTGGTCGCCGTCAATGCTCTCGAACAGCTGCACTCCCGGCCCCTCGATCCGGAAGGCTCCTACGGTGTGGCCGATGGCTGGCCATTCAAGTCCCAGATAATGTTCGATGAATTCCTCGGACAGCGTGCGGACATGAAGGCGCGCGAGGCTGGCATGGCTCCACAGGCACCCTTCGCCCTGGACCAACGCGGCGGCGGAGTGGAGCTCCATCACCTTGCCGGAGAAGAACCGCAGGTGCTCCCCCGCCTCATCGCGACTGCGCGGCTTGTCGAACCGCCGACCGGCGCAGACCACAAGGGAATCCGATCCGATAACAAGCGCTTGCGGGTGCAGCTCCGCCACTGCTGCGGCCTTGGCGACGGCGAGGGCCTCGGCCACTTCGGCAGGGGAGGCGCCCGCCAGCCCAGCCTCCACCGCTCGCTCGTCGATATCGGCAGGCACGCTCTCGTAGCCCACCCCGGCGGCATCGAGCATTGCCCGGCGCGAGGCGGATTTGCTGGCGAGAATCAATGGATTGGTCATATCGGCTTGCCCTCGCCGCCCTCTCCCGCCGGCCGCCGGTCGCGCTCCTGCGCCAGCCGGATGATCGCCGCCGCGGTCTCCTCGATCGAGCGGCGGGTGACGTCGATCACCGGCCAACCATTGTCCCCGAACATCCGCCGCGCGAATTGCAGCTCGGCCTTGACCTTGTCATTGTCGACATAGGCGGTCTCGGTTGCTTCATTCAGCGATAACAACCGGTTGCGCCGGATCTGGATAAGCCGTTCGGGCGAAGTCGTCAGCCCCACCACCAGAGGATGCCTGAGGCCGAACAAGGCCTTGGGCGGAGGGCTCTCGACCACCAGCGGGATGTTCGCCACCTTGTAACCGCGGTTCGCGAGATAGATCGAGGTCGGCGTCTTGGACGAGCGCGACACCCCGACCAGCACGATATCGGCCTGCTCCCACTCCTCGTGGGCGAGGCCGTCGTCATGGGCGATGGTGTACTGGATAGCATCGACCCGCCTGAAGTAGGTCTCGTCCATCATGTGCTGGCGCCCGGGCCGGCCATGCGCTTCCTGCCCCAATTGCGCCTCGAGCGCGGCCGTCACCTGGTCGAGCACCGGCACCGCAGGCAGACCGAGATGGCGGCAATGCTCCTCGAGCCGCTTTCTCGTTTCGGGGTTGACCAGCGTATAGAGCACCAGCCCCGGATGCGCGGCGAGATCGGGCACGATCCGGTCGAGGTGCTGGAGCGAGCGCACCATCGGCCAGAAATGGCGGTTCACCGTCGGATTGTCGAACTGCGCGAGCGCCGCCTTGGCGATCATCTCCAGCGTCTCGCCGGTCGAATCCGATACAAGATGCAGGTTCAATCGGTTCATGATTCGCCGCTGGCTTGCGCCGCTGGCGGCGCCTGTGGACAGATCGCCGCATAAACCACGGGAGGGGCTGGCGGACAAGCGGGGGAGGGATTTTCCTGCCCGCTCCCGGCTTTTTCGCGCGGCGATTTGCGCACACGGGACAAGTTTTGTCGACAGGCTGGGAAGAGTGGGGATAAAGCTCGCTTGACGTCCAATCCGTGCGGATTCGATGGGGGCTGAATCCACTGGGGCATTTCGGGCAAACCGGGCAGAGGCCGGTAATTCCCGCTTTCCACAGGGCCAACAGACTCCATCATTCCTTTTATAACTTGAATTGATTTGCTCTAAGGAACGCTATGCCCGGTCCGCTTCTCGATACACTCAAAGGTGTCCGCCAGCCTGTCGCCCCCGTGTGGCTCATGCGCCAGGCGGGGCGCTATCTTCCCGAATATCGCGAGCTGCGGGCGGAGAAGGGCGGCTTCCTCGAACTGGTCTACGACAGCGAAGCCGCGGCCGAGATCACAGTGCAGCCGATCCGGCGCTTCGGGTTCGACGGGGCGATCCTGTTCTCCGACATCCTTATCGTGCCGCATGCGATGGGGCAGGGGCTGACCTTCGCCGCCGGTGAAGGTCCGCACCTCTCGCCGACGCTGCTCGAGGTCGGGCTGGATTCCTTCACTCCCGCCTTCGAACGGTTCGAGCCGGTCTACGAAACCGTGCGCCTGACCCGCAAGCAGATCGGGCCCGCCGTCACCATGCTCGGCTTTGCGGGGAGCCCCTGGACGGTCGCGACCTACATGATCGCGGGGGAAGGGTCCAAGGACCAAGGCCCGGCGCGCCTCCTCGCCTATCGCGATCCGGCGCATCTCCAGGCGATCATCGATGCGATCGTGGACGTGTCCGTCACCTATCTGCGCGGCCAGATCGACGCGGGCGCGGAAGCGGTGCAGCTGTTCGACAGCTGGGCCGGAAGCCTCGCCCCCGACCAGTTCGAGAAGTGGGTGATCGCGCCCAACGCGGCCATCACGGCGAAGCTCAAGGAAAGCCATCCGGATACGCCCGTGATCGGTTTCCCCAAGGGCGCGGGCGCGAAGCTGCCGGCCTATGCGCGCGAGACCGGGGTGGACGCCGTGGGTCTCGACGAGACGCTCGATCCCGCCTGGGCACATGCCAGCCTTCCTGCCGGGATGCCGGTGCAGGGCAATCTCGATCCGCTGCTGGTCGAGGCCGGCGGCCCGGCGCTGCCCGAGCGGGTGCGCACGATCATCGCCGCCTTCGAGGATCGCCCCCATGTCTTCAATCTCGGCCACGGGATCGGCCAGTTCACGCCGATCCAGCACGTCGAGGATCTTCTCGCGGCGCTGAGGGGCTGAGCCGATGCAGGAACTGCTCTCTTCGATCTACCTGTTCCTCAAGTCGGGGCACGTGATCTTCATGGTGTTCTGGCTGGCGGGCCTGTTCATGCTGCCGCGCCAATGCATCTACATGCTCGACCACGCGCCGGGCTCCCCGGGCGAGGCGAAGTGGGCGACGCGGATGGGCAAGCTGCGCAGCATCATCCTGACGCCGAGCCTCATCATCGTCTGGGTGCTGGGGCTGAGCATGGCCTGGTCGGGCGGCTGGTTCAGCGAGGGCTGGCTCCATGCCAAGCTGACGCTGGTGCTGGCGATGACCGGCTATCACGGCTGGCTTGTGGCCCAGACGAAGAAGATGGCACGGGGCGAGCGGCCGCTTTCGGAAAAGCAGCTCCGCATGATCGGCGAGGTGCCCGGCCTGCTGCTGGTGCTGATCGTGGTGCTGGTCTACCTCAAGCCCTTCTGAGCCCGCCACCGCCGCGCAATCGCCGATTGACCTCGGGGGCGCGCGCTCCTATTTCCCGATCACCCATCCGGTAACCGGAGCGCCAATCCGCTCCGCCAAGGTCTGCTTTCTCCAAGCCCAGCCCCTTTCCAGTCCGGGGCGCCGCCTTCCACCGGCGGTACTGACCAGCCGGCCACCCCAAGACTTTCGGAATACAGACAAAATGCATTTGAAGGACCTCAAGCGAAAGACCCCGGCCGAACTGGTCGCGATGGCGGAAGAACTCGGAGTCGAGGGCGCCTCGACCATGCGCCGGCAGGATCTGCTCTTCTCGATCCTGCGCGAGCTCGCCGAGGACGAGGAATACGAAGAGAAGATCATGGGCATCGGCACCATCGAGGTGCTGCAGGACGGCTTCGGCTTCCTGCGCTCGCCCGAGGCGAACTACCTCGCCGGGCCGGACGACATCTACGTCTCGCCCAACCAGGTCCGCCGCTGGGGCCTGCGTACCGGGGACACCGTGGAAGGCGAAATCCGCGCGCCGCGCGATGGCGAGCGTTACTTTGCGCTCACCAGCCTCGCCAAGGTCAATTTCGACGATCCCGACGCGGTCCGCCTGCGCACCAATTTCGACAACCTGACCCCGCTCTATCCGGACCAGAAGCTCAATCTCGACACGCTCGATCCGACCGTGAAGGACAAGAGCGCGCGGGTGATCGACATCATCGCGCCGCAGGGCAAGGGCCAGCGCGCGCTGATCGTCGCGCCGCCGCGCACGGGTAAGACGGTGCTCCTCCAGAACATCGCCAAGGCGATCACCGACAACCATCCGGAAGTGTTCCTGATCGTCCTCCTGGTCGACGAACGCCCCGAGGAAGTCACCGACATGCAGCGCTCCGTGAAGGGCGAGGTGATCTCCTCGACCTTCGACGAGCCCGCCAACCGCCACGTCCAGGTCGCCGAAATGGTGATCGAGAAGGCCAAGCGCCTCGTCGAGCACAAGCATGACGTGGTGATCCTGCTCGACTCGATCACCCGCCTCGGCCGCGCCTACAACACCGTGGTGCCCTCGTCGGGCAAGGTGCTGACCGGCGGTGTCGATGCGAACGCCCTCCAGCGCCCGAAGCGGTTCTTCGGCGCGGCGCGCAACATCGAGGAAGGCGGCAGCCTCTCGATCATCGCCACCGCGCTGATCGACACCGGCAGCCGCATGGACGAAGTGATCTTCGAAGAGTTCAAGGGCACCGGCAACTCGGAAATCGTGCTCGACCGCAAGGTTTCGGACAAGCGCATCTTCCCGGCGCTCGATGTCGGCAAGTCCGGCACCCGGAAGGAAGAGCTGCTCGTCCAGAAGGACAACCTCTCCAAGATGTGGGTCCTGCGCCGCATCCTGATGCAGATGGGCACCGTAGATGCGATGGAATTCCTGCTCGACAAGATGAAGGATTCCAAGACCAACGAGGACTTCTTCGCTACGATGAATCAATAGCTTGTCCGCTGCCCGGGCCAAGGGGTCGGCCCGGCGGACGGATCTTCAGGGACGGGGAAAGACGTTCGTGCTCAGCCAGTATCTCTATATCAGCACCGCGCCGACCCTGCCGCGCGAGGAAGTCGACGCGATCCTCGCCGCGAGCGCGCGCAACAACCCGGCGCGCGGCATCACCGGGCTGCTGCTGTTCAACGGCCGCAACTTCCTCCAGCTGCTCGAGGGCGAGGACAGCGAGGTTGCGGCGCTGATGGAGACGATCACCGCCGATCCGCGGCACAGCGGCGTCTCGGTGCTCGACCGGCGCGGGATCGGCGAGCGCGCCTGCCCGGACTGGGCGATGAAGCGGGTGATGATCGCCGAGAGCATCGATGCCCGGCGCGACATGCTCGAGCGCGATTTGCCCGAAGGGCTCGACCCCGAGGTGCGCAAGATGATCGTCAATTTCGCGGTACTGAACTAGCCCCTTAGGGGTAATCCCGTAGGTCGCGACAATCCGCTGGCAGTCGCGATGAGATAGACGCCGATCCCGAACATCACGGGAGATCGCGTCATGCGGCGCATCATCTACACCAGCATCGCGGCGCCCGACCTCGATCGGGCTGCGATGTTCCACCTGCTGCATCAGGCCCGGAGTGCCAATCAGGCGCGCGGTCTCACCGGCGTACTGCTGCGTGCGGACCGGAGGCTGCTTCAGGTGCTCGAAGGGCCGACATGGAAGCTGCTTGCGGTGTTCGAAAGCATCCGTCGGGACGTGCGCCACAGCAATGTCGCGGTGATCGAGGAACGCTCGATCGCCGAGCCGACCTTTCCCGGCTGGCCGATGCGATATTTCGACGATCGGAAAATCGGGGATGCCAGGGCCTTCTTCGAAGCGCGGGGCGAGGGCGCGGTGTCGGCAGAGGTGGAGGAGGTGGTGCGCGACTTCTTCGTCGAGGCCTTCGCCGCCAGCGCCGCGCAAGTCATCCCTTCGCGGCCGCGAGCTGTGCGCCCATCATCTCCCAGACCTTGTTGATGGCCTTCAGGGGCCTGACCATCACCTTGAAATCGCTGATCGTTCCATTTTCGTTGAAGCGGATGATGTCGACCCCGTTGATGCTGATCCCGTCGAGCTCGGTGACGAATTCGAGCATCATCTCGTCCCCGTCGACGAGCTCGCGGACATAGCGGAAGGCGTCGTTCCCCAGCACGTGGCTGGCGGCGACAAGATAGGCCATCACCACCGGTTTCCCGGCCTGCGGCGTGTGGACAACGGGGGAATGGAACACCGCATCATCGGCAAGCAGATCGGCGAGGACGGCGGGATCGCTCCCGCCCTCCATATAGGCGTGCCAGCGGGCGAGGCCCTGTTGCGCTGCCCCGCCGCTCACCCGAGGTGTTCCGCGAAGAAGGCGGCGGTGCGGCTGTCGGCGAGGTTCGCGGCCTCCTCGTTGCGGCGCTTGCCGTGTTCGGTGGCGAAGCCGTGGTCGAGGCCCTCGTAATCGTGCAGGGTCACCTTGGGGTGATCGTCGAGGCCCGCGTGCATCGCCTCTTGTGTTTCACGTGGAACAAAGCCGTCGGCCGTGGGGATGTGGAGCATCAGCGGGTGGGCGATGGCGTGCTTCTCGTGCAGCAGTCCGTCGATCCCGACGCCGTAATAGCCCACGCTCGCATCGATGTCGGTGCGTGCCGCGGTCATGTAAGCGAGCCGCCCGCCGAGGCAGTATCCGACGCAGCCGACCTTCGCGACACCGAGCGTGCGGCGGATGTGGTGGATGGTCGCCTCGATGTCGCGGATGCCCGCGTCCTGGTCGAACTCCCCGAACAGGCCGAGCGCGCGCTGGAATTCGGGTTCGACGTCCGGATCGAGCTCAATCCCCGGCTCGAGACGCCAGAACAGGTCGGGCGCCACAGCGAGGTAGCCTTCGGCGGCAAGCTTGTCGCACTTCTGGCGGATGCCGGGGTTCACCCCGAAGATCTCCTGGATGACGATGATCGCGCCCCGCGGCGTGCCTTCTGGCCGCGCGACATAGGCGCCGAAGCTGGCGTCCCGTTCGAGGGTCGGGATGATTTCGTTGAGGCTCATGGGGTCTCTCTCCTGCAGGGTGTCCAGAAGGTCTATCTCTTGCCTTGCGCGCGTGCCAAGCCCAAATGAAGGACGCACGACGAGAGGAGGGCGATGCCCTATGAAGATCACCATCGAAATCGACTGCACCCCTGAAGAGGCGCGCAGCTTCATGGGCCTGCCCGATGTGAGCCCGGCCAACAACGTCTATGTCGAGAACCTCGCCAAGGCGATGCAGGGCGTCTCCAACCCCGACCAGCTCCAGCAATATGCCAGCGCGCTGGCACCAATGGGGCAGGTGGGGCTGAAGCTGTTCCAGAGCTTCGTCGAAAGCGGGATGAAGGCCGCCTCGGGTTCGTCGGGATCGAAAACCTCCTCCGACTGACACCGTGAGCGACGCGCCGACGATCTTCGCGCTTTCGAGCGGCGCGCCGCCGGCGGGTGTGGGGGTGATCCGCGTCTCCGGTCCCCGAGCGCGGACAGCGCTCGAGGTGCTGGCGGGGCGGGTGCCAACGCCGCGCCGCGCCTCTCTCGCCCGCTTGCGGGATGCCCAGGGCGCGCTGCTCGACGAGGCGCTGGTGCTGTGGTTTCCCGGCCCTGCGACCGCGACCGGCGAGGATCTGGCCGAGTTCCACTGCCATGGGGGTCGCGCGGTGATTGCGGCGGTGGAGCGGGCGCTCGCTTCGCTTCGCGGGGTGCGCAGGGCAGAGCCGGGTGAGTTCACCCGACGCGCTTTCGCCAATGGCCGGATCGACCTCGCGGAGGCGGAGGGCTTGGGCGATCTGCTTTCCGCCGAGACCGAGCTTCAGCGTGCGGCAGCACTCGCGAACGCGGGCGGCGCGCTCTCGCGGCAGGTCGAAAGCTGGCGCGAGAAGGTGCTCGGCCTGTCTGCCGAGGTCGAGGGCGTGCTCGATTTCTCCGACGAGGAGGATTCCGCCGATCTCCCCGAATGTTTCACGTGGAACATCGCCGCGCTGGCCGGGGATCTGGCCGGATGGCTCGCCCGCCCGCGGTCCGAGCGGTTGGGGGAGGGCTACCGCGTGGTGCTCGCCGGGCCGCCCAATGCGGGCAAGTCCACGCTGTTCAATGCTCTGGTCGAGAGCGAGGCGGCGATCACCTCGCCCATCGCCGGCACCACGCGCGACGTGATCGAACGGAGCGTGGCAATTGAGGGGGTGCCTTTCACCTTCGTGGACACGGCGGGTCTGCGCGACGGGGCCGAGGCGGACGCGATCGAAGCCATCGGCATCGCCCGCGCCGAGGCCGAGCTGGCGCGCGCCGATACGGTCCTGTGGCTGGGCCCCGAAGGTGCGGGACCGCAGGACGCATGGGAGATCGCGGCGCAGTCCGACCGCGAGGGCTTTGCCAGCAAGCAGGGCGCCTGCTTCACGCTCTCGGCCAGCACGGGCGCGGGCGTGGCGGCGCTCAAGACGGCGTTGGTGGAGGCGGCACGAGATGCCTTGCCCAAGCCCGGCGAGGCGGCCCTCAACGCCCGCCAGCACGCGCGGCTCGCCGAGGCCGCCGAGGCGCTGCAAGCGGCAGGGCGCCTGTCGGACCCCTTGCTCGTCGCGGAGGAACTGCGCCGCGCCCGCCTCGCGTTCGACCGCCTGATAGGGCGGGCGACGACCGAGGATATGCTCGACACGCTGTTCGGACGCTTCTGCATCGGGAAGTGAGCGCGCTGGCGAATGTTTCACGTGAAACATTTGCCGGCACATCCGCTCACCAAATCCGCTTTGACGATCCGCCCCCCGCGCCCTATCTGCGGCCCATGCAAAGCTTCGACGTCCTTGTCATCGGCGGCGGTCACGCCGGGGTGGAGGCTGCCTGCACGGCAGCCCGGATGGGCGCACGCACGGCGCTGGTGAGCTTCGATCTCTCGGCCATCGGCGCAATGAGCTGCAATCCTGCGATCGGGGGCCTCGGCAAGGGACATCTGGTGCGCGAGGTCGATGCGCTCGACGGCGTGATCGGCCGGGCGGCGGACGCCGGGGCGATCCATTACCGGATGCTCAACCGCTCCAAGGGCAGCGCTGTTTGGGGTCCGCGGGTTCAGGCCGACAGGGTGCGCTTCAAGGCGGCGGTGCAGGCGACGGTAACGGCGCAGGCGGGGCTCACGCTGGTCCAGGGTGAGGCCGCGGCCCTGGTGCTGAAGGGCGGGGCGGTAGCTGGACTCGAACTCGCCGACGGCACCACTCTTGAAGCGCAGCGCGTGGTGCTCTGCACCGGCACCTTCCTCGGCGGGATCCTGTTCCGCGGCGAGGAGCGTTTCGAGGGCGGGCGGATCGGCGAGAACGCCGCGCACCGTCTGGCGCAGCAGCTGCGCGGTGCCGACCTGCCGATGGCGCGGCTCAAGACGGGAACGCCCCCGCGGCTCGACGGGCGGACCATCGACTGGGCCGTGCTCGAGGAGCAGCCCTCGGACGGCGAGGCATGGACGATGTCCCCGCTCACCCCGGCCCGCGTCAACCCGCAGGTGTTCTGCGCCATCACCCGCACCACGCAGGCAGGGCACGACGCGATCCGCGCCAACCTCCACCGCTCGCCGCTGTTCTCGGGCGCGATTGCCGCGGCGGGGCCGCGCTATTGCCCCTCCATCGAGGACAAGATACACCGCTTCGGGGACCGCGAGGGGCATCAGGTGTTCCTCGAGCCCGAGGGGCTGGACACCCACCTCGTCTATCCCAACGGGATCAGCACCTCCCTGCCGGTTGATGTGCAGGAGGAGGTGGTCCGCACCATGCCGGGCTGCGGCAGGGCGGTGATCGTGCAGCCGGGCTACGCGGTCGAGTATGACCACATCGATCCGCGCGCGCTCACGCCCGACTTGCAGGTTCGCGCAATCCCAGGGCTCTATTGCGCCGGTCAGATCAACGGGACGACCGGTTACGAGGAAGCCGCAGCGCAGGGCCTTGTCGCGGGGCTCGAGGCGGCCGCGGCGGCGCTCGGCAAGCAGGCACCCCGGCTCGACCGGGCCAATTCCTATATCGCGGTGATGGTCGACGACCTGACCTTGCAGGGCGTGACCGAGCCTTACCGGATGCTCACCGCGCGCGCCGAATACCGCCTCCGGCTGCGGGCGAACAATGCGGCGACCCGCCTCACGGGCCTGGGAATCGAGGCCGGCTGTGTCGGTGCGGAGCGCCGCACATGGTGGGAACGGCGCGAGGAGCTGCGGGCAATGTTTCACGTGAAACATTCCGAGCGCATCCACGCCCGCGCGCTTGCCGATCTGGGCCTTCCGATGCGGCGCGATCATGGCGAGAAGACCATCGCCGAGTGGCTGCGTTACGATGGTGTCACGCCCGAGGCACTCGCACCGTGGCTCGCCGATGCGACCGCGCTCGACCCGCTGCTTGCCGAGGAGATGGCGGAGGATGCCGCCTATGCACCCTATCTCGCGCGGCAGGATGCCGAACTGCGGGACCTGCGGGCGAGCGAGGCGCTGCCGCTCCCGGCGGACTTCCCCTATGGCGAGGTACCGGGCCTCTCGAACGAGATGGTCGAACGCCTTACCCGCGCGGCGCCCGGCACGCTGGCGGCGGCAGGCCGGGTTCCCGGTGTGACGCCGGCGGCGCTCTCTGCTTTGCTCGTCCATGCCCGGCGCAGGCTCGCTGCATGATCACCAACGAAGCCGAGGCCCGCGCCTATGTGACGGGGCTGACCGACGCGGCGGGTATGGCGCGGCTCGAAGCCTTCGCTGCGCTCGTGCTGGACGAGAACCAGCGGCAGAACCTCATTGCCAAGGCGACAGAGCCGCAGCTGTGGCAGCGTCATATTGCAGACTCGGCGCAGCTACTGGAGAATGTTTCACGTGAAACATTGGGCGCCAATGGAGGCGGGCCGTGGCTCGACCTCGGGAGCGGGCCGGGCTTTCCCGGTCTGGTGATCGCTGCGCTCAGTCCGAACATGCCGGTGGTTCTGGTTGAATCCCGCGCGCGGCGGGTGGAGTTCCTCAACCGCGCCATTGCTGCGCTCGATCTGCGGAAGTGCCGGGTGGAAGGCCAGCGTCTCGAGCGCGTTATTCCCTTCGAGGCCCGCGCCATTTCGGCACGCGCCTTTGCTCCACTCACCAGACTTCTCGACCTATCCGCACCCTTCTCCACAAGGCGGACCGTCTACGTGTTGCCCAAGGGGCGCTCGGCGGCGCAGGAGTTGGAGACACTGAAGCCTTCGATTCGGGCAATGTTTCACGTGAAACATTCCTTGACCGATCCCGAGGCCGGGATCATCGTGAAGGCCTGACACGCGAAACACGCGCCAGTTCACCCTGAATCGGCGTGCGGGAAGGACGGGACACGCCATGCTGACCATCGCGATCGCCAACCAGAAGGGCGGGGTGGGCAAGACCACCACCGCGATCAACATCGCCACGGCCATGGCGGCGACGGGGTGGCGCACGCTGCTGATCGACCTCGATCCGCAGGGCAATGCCTCGACCGGCCTGGGGGTGCATTCCTCGTCACGCGACGTTTCAAGCTATGATCTGCTGGTCGACGAGGTTCCGCTTGCCAGCGCGATCCTGCCGACCGCGATCCCCCGCCTCGACATCGTTCCCGCGACGGTCGATCTGTCCGGTGCGGAGGTCGAGCTTGTGGCGGTCGAAGGGCGCACCCACCGGCTCGACAAGGCCTTGGCTGCCCATACGGGCCACGATATCTGCTTCATCGATTGCCCGCCCTCGCTCGGCCTGCTGACGCTGAACGCACTATGCGCCGCCGATACGCTGCTGGTGCCGCTGCAATGCGAGTTCTTCGCGCTCGAGGGGCTTTCGCAGCTGCTCCAGACGGTCGATCAGGTGCAGCAGCGGTTCAATCCCGATCTGGGCATCATCGGCGTGGCGTTGACCATGTATGACCGCCGCAACCGGCTGACAGACCAGGTGTCGGACGATGTGCGCGACTGCCTCGGCAATCTCGTTTTCGAGACGGTCATCCCGCGCAACGTCCGCCTCTCCGAGGCACCGAGCCACGGGCTCCCGGCGCTGATCTACGATCAGCACTGCACCGGCAGCCGCGCCTACATGTCGCTGGCGCGCGAGCTAATCGGGCGATTTCCCGCAGAAAGACAGGCCGCATGACTGAAGATACCGCGCAAACCGCTGAAATCGCAGCCAATATCCGTTCGTCTGCGGACAAGCCGCGGCGGCTGGGCAAGGGGCTAGGGGCGCTGCTCGGGGAAACGCGGCGCGAGGAGCCGCTGGTGCGCCGCGAGGACGCCCCGGCCGAGGCACCGGCCGCGGGAGCCTCGCCGCTGCGGATGCTGGCGATCGCGAGCATCAAGCCGCTGCCGGGCAACCCCCGCAAGCATTTCGACGAGGCTGCGCTCGACGAACTCGCCGCCTCGATCGCGACGCGGGGCGTAATCCAGCCGATCATCGTCCGCCCGCACCCCGGCGGGGAGGGCTTCCAGCTCGTCGCCGGCGAACGCCGCTGGCGCGCGGCGCAGAAGGCCCGGCTGCACGAGATTCCGGCGCTGGTGCGCAACCTGTCCGAGCGCGAGGTGATGGCCCTCGCTCTGATCGAGAATCTCCAGCGCGAGGACCTCAACCCGGTCGAGGAAGCACGCGCCTATCACCGCCTCTCGGAAGACGAGGGCATGATCCAGGTCGACATCGCCAAGATGGTCGAAAAGTCGCGCAGCCATGTCGCCAACATGATGCGGCTGGTGACGCTGCCCGATCCGGTGCTCGACCTGATCCAGGAGGGCAAGCTGTCGATCGGCCACGCCCGCGCGCTGATCGGGCGGGACGATGCGCTGCACCTCGCCGAGCTTGCCGTGGCCGAGGGGCTTTCGGTGCGCGATATCGAGACCCTGACCAAGAAGCCGCGCTCGCGGTCGGAGCCTGCCCAGCCTGCCTATCAATCCTCTGAAAACGCGGATATTCTCGCGGTTCAGCAGCATCTCGAGGAGTTTCTTGGGCTGAGTGTGCGGATCAAGCCCGAGGTCGATCCGCGCAAGGGGACCATCACGATCCGCTATACCACGCTCGACCAGCTTGATCTGGTCTGCCAGCGCCTCACTGGTGGCGAGATCTGAGCGGGGCCAGCGCCCCCGACCGGCATGAAAAAGCCCCGCGGGTCGCCTGACTCCGCGGGGCTTTTGCTTTGTCCCCCAAGGGACAGAAATGGGTTAGCGGTTCTTGATCATCTTGGGCGAGGGGCGCGGCCCGGGGATGACACGCGAGGCACCGGGCACGGTGTAGGTCTCGTAACGCTCGGTCTCGCGCACCACGACCTGCTGCTGCACCTCGCTGCGCACCGGCACCAGCACCATCTGCGGCGGCGGGGCGTAGCTGTAGCCGTAGGAATAGGCCGGATAGGCATAGGACTGCGCGTAAGCCGGATAGGCGATCTCGCGGCTGGCGATGCGCGGGCCGGGCGTACCGTATTGCGAGAGATAGGCGTCGAGCGCGGCCTCGCAGTCGTAGCGGTCCTCGTCGTCGTCGCCGTCGAACAGGCTGCCGAGGAGGCCGCCGATCAGCCCCCCGCCGCCGACACCCAGCACGGTGCCGAGCACGCGGTCGCCGACCCCGGCGATCTCGTAACCGGCAAAGCCCCCGGCGATTGCGCCGAGCAGGCCGCCGATGATCGCGCCGGTGCTGTCCTTGTCCTGCCCCCGGGTGCGGCGGCGGCATTCGTCGATCCACTGCTGGCGCTCGAAGACGACCGGCGCAGGGCCATAGGCCGCCGGTGCGGCATAGCCGTGCGGCGCGTAGCCCTGATGCATCGGCGCGGCCGGCATCGGGCGCGGTGCATCGATGCGGCGGGTGCGGGTGATTGTCTCGACGCCGTTGACGTTCGTCACGGTCTCCGTCTGCTGCATCGCCGGCGCGCTTCGCATGTCTGCCGGGAGGGTGCGGACCTCGGCCTCGGCCATCGGCGCGAGCGGCGGCAGGTCGGCGTAGTTCTGCGCCTGCGCCGCTGCCGGAAGGACGAAGGCGAGTGTGGCGAGCGGGAGGGTCGACGAAAGCTTGGGCATGAACAAATCCCCCTTGGTCAGCCCGGACGGCTGATGGTTAGCAAAAGCTTACCACCGCACGCGCCTGCCGCCCAAGCGGCGGAGTCGGCGCTGTCCCGTTTCGGGAAGGATCAGACCCGCTCGGCGAGCAGCGCCGCGAGCGCCTCGATGCCTGCGGCATCCTCGGCGGTGAAGCGGGCGGGGGACGGGCTGTCGAGATCGATCACCGCCACCACCGCGCCGTCGCGCAGAACGGGGACGACCAGCTCGCTCGCGCTGGCGGCGTCGCAGGCGATGTGGCCGGGGAAGGCGTGGACATCGGTGACAAGCTGCGTCGCGCCCTGCTGCGCTGCCGCCCCGCACACCCCGCGTCCGAACGGGATGCGGATGCAGGCGGGCCGCCCGACGAACGGACCCAGCACGAGTTCATCGGCCCCGCCGCCCTTGGCCGGGGCGACGCGGTAGAACCCGGCCCAGTTGAGATCGGGCAGGAACTCCCACAGGAGCGCGGCGACATTGGCCATGTTGGCGACACCGTCCGGCTCGTCCGCTGTCAGCGCCTCGGCGGCGGCGAGGAGCTCGCGATAGAGGGCTTCCGTGTCGAGCGGCGCGGCGGGCTTGAAATCGTACATGGGGGTGTTTGTCTTTCGTCGCTTGGGAGGTTGCCGCCGGCGCGGGCGGGCTTTATCCCCGCCACATGGCCATTTTCCGCAAAATCGCAATCGCTCTCGTCGTTGTTGTCGTGATCGTCGGGATCGCGCTGTTTCTCCTGACCCGCGGCGACACTGCCGAACTTTCGGTCGAGGAGGTCACCGGCACCGATCCCGTGCTGCAGGAGGGCGAGGCGCAGACCTTCCCCACCGTGCAGATCGCCGAGCCGGTAGGCTGGCAGGCAGGTGAGGCGCCGACCCCGGCCGAAGGGCTCGAGGTGATGCGCTTTGCCGAAGGGCTGGAGCATCCGCGGACGCTGTTCGCGCTGCCCAATGGCGATATCCTCGTCGCCCTGACCCGCGCGCCCAAGGTCGAGAATGCGGGCGGCGGGATCATGGACGCGATCAAGGGCTGGATCGCCGACAAGCTGCTGAGCAAGGCCGGTGCCACCGGCGAATCGCCCAATCAAATCGTGCTGCTGCGCGATGCCGACGGCAACGGCAGCGCCGAGACGCGGCAGGTGATCCTCGAAGGCCTCGATTCGCCCTCTGGCATGGCATGGAAGGACGGGACGCTGTTCGTCGCCAACCACAACGCCGTGCTGGCCTATCCCTATGCGCTTGGCAGCACCAAGGTGACCGGCAGCCCGCGCAAGCTGATGGACCTCGCGCCCGGCGGCGGCCACTGGATGCGCAACCTCGAGCTCTCGCCCGATGGCGAGCGGCTCTATGTCGCGGTCGGCTCCGTCAGCAACATCGGCGAGAGCGGCATGGACATCGAGCAGGGCCGGGCGATGATCTGGGAATATGACCTCGCCAAGGGCCGCCCGCGCCAGTTCGGCGCCGGCCTGCGCAATCCCAACGGGATGGATTTCAGCCCATGGTCGGGCGAGCTCTGGACCACCGTGAACGAGCGCGACATGCTCGGCTCGGACCTCGTGCCCGATTACCTCACCAACGTGCCGGTCGGCGCGCAGTACGGCTGGCCCTGGGTCTACTACAAGAACAACCGCGATCGCCGCGTCGATGCGCCGATGCCGCGCTTCCTGATGGAATATGTCCGCAAGCCCGAATTCGCGCTCGGCCCGCACGTGGCGGCGCTGGGGCTGGTGTTCTCGAGGGAGGGCGACCGGATGGGCGAGAACTTCGCGGGCGGGGCCTTCATCGCGCGGCACGGCTCGTGGAACAGGAAGCCGCCCTCGGGCTATGACGTGGTGTTCGTCGACTTCGATGCGCGCGGCAATCCGGTCGGCAAGCCCAAGCCGGTGCTCACCGGCTTCCTCAAGGCGGACGGCACCACCCGCGGGCGGCCGACCTGGGTCGAGTGGGCGGCTGACGGTTCATTGCTCGTCTCGGACGATACTGCAGGGATCATCTGGCGCGTGCGCTCGCCCACCGCTGCGCCGGCCGCGCCGATCGCGCGGCTGGAGGGCGCCTCGCTCCCGCCCCGCGCGCTGCGCGATCCGCGTGCCGACTTCGAGGCCGATTACCTGCGCAAGCAGGCCGGGCAGAAGGTCAACTAGAGCCGGAGCCCCGCCCGTCCGGCCAATTCGGTCGCGAATTGCAGGGCGGTGCGGCCCGAGCGGTTGCCGCGCTGGATCGCGAAAGCCATCGCCTCCTCGGGATCGAAGCCGAGGCCGAGCGGGGCAAGGTAGCCCGCGAGGATCGCGAGATAGGTGTCCTTGTCCGCCGGGTGGAAGCCCAGCGTCAGCCCGAAACGGTCGGCCAGCGCCAGCGCATCGTCACGCTCGTCGCGTTCGTGGAGCGCGCCGGAGGTGTCCTCCCGCTCGACGATGGCGCGGCGGTTGGCGGTCACCGCAAGGCGGATCTGCGCCGGACGCGGGGCGACCCCGCCGTCGAGCAGGCTTCTGAGGGCCAGCATCTCCGCCCGCCCGTCGGCGCCGAAACCGAGATCGTCGGTTAACAGCAGAAAGGCGCGGGGGAGCGGCGCGAGCGCGGCCACCAGCGCGGGGAAGGACGGCAGGCTGCCCGGGGCCAGCTGGACGAGGGCGAGCGCCTGCGGGCTCTCCCGTTGCACGTCGGCCACACAGGCGCGCACGAGCGCCGACTTGCCCATGCCGCGCGCGCCCCACAAAAGCACGTCATGCGCCGCCGCGCCCGAGGCGAGGCGGGCGCAATTGTTGCGCAGCGCGACTTTCTGGGCATCGATACCGTGCAGGGCATCGAGGGGCAGGGCATCGGGCTCCGGCACCGCCTGCGCCCGCGTGCCGTCCCAGACATAGGCGGGATGGGCGAGCCAGTCGGCCGGCGGCGGGGGCGGCGGGGCGAGCCGCTCGAGCGCGGCGGCGATCCGCTCCAGCGCCTCCCCGTTCATGTCAGCCGACCAGCGCTTCGGCAGGGAGCGCGTAAAGCAGGTCGGCGCCCGCCACCGCCCCGGCCTTGAGCCCCGCAGCCTCGGGCACGATCCGGTCGAGGAAGAAGCGCACCGTGACCGGCTTGGTTGCGGCGAGTTCGGGCGCGGCGCCGGCCTTGACCGCCGCCGCCTGCTTCGTCAGCTGCCACCCGGCCACGCACACCGCCGCCATCGTGCAGAAGGGCACGCTGCCGGCCAGACGATCATCGAGGCTGGCATCGTCACGCATCCACCGCGCGACATTGCCGCAGTCCCGCGCGAGGGCGGAGAGGGCGAATTCGTCGGCAGTCTCGCGGGCGATGGTGTCGAACAGCGCGATCATCGCCTCTCCGCCCTCGAGCCCGAGCTTGCGGGTGACGAGATCGGCGGCCTGGATGCCGTTGGTGCCTTCGTAGATCGGGGCGATGCGCGAATCGCGCCAGTGCTGGGCCGCGCCGGTCTCCTCGACGAAACCCATGCCGCCGTGGATCTGGATGCCGAGCCCGGAGACCTCGACGCCGACATCGGTGCCCCAGGCCTTGATCAGCGGAACCACGATCTCGCCGCGCGCCCGCGCCGGCTCGTCACCAAGGTTGCCGCGGTCGACCTGCCCGGCGCAGTAGTAAAGCAGCGCGCGCACCCCCTCGGTCAGGGCCTTCATGCGCAGGATCATGCGGCGCACGTCGGGGTGCTCGATGATCGCCACCGGGGTCTTGTCGGGCGAGCCGGCGCGGGCCGACTGAACCCGGTCGCGGGCATAGGCGAGCGCCTGCTGGGTGGCCCGCTCGGCGATCTGTGCCCCCTGGTTGCCGACGTTTATGCGCGCGTTGTTCATCATCGTGAACATCGCGGCGAGCCCCTTGTTGGGCTGGCCGACGAGCTCGCCGATGCATTCGCCGTTGTCGCCGTAGCTCATCACGCAGGTCGGCGAGGCGTTGATGCCAAGCTTGTGTTCGAGGGAGACGCAGCGAAGGTCGTTCTTCGGGCCGAGGCTGCCGTCGGCGTTCACGTGATACTTGGGCACCACGAACAGCGAGATGCCGCGCGATCCCTCGGGCGCGCCGGGGAGGCGCGCCAGCACGAGGTGGATGATGTTCTCGGCCAGCTCGTGCTCGCCCCACGTGATGTAGATCTTCTGGCCGGTGATCCGGTACTTGCCCGCGTGCTCGCCGGTCTCGATCGGCTCGGCCGTGCTGCGCAGCGCGCCGACATCGCTCCCTGCGGCGGGTTCGGTGAGGTTCATCGTGCCCGACCACGCGCCGCTCACCAGCTTGGGCAGATACATGGCCTGCTGGGCGGGAGAGCCGTGATGCTCCAGCGCCTCGATCGCGCCGACCGAGAGCATGGGGAGCAGTGTGAAGGCCATGTTCGCCGCGCCGAGGTTCTCGAGCACGTTGCAGGCGAGGGTGAAGGGCAGGCCCTGCCCGCCATGTGCGACAGGCGAGGCGATGGCGTTCCAGCCCTGCTCGACATAGGCCTTGTAGGCGGCGTCGAACCCGTCGGGCAGGCGCACGACGCCGTTCTCGAGCTTCGCGCCTTCGAGATCGCCGACGCGGTTGAGCGGTGCGAATTCGCCCGCCGCGAACTGGCCGACGCCTTCGACGATCGCCTCGACCAGATCGGGCTCGGCATGGGCGAAGCGTTCGCTTTGCGCCAGCTCCTCGATCCCGGCGTTGACGCGGATGGCAAGCAGCTGGTCGGCGGTCGGCGGGGTAAACGGGGTCACTTCGGGGGCGTCCTTCGGGTGTGGAGAATGGCCCGCGCACTTGGCAGGGCGGGCAAACGAATATAGCGCCCGGGCATGAGCGGCAAGAACGTTACGGAAGTGGTGCCTGCAGGGCCCGAGGGGATCGCGAAAGCGGCGCGAATCCTCGAATCGGGCGGGCTGGTCGCGGTGCCGACCGAGACGGTCTACGGCCTCGCGGCGCGCGCCGACAGCGCCGAGGCGGTAGCGCGCATCTATGCCGCCAAGGGCCGCCCGGACTTCAACCCGCTGATCGTGCATGTGACCGGGCTGGAGCAGGCGGAGGCCTATGCCGAATTCTCGTCCGAGGCGCGCGCGCTGGCACAGGCGTATTGGCCCGGGCCGCTCACGCTCGTCCTGCCGCGCCGCACGGATGCCGCGCTGGCCGAGGCTGTAACGGCGGGCCTGCCGACCATCGCCTTGCGCGCGCCGGCCCACCCGGCGATGCGCGCCCTGCTTGGGGCGGTGGACTTCCCCCTTGCGGCGCCCTCGGCGAACCGGTCGGGCTTCATCAGCCCGACTTGCGCAGACCACGTCCTCGCCTCGCTCGATGGACGGATCGACATGGTGCTGGATGGCGGGCCTACCATGGCTGGCGTGGAATCTACCATTGTCGCGGTGCGCGCCGATGGGAGCGTGGAGGAACTGCGCCCCGGCCCGCTCCAGATCGCCTCGCGGGCGGTGGGCGGGGCAATCGAGGCCCCCGGACAGCTCGCCAGCCACTACGCGCCCGGCAAGCCGGTGCGTCTCGGCGTCACGCAGGCTGACAAGCACGAATTCCTGATCGGCTTCGGGCCGGTGGCGGGTGATGTCACGCTGTCAGCCCGGGGTGACCTCGATGAAGCCGCCGCGCGCCTATACGCCTGCCTTCACGAAGCCGCGCGCGCCTCGCAGCCCCGGATTGCGGTCGCCCCGGTGCCCGAGGAGGGCGTGGGCCGCGCGATCAATGACCGGCTGCGGCGGGCGGCGGCCTAGCGGTCGTCAGGCTCGACCGGCACGCCGGGCATGATCGCCTTCATCTCGGCGCGGATCGCCTGCGCGGCTTCGCAGGCGGTGTCGTCGCCATCGCCGCAGCGCTGCATGGCCTTTTCGTAATCGCGTTCGAGCTTGCCGAGGCGTTCCTCGCGCTTGCGGATTTCGCGGCCGCGCTTCTCGTCGGCCTCGGACTGGCTTTCCGTCGCGAGATCGACGCCCCTGCTGGCCGCCTTGACCGGCAGGGTCACGGCGGTGACCGCCGCCTTGGCGAGGCAGCCCTGCAGGGCGAGGGCGGCAAGGGCGAGAGCCGAGAGCTTGAGAGCGCGCATCATGCGCTTCTAATCGCCCGATGCTTGCCCTCAGGCAACCGCTATTCTGCGGGTTTTGCCGCAGGTGCCGGGATCGCTGCACTCGCCCCGCCGCCGCCGCCCGGCGCGCAGTTGAGCGTGCCCGAGCCCATCGCCTGGACGGTGCACTTGGCGGTGCCGGTCACGTTGATGTCGCCCGCACCTGCGATATTGGCTTCGACGGTGCCGTCCGAGGCGAAGGCGACATCGCCCGCGCCGCCGATGGTCACCTCGGCGGTGTCGGCCTTGAGGCCCGCCATTTCGACATCGCCGCTGCCGCCGATCAGCACCTCGAGCGACCTGACCGTGCCGGCCCCGCGCACCGTGCCGCTGCCGCCGATGTTGATGCCGAGCTTCTGGGCCGCGATGGTGCCGAATTCGACCAGCCCGCTGCCGCCGATGTTGATGTCGGCCTCGCTGGCGAGGGTCGGGAGCTTCACGGTCCCCGCGCCGCCGATGATCACTTCCCTGGGCGGGGGCATGGTGATGCGGATGGTGGCGTTGGTCTCGCCGTTCCAGCCATTCTCGCGGGTGATGCCGATGATCTCGCTGTCGCGCACGAAGCGCAGGCTTTCGGTGTCCGCCCCCTCGACCGCGATCGCGAAGGTGTTGCCCTCGGTGACGATCACGGTGTCGCCCGAGGCAAGGAAGACCTTCGAGGGCGGTGCACCGGCAATTTCGATCTCGGAGAGCGGCACGCCCTTCTGGCCGTTGATCTCGATCTCGGCGCCGTCACAGGCCGCGAGCGCGAGGCCGCCGGCGACGAGCGCGGCGGAGGCGAGGTGCCGGGGCAGGGCGTGGGTCATGCTGTGTCTCTCCCGATGGCCGTATGGCGTATTGTGGATGTAATACACCATGCCGTCCCGCGCAAGAGCATGCCTCGCAACAGCAAAAAGGGCCGCCCGTAAGGGCAGCCCTTGATGCTTTGTCGCGGCAGGAGAAGACTCAGGCTTCTTCGGCGTTGTCGTAATACTGCGGAGCGTGCTCGCGCAGCACGTCGAGGATCTTGCCGAGCGCGGTCTGCTCGTCGGTTTCCTCCATCGCCGCCAGTTCGCGGGCGAGGCGCGAGGACGCCGCTTCGAAGATCTGGCGCTCCGAATAGGACTGTTCCGGCTGGTCTTCGGGGCGGAACAGATCGCGGGTCACCTCCGCGATCGACACGAGGTCGCCCGAGTTGATCTTGGCTTCGTATTCCTGCGCGCGGCGCGACCACATGGTGCGCTTGACCTTGGGCTTGCCCTTGAGGGTTTCCATCGCCTGCTTGAGGGTCTTGTCGGAAGACAGCTTGCGCATCCCGATGGCTTCGACCTTGTTGACCGGCACGCGAAGCGTCATGCGCTCCTTCTCGAACCGCAGCACGTAGAGTTCGAGCTGCATCCCGGCGATCTCCTCCTTTTGGAGTTCGACCACCCGGCCCACGCCGTGCTTGGGGTAGACAACATAATCGCCGACGGTGAATGCGTTCGCGGTGCTTGCCATGCAAGTTCCTTTCTGTGGGCCGACCCGACAACGGGAGAGGGACGATCCGCCCGGCGGCGCGACCTTGCCCCTCGCGGGGCGAGCGCCGGGTGTGGATCATCCGGAGGGGGTTTGCTGGTGTCGGGCCTTCCTGGTTTCAACGCCTGCGCGGGCCTGGCCACGCGCGGTTGCGGCATCATATAACACGTCTGCAACAAAATTGCGAGTCGGCGATTTTGCGCAGGTCTGCAAAGCTATGCAGGCCGGCAGAAAGGGCAGGCTCAGTCGCCGTCGCCCGGCGCGTCGCTGAAGTATTTCTCGAACTTGTCCTTTTCGCCCTTGTGCGCGTCGGCATCCTCGGGCGGAGCCTTCTGGCTCGTGATGTTAGGCCACACGGCCGAAAACTTCGTGTTGAGTTCGAGCCACTTCTCCAGACCGTCCTCGGTGTCGGGGAGAATCGCCTCGGCAGGGCATTCCGGTTCGCACACGCCGCAATCGATGCACTCGCTGGGGTTGATCACCAGCATGTTCTCGCCTTCGTAGAAGCAGTCGACCGGGCACACTTCCACGCAGTCGGTGTACTTGCACTTGATGCAGTCTTCGGTGACGACGTAAGTCATTGCGGCTCTTTCACGAGAAGTCTTCGGGATCGTCGGGCGGGCGTGCTGCCCCGGAAGGCGACGCTGCTATGGTGATTTGCGCTTTAGGGTCAAGTCCGTCTTCGTCAACCTCACGATAATGCGAACGCGCCGCGGCGGGCGAACCGCGCCGTTCGGGCAGGGCGAGAAGCTCGATGACCCGCACGGTGCCTCCCAGCGCGATCGTCAGCACATCGCCGGTGCGGACCTGCTCCGACGGGCGCAGGACGTGCTGCCGGTTGCGCCGCAGGGCGCGGCTCTCGATCAGGGCCAGCGCCGCCGAGCGGGTGCGGGCGAAGCGCAGGTAGACCAGCAGGCGGTCGATCCTGAGCGATTCTCCCGCGCTGCCGGGGCTCATCCCTTGAGCAGGTCCGCCAGCTTGTCGAAGGCCCCGCCAGCCCGCGCAGGGCCGGTGTCGGGCTTGGGCAGGGGCGGGCGGTTGCCCTTGGGCGGCTTGCCGCCGGGCTTCGGCCCGCGCCGCTCGCCCTGCGGCTTGGTCTGAGTTTGACCCTCCGCGGGGCGGGGGGCCTTGCGTCCGGGCTTGCGGTGCTGGGGTCGCTCGGCCCTGCGGGCTTGGCGTTCCTCGGGACGGCGCGGACGCCAGTACCAGCGGTCGGGCGCGGGGGCACCGTGCGCGCCTTCGGGCAGGGCCCGCGCTCGCTCGACGCGAAAGCCGGCACTGCCCAGCAGGCGGCGGGCGTTGTCGGCCTCGAGCCCGACCGACACGGCGAGCGCCAGATCGACCCGGAACGGGCGATTGCGCTCCTTCGGGTGCGCCGCGACCACCGCGCCCCGCGCCTCGAAGGCCGCGCGGAAGATCTTCTCGGCGAGGTCGACGCGGATCGCCTGCGACCCGGCATAGCGGTATCCGGCGGGCAGGCGGCCCTTGGCCCAGCTCCCCTCCGCCAGCACCGGCAGCATCGCCTCCTGCACTGCGCGGGTGTCCAGCCCCAGCGCGTGCAGCAACCGGCGCGGGGCGGGCTTCAGAAGCGGCGCATCGAAGATGTCGAGCGCGCCGAAGGTGATGCCCAGCTTCCTGAGATAGGGCCGCATCTCCTTGGGCAGGTTCTCGAGTCCCGCTTCCTCGCGGCTGATGACGCCGCGTGCCTCGATCAGGGTGATGACCAGCGCGCGGGCCTGCGATCCGGCCGCGGGGTCGCGCGCGGCCTCGGCGAGCTTGCGCAGCGGTTCGAGCGGCTCGAGCTGCTTCTCCAGCCATGCGGAAAGCCCCGCCTCGAGCGAGGCCTTCGCCGCATCGGGAAGAAGCGCCACGTCGCGGGTCAGCGTCAGGCGCGGTGTGCCGAAGTGGCCCGAGCCGGGGTGACCGGGGAAGGCAATCTCGGCCAAGGCGCGCCCCTGCCAGCGGATCGCGCCGCCGCTGATCTCCAGTTCGGCGATGCCTTGCGACAGCAGCCACTCGGCGCGTTCCGCGAGCAGTGCGGGCAAAGCCTTCTCCCCCGCCGCCAGCAGCATCCGCCGGTCGGCCACGCCCGCCGACGGGTCGACATGGAAGCGGAAGCCCTCGAGCCTCCCGATGCTCTCGCCCTCGACCGTCAGGTGGCCGTCTGGTTCAAGCGTGACGGGCAGCGCAGTCGCGTCCTGGCCCAGCGATTTCATCAAGAGTGTCGTCCTCCGGTTGACGAACCTTTCGGTGAGCCGCGCGTGCAGTGCATCCGAAAGCTTCGCCTCGACCGCGCGTGCCCGCGCCGCCATTTCGTCCCGCGCCAGCACCCAGTCGGGCCGCTGGCAGATATATGCCCAGCTGCGAATCGCCGCGATCCGCCCTTGCAGCGTGTCGATGTCGCCCTGCATCCGGTCAAGCTCGGCGATGCGCGCGGCGACGAAATCCGCGCCAAGATAACCGCCGCGCAGGTCGTCCCACAGCCGCGCGACGAAGCGGGCGTGGGACTCAACCCCGAGGTTGCGGAAATCGGGGAGCGAGCAGGTCTCCCAGAAGCGCCGCACCGAACCTGCCCCACGCACCGTGTCGGCAATGGGGTCCGAAGCCAGTCTCTTCAGCACGGCAAGATCGATGGCTTCGGGAGCGGCTTTCAGCACCCCGTTGTCCGGCCGCGCCTCCAGATCGGCGATCAGCCGCTCGAGCGAATCGCACCGCGGATCGGCCTCGCGCCAGAAGAGATGGGTGAGGGGCGCGAACTTGTGCTCCTCGATGGCGTAGACCTCCTCGTCGGTGAAGGCGAGCGGCTCGCCGTCGCCCTTGCCCGTGCCCGAGAGCGTGCCGAAGGTCCCGTCGCGCTGGTGCCGTCCCGCGCGCCCGGCGATCTGTGCCATTTCCGACGGCGTGAGGCGGCGCTTCCTGCGGCCGTCGAACTTGCTCAGCGCGGCGAAGGCGACGTGGTCCAGATCGAGGTTGAGGCCCATCCCGATCGCGTCGGTGGCGACGATGTAGTCGACCTCGCCCGACTGGAACATCGCGACCTGCTTGTTGCGCGTCTCAGGCGAGAGCGCGCCCATCACCACCGCCGCGCCGCCGCGGAAGCGCCGCAGGGCCTCGGCCATGGCGTAGACCTGCTCGACCGAGAAGGCGACGACGGCGCTGCGCTTGGGCAGGCGCGAGAGCTTGCAGATGCCGGCATGGGAAAGGGTCGAGAAGCGCGGGCGGCTGGTGATTTCGGCCTTGGGGACCAGCGCTCTGACCATCGGTTCGAGCGTTGCGCTGCCGAGGATCATCGTCTCCTCGCGCCCGCGGGCGTGGAGCAGGCGGTCGGTGAAGATATGCCCGCGTTCCGGATCCGCGCCCAGCTGCGCCTCGTCGAGCGCGACGAAGGCGACCTCGCCCATGGTGCGTGGCATGGCTTCGGCGGTGCAGAGGAAATAGCGCGCGTCCGGTGGCTCGATCCGCTCCTCGCCGGTGATCAGCGCGACCTGCCTGTCCCCCTTGATCGCGCGTACCCGGTCGTAGACCTCCCTCGCCAGCAGACGGAGGGGGAAGCCCATCATCCCGCTCGAATGGCCGCACATCCGTTCGATCGCGAGGTGCGTCTTGCCGGTGTTGGTCGGCCCGAGCACGGCGCGCACGCGGCGCTCTTCGCCGGGGCGGGGAGGTGGGGTCAGGGTCACGACGTGGGGGTTCTGTCAGGCTTGTCGCCGGGGGGCAAGGCCATGGGTAAGGGTGGCACCCCGCTACGCACATCACCTTATCGTGTGTGGGGCGCGGCTGGTCGCTGGTTAACGCGGGATTTACTTTGTTCTGGCAGAAAAATGCGACAAAGGTCGGTCCGGAATGGAGCGGACCGCACAGCCCCGCGAGGGCACCGCTTCCGGGGCAAAGATGTTGGATCACGCGCGACGACTGAACGACGGAGGCGATCCGGACGAGGCATCGCCGGGCGGCGAGCCGCCTGACGGTTCGCGCGCGCTTGCGGTCGTGCCGCCCGCGCCGCCTCCGGTGGATCCGGAAACCGCCCGCGAGCTTGCCGCCTATTTCCGCAATGCCCGGGCGCTCGCCGAACCGACCAAGGCGCAGCGTCTGCGCGGTAGGCTGCTGCTGGGGGCGTCCGGTTTTGGCGCGCGTTACGAGGAATGGCGTCTTGCCGCCTCCCGGTGGTTCGACCGGCTCGACCTCGCCCCTGATCTGGCCGAGGACATCGGCAGCCGACGCTGGCTGCGCGGCCTCGGCACGATGGTCGGGCTGGGCGCGGTGGCGCTCGCCTGTTGGCCCGATCTCACCCCGCTCGAAGCGCGGCCCGCCCTGCCGCAATCGGACGCGGTCGAGAGCGAGCTGCGCAGCCAGATGATCCTGCCGCTGGCGCTGGGCGCCGACAGCGGGCGACGCATGGGGCCAACCCAGGCGGTGATCCCGCTCAAGAGCGCGCCCGAGCGGCCGCAGATCCAGATGCTCGTCACCCTCGCCCCGGGCGACAGCTTCGCCTCGATGCTGCGCCGTGCGGGCGTGGCGGCGGGCGATATCGATCGCGCCGCCGCGCTGGTCGGGCAGGCGGTGGCAGTGGGCGACATCCAGCCCGGCACGCAGATGGACCTCGTGCTCGGTCGCCGCCCCGCGCCGGGCGAGCCGCGCCCGCTCGATAGCCTCGCCTTCCGCGCGCGCTTCGATCTGGAGCTCCAGCTGACCCGCCCCGGCGTCGGCGAGGTGTCGCCGGACGGAACGCCCGTCATCCCTTCCGGCCCACTGGCGCTGAAGCGCAACGTGATCCGCGTCGACGAGACCCCGCTGCGCGTGCGCGGCATGGTCGGCAGCAGCCTCTACCGCTCGATGCGCCAGGCCGGCGTTCCCGCGAGCGCGGTGCAGGAATACCTCAAGGCCCTCGATGCCCAGATCGACATGGACCGCGAGGTGCGTTCCTCGGACGAGTTCGACATCATCATCGCCTATCGCCGCGCCGCGACTGGCGAGCGGCAGGCGGGCCAGCTGCTCTATGCCGGCGTCGACCGCGACGGCAAGCCGCGCACCCAGCTGATGCGCTGGGGCGGCGAGGGCCGCTTCTACGAAGCCTCGGGCGTGGGCGAGCAGCGCCGCGGCCTGCTGGCGCCGGTGCCGGGGGCGGTCACCTCGAACTTCGGGATGCGGCGCCACCCGATCCTCGGCTACATGCGGATGCACGCCGGGGTCGACTTCAAGGCGCAATACGGCACCCCGATCGTCGCCGTCAGCGATGGCCGCGTGTCGAGCGCGGGCCGTTCGGGCGGCTGCGGCATTCAGGTGCGGCTGGAGCACGGCGGGGGCCTCTCGACGCGCTATTGCCACATGAGCCGCATGGCGGTGAACGCCGGGATGTCGGTGCGGCGCGGGCAGGTGATCGGCTATGTCGGCTCGACCGGCCTGTCGACCGGGCCGCACCTCCATTACGAGATGTATCGCGGCGGGCGCGTGATCAATCCGGCCACCGTCCAGTTCGTCAGCCGCGCGCTGCTTTCGGGCACCGAGCTGATCGATTTCCGCCGCCAGCTGATCCGACTCAAGGAGATCGAGGTCGGCGCCGCGCTCAAGGACCTCGCGCCCGAACCCGACGAGGTGAAGGAGCCGGTGCGCGAGATCGAGAAGATCGCCGGCCCGACCCCGGCTGCGCGCAAACTGTAACGAGCACTTGTCGTCCAGCCGCGATTGCGCGTAATCCTCGCGGCCATGACCGGACACTTCCCCAACACCCGCCTGCGCCGCACCCGCGCCCACGGCTGGAGTCGTGCACTGCACCGCGAGACCACCGTCACGCCGGCGGACCTGATCTGGCCGCTGTTCGTCACCTCGGGCAAGGGCGTCGAGGAGCCGGTGGCGACGCTGCCGGGCGTCTCGCGCTGGTCGGTCGACGGGATCGTGGCCCGCGCCAAGGAGGCGGTGGCGCTCGGCATCCCGGTGATCGCGCTGTTCCCCAACACCCCGCGCGAGCTGCGCACCGACGACGGGGCCGAGGCGCACAATCCCGACAACCTGATGTGCCAGGCGATCCGCGCGATCAAGGACGCCTGCGGCAACGACATCGGGGTGCTGACCGACGTCGCGCTCGATCCCTACACCTCGCACGGGCAGGACGGGCTGGTGGACGAGACCGGCTATGTCGTGAACGACGCGACCGTGGCGGTGCTGGTCGACCAGGCGGTGAACCAGGCGAATGCGGGCGCGGACATCATCGCGCCCTCCGACATGATGGACGGCCGCATTCATGCGATCCGCATGGCGCTCGAAATGAACGGGCACCCCAATGTCCAGATCATGAGCTACGCCGCCAAGTATGCGAGCGCCTTCTACGGCCCGTTCCGCGACGCGGTCGGCTCGGGCGGGCTGCTCAAGGGCGACAAGAAGGCCTACCAGATGGACCCCGCCAATGCCGACGAGGCGCTGCGCGAAGTGGCGATGGACATCGCGGAAGGGGCGGACAGCGTGATGGTGAAGCCGGGGCTCGCCTATCTCGACATCATCTACCGGGTGAAGCAGCGCTTCGACGTGCCGGTCTTCGCCTACCAGGTCTCCGGCGAATACGCGATGATCGAGGCCGCGCAGGCCGCCGGCATCGGGGACCGCGACGCGCTGGTGATGGAGAAGCTGATCGCCTTCAAGCGCGCTGGGTGCAGCGGGGTGCTGACCTACCACGCCGCCCACGTTGCCCGCTTGCTGAATGGCTGACGACACGCTGGAGACCGAACGCCTGATCCTGCGTCCGCCGGTGGCGGAGGATCTCCCGTGGGTACTGGCGCACATGAACACCGCGAGCGTGATGCGCCATCTCGCCGGAGTGCGCTCTCCCGAAGCCGTGGCGGAAAGCCTCGCCGACGATATCGACGCCTTTCACGGAGGCGGGCACCGGCGCTGGACGGTGTGGCTGCACGACGGCGCGACGCGGGTCGGGCGTGTCGGCCTGTTCCACCTTCGCTCGCCCGCCGCTCCGCCGGTCCTGCAGGGCCAGCGCGAGATCGGCTGGACCTTTGCCGAGGCCCATTGGGGTCGCGGCTATGCGACGGAGGCGGCACGGGCGGTGATCGATCATGCCTTCACCGCGCTGGCGCTGCGGGTGCTGTGGTCGCAAACGAGCGACTCCAACGCCGCCTCGACCCGGATGATGCGGCGGCTCGGCTTCACGTTCCGGCCAGAGCTCGGCTATGTCGATCCGGACTACCCGCCCGAGGATAATCCCACCACCGTCTGGTCAATGGATGCCCCCTGTGCCTGAGTTCCGTCACGACACCGCCCGGCTCACCCTGCGCGACTGGCGCGAGGACGATTGGCCCGAGTTCTGGCGCGTGACCAACTCGCCCGCCGTCATGCGCTGGCTCGGCGGGGTGCAGGATGAGGCCGGGCGCGCGGCGGCGCAGGCGCGGGTCGAGGGCTACCGCGCCGACCACGGCCACACGTTCTGGGTGATCGAACGGCGAGAGGATGGCGCGCTGCTCGGCTTCTGCGGTCTGAAGCGCTCGAACCAGGCGGGCGGGCCGCAGGGGATGATGGAAGTGGGCTGGCGGCTGCGCGAGGATGCCTGGGGGCAGGGCTACGCGAAAGAGGCCGCCGCTGCCGCGCTCGAACTTGCCTTCCACCGCTTCGGCGCGGACGAGGTGATCGCGCTCACCGTGCAGAACAACGCGGCGAGCTGGGGCCTGATGATCCGCCTCGGAATGCAGCGGCGCGAGGACCTCGACTTCGACAGCCCGGATTTCGATCCCGCCAACCCGCGCATCATCGCCTATGCCATTGCGCGCGAGACATGGGAGGCGGCGTGACGGCTCCCGTTCTGACGACCGACCGGCTGATCCTGCGGCAGATCGGCGAGGACGACCTCGATCCACACATGACCCTGCTCAACACCCCTGCGGTGATGCGCTGGCTCGGCGGCGTGCAGCCGCGCGCGGTGATCGCCGCCAAGCATGACGCCTCGCGCGCGGGGTTCGCTGCCGAGGGCTTCGGCTTCATGATCATGGAGGAGCGCGCCACCGGCGAGTTCGTCGGCCATTGCGGGCTGCGCCGGATCATCCATCCGCTCGCCCCCAACCCCGGCGACCACGAGATCGGCTGGCTGGTGCGCGAGGACCGCTGGCGCCGCGGCTATGCCTTCGAGGCGATGCGCGCGGTGATGGACTGGGGTTTCGCGGTGCATCGCGCGCCGCATATCGTCGCCATGACCTGTCATGCGAACGAGGGAAGCTGGCGGCTGATGGAGAAGCTGGGTATGCGCCGGCGCGACGACCTTGCCTTCCACAACCCCGCCGATCCGCCCGAAGAAAACCCGACCATCCAATACGCGATCTCCCGCGCAGAATGGGAATCCTTGCCATGACCACACGCCCCGGCGTCAACATCGTGCCGATCCACGGCAAGACCCCGCAGATCCACGAGACCGCCTTCATCGCCCCCGGCTGCACGATCATCGGCGACGTCGTGATCGGGGCGGGCTCCTCGATCTGGTACAATTGCGTGCTGCGCGCCGACGTCTTCAGCATCCGCATCGGCGAGCGCACCAATGTCCAAGACGGAAGTGTGCTCCACTGCGACCCGCCGCGCCCCGGCGACCCCGACGGCTGCCCGCTGGTGATCGGCGACGACGTGCTGATCGGCCACATGGCGATGGTGCACGGCTGCACGATCCACGACCGTGGCTTCGTCGGCCTCGGCGCGATCGTGATGAACAAGGCGGTGATCGGCTCCGACGCGATGCTGGCGGCGGGCGCGATGCTCACCGAGCGCAAGGTCATGGGCGAGCGCGAGCTGTGGGCCGGGCGGCCCGCGGTGAAGATGAAGGAACTGAACGACGCCGCCATCGCCGGGATGCGCGTGGGCGTGATGCACTATGCCGAGAACGCCAAGGCGCACGCAGCCGCCGTGGCGGCTGCGCTCGGCTAACCCGCGACGGGCTGCTTCAGATACTTCATCATGTAGCCGACATAATCGGCCTTCCCGACGGCGAGCCCTTCTGCACGCAGGATTGCGTAGGCAGCCATGACATGGAAATAGAGCTGGGGGATCGCCCAGTCCCGGCAATATTCGTGCGCCTGCATCCTGAAGCCCATGCCGTTCGGCAGGTCGAACTCCACGACGTCGGCGCTCGCGGGCCAGGTCGCCGGATCTGTTTCCGCAACCAGCGCCTGGACAGCCGCGATGCGGGTGTGGGCTTCGGCGAAACTGGCGATCTCCCTGTCGTCCGCGGCAAGCTCCGACGCTCCGAGCCGCTTCAGGGCGGTTACCACCTGATCGATGGCGAATCGGATCTGGGTGTGAAGCGGGAACATGTCTTCGGCGAGCCGCGCCTGAAGCAGCGCTTCGCCCTTCTCGTGGCCTTCGGCCTTGGTGACGAGGTGATCGAGTGTGCCGAGCATGTTGGCACAGGTGGCAAGGGCTGCGGTGGCGTAGGACATGGTTCTCTCCGGTTGCGATTTGCAACTTGTCATGCGCCGCGCGGCTCCCGTCAATCCTTTATCAGCGCCCTCAGCCCCTCGACCCGGTCCGCCTCGTGCGCGGGCTTGTCCCAGCGGATGCGGTGGATGCGTGGAAAGCGCATCGCGAGGCCGCTTTTGTGGCGCTTGCTGGCGTGCACCGAATCGAAGGCGACCTCGAACACCAGCTTGCGCTCCACCTCGCGCACCGGTCCGAACTTGTTCAGGGTGTTCTGCCGCACGAAACGGTCGAGCTTCTTCAGCTCCTCGTCGGTGAAGCCCGAATAGGCCTTGCCGACGGGGAGCAGCTCCGCCCCCGCATCGGGATCGCCCGCCCAGCAGCCGAAGGTGTAATCCGAATAGAAGCTCGACCGCTTGCCGCTGCCGCGCTGGGCATACATCAGCACGCAGTCGATCAGCAGCGGATCACGCTTCCACTTGTACCACAGGGCGACCTTGCGGCCCGCCACGTAAGGGCTGGTGCGGTGCTTGAGCATCAGCCCCTCGATCGCCTCGTCGCGCGCGGTGTCGCGGATCGCGGCGAGCGCGGCGAAGTCCTCGGCCTCGACCAGCTGCGAGAGATCGAAATGGCTGGCGGGCAGGCGCGGCATGAGCGCCTCCAAAGTCGCGCGGCGCGACTCCCACGGGGCCTCGCGCCAGTCGCGGCCTTCAAGCAGCAGCACATCGTAGAGCCGCACGAAGGCCGGGTATTCCTTGAGCATCGCCTTGGAGACGGTCTTGCGCCCGAGCCTTTGCTGGAGCGCGTTGAAACTCGCCGCGCCGCCCGCTTCGCCGCCCTGTGCGGAGCCGCGCACCAGCAGTTCGCCGTCCAGTACCGCGTCCATCGGCAGAACATCGAGCAGTTCGGGGAATGTCGTCGATATGTCGTCGCCCGAGCGCGAATAGACCCGCGTCTCTCCGCCCGCCCGGACCAGCTGCACCCTTATGCCGTCCCACTTCCACTCGGCGGCATAGTCCGCGAGGTCCACCTCCCCGTCCTCGAGCGGGTGGGCGAGCATGAAGGGGCGGAAGCGCGGCACGCCGGCGAGGTCGGGGGCGGGGCCGCCATCTGCGGCCCATGCGAACAGTTCGGCATAGGGCGGGGCGAGGGCGTGCCAGTATTCCTCGACCTCCTCCACCGGGACATCGAAGGCGAGAGCAAAGGCGGTCTTGGCGAGGCGCGCCGACACGCCCACCCGCATCCCCCCGGTGGCGAGCTTGATGAGGGCGTAGCGGCCCTTGGCATCGAGCCTATCGAGCAATCCGGGCAATACGCGCGGCGCGCTGGCGCGGGTGAGGGCGGACAGGCGCTCGACCACCTCGGCGAGCGACAGGTCGGGCTGCGGGACCGGGTCCTCCGGCTCAGGCCACAGCAGGCTTGCGGTCTCGGCCGTGTCGCCGACGAAATCGCGGGAGAGCGTCCACAGCACCGGATCGACCCGCTCCATCATCAGATTGCGCACCGTAGAGGACTTCACCGCCGGGAAGTCCAACCCGTCGGTCAGCGCCGCGAGCGCCCAGCCGCGGTCGGGATCGGCGTTTTCGCGCAGATAGGCGGCGATCAGCGCGAGCTTGCGGTTGCGGCTGGTGGTGTAGACCAGCGCGTCCAGCAGGGCGGCGAATTCCTCCATCAGCTGTGCCCAACCGGTTCATTGCGCCGACATACGGATGCGCTAGATAGCGTGACCGACGCGCCTTTGCCTTGCGTCTTCAACAAGGAACCGCCTGCATGACGTTCTCGCCTTTCGCTGCCCTCGGTCTTGCCCTCGTCGCCGTTGCGGCGCCCGCCGCCGCGCTCGCGCAGGACCCGGCCCCGACCGCGCCCGCGCCGGCTGCGCTGTTCTCGATCGACACCCCGATCGAGGCGCTGATGGCCGACGAGCGCGCCAAGGCCGTGCTCGTGAAGCACCTGCCCGGCATCGACCAGCATCCCGCCTACGACCAGTTCAAGGCGCTGAGCCTCAAGACCCTCGCGCCGTTCTCGCAGGGGATGATCACCGACGAGATGCTCGCCAAGATCGCTGCCGATCTGGCCACCATCAAGTAAGCCGTTTGCGAGGGCGAGGGTGCTAGTCATCCTCGTCCTCGTAGCCCACCAGCGCCAGCGCGCGGGCTCGGCGCTGGGATAGCTCGCACCAGCGCAGCAGCGCCTCCTCGCGGCCGTGGGTGATCCAGGTCTCCTGCGGGTTCACTTCCGCGATGGTGCGGGTGAGTTCGCCCCAGTCGGCATGGTCGGAGATGACCAGCGGCAGCTCGACCCCGCGCTGGCGCGCGCGCTGGCGCACGCGCATCCATCCGCTCGCCATCGCGGTGACGGGTTCGGGCAGGCGGCGGCTCCAGCGGTCGTTGAGAGCGCTCGGCGGGGCCATGACGATGCTGCCGCGCATCGCCTCCTTCGAGGGTGCATCACTCACCAGCCGCAGGTCGCCCAGTGCCACGCCGTGCTCCTCGTACAGATTGCACATCGCCTCCATCGCGCCATGGAGCCAGATCGTGTCGCTTTGACCCGTCGCCCGCAGTTCCGCGATCACCCGCTGCGCCTTGCCGAGCGCATAGGCGCCGACAAGGATGCAGCTGTCCGGGTTCTCGGCGCGCGCCGCGAGCAGCTTGCCGATCTCCTCGCCGATGGGCGGGTGGGTGAAGACGGGCAGACCGAAGGTCGCCTCGGTGATGAAGATGTCGCAGGGGGTGACTTCGAAGGGCGCGCAGGTCGGATCGGGAGCGCGCTTGTAATCGCCGGTGATGATGACCCGCTCGCCGGCGTGCTCGAGCAGGATCTGCGCGCTGCCGAGCACGTGGCCGGCGGGCAAAAAGGTCGCCGAGACACCGCCGCCGAGGGGGACCGTCTCGCCATATCCGACCGGCACCGCGCCTTGCGAAGTCGCGTAGCGCAACTTCATGATCGCCAGCGTCGCCGGGGTGGCGATGGTCTCCCCGTGCCCGCCACGGGCGTGATCGGCATGGCCATGCGTGACCAGCGCGCGCGGCACAGGCCGCGAGGGATCGACCCAAATGTCGGGGGGGACGACATGGATGCCCCACGGCTCGGGCCTGATCCAGGAGAAGGGGGAGCTCATCGTGGTCTAAACAGAAAGGGCGCGGAAGAGGTTCCTCTCCCGCGCCCCGAATGTTGTACGGCCGGCTTCAGCCCTCGTCGGTCTCGGCGGCGGGGTTCTTGGCGGCGGGCTTCTTCTTTGCCGCCGCCTTCTTGACCGGCTTCACCTTGGGCGGGGCCGGGGTCATCTCGAAGGCGGGCTTGCCGTCCTTGATGCTGACATGGACCTCGCCGCCCTCGGACAGCTTGCCGAACAGCAGTTCCTCGGCGAGCGGCTGCTTGATCTTTTCCTGGATCAGGCGGGCCATCGGGCGGGCACCGTAGAGCTTGTCGTAGCCCTTGTCAGCGAGCCAGCCCCGCGCGTCGCTGTCGAACTGGATGTGGACGTTCTGTTCGGCCAGCTGGAGTTCGAGCTGGAGGATGAACTTGTCGACCACCCGCGCCACGGTGCTCTTGCCGAGATAGGCGAAGGGCACGATCGCATCCAAGCGGTTGCGGAACTCGGGGGTGAACATCTTCTTCACCGCCTCGTCGCCCGCGTCCTCCTTGGACACGTCGCCGAAGCCGATGCCCTGCCGCGCCATGTCGGCCGCGCCCGCGTTGGTGGTCATGATCAGAACGACGTTACGGAAATCGACCGTCTTGCCGTGGTGATCGGTCAGGCGGCCATTATCCATCACCTGCAACAGGATGTTGTAGAGGTCCGGGTGGGCCTTCTCGATCTCGTCGAGCAGCAGCACGCAATGCGGGTTCTGGTCGACGGCATCGGTGAGCAAACCGCCCTGGTCGTAGCCGACGTAGCCCGGAGGCGCGCCGATCAGGCGGCTGACCGAGTGGCGTTCCATGTATTCGGACATGTCGAAGCGCTTGAGCTCGATCCCCATGATCGTGGCGAGCTGGCGGGCGACTTCCGTCTTGCCGACGCCGGTGGGGCCGGAGAACAGGAACGAGCCGATCGGCTTGTCCGGATCGCGCAGGCCGGCACGGCTCAGCTTCATGGCAGTGGCAAGGCGCGTGATCGCCTCGTCCTGCCCGAAGACGACGTGCTTGAGATCGCGTTCGAGGTTTTCGAGCGCCTTCTTGTCGTCCTTGCTGACCGACTTGGGAGGGATGCGCGCCATGGTCGCGATGACCTGCTCGATCTCGCGGGCGGTGATGGTCTTCTTGCGGCGGCTGGGCGGCACCAGCATCTGCATCGCGCCGACCTCGTCGATCACGTCGATCGCCTTGTCGGGCAGCTTGCGGTCGTTGATGTAGCGCGCCGACAGCTCCACCGCGGTCTTGATCGCGTCGGGCGTGTATTTGACCTTGTGGTGATCCTCGAAGGCTGTGCGCAGGCCTTTCAGGATCTTGATCGTGTCCTCGATGGTCGGCTCGTTCACGTCGATCTTCTGGAACCGGCGCAGCAGCGCGCGGTCCTTCTCGAAGTGGTTGCGGAACTCCTTGTAGGTGGTCGAGCCGATGCAGCGGATCGCGCCGCTCGACAGCGCCGGCTTCAGCAGGTTCGAGGCATCCATCGCCCCGCCGCTGGTCGCGCCAGCGCCGATCACGGTGTGGATCTCGTCGATGAACAGCACCGCGTTCGGCATCGCTTCGAGTTCAGTGACGACCTGCTTCAGCCGCTCCTCGAAGTCACCGCGATAGCGCGTGCCAGCGAGCAGCGCACCCATGTCGAGCGAGTAGATCACCGCTTCCGCGAGCACCTCGGGCACATCGCCCTCGACGATCTTGCGCGCGAGGCCCTCGGCGATCGCCGTCTTCCCGACGCCGGGGTCACCCACATAGAGCGGGTTGTTCTTGGAACGGCGGCAAAGGATCTGGATCGTCCGGTCGACCTCGGGCCCGCGGCCGATCAGCGGATCGATCTTGCCGCTTTCCGCCTTGGCGTTGAGGTTGACCGTGAACTGGTCGAGGGCGGTTTCCTTCTTGTTGCCGCCCGTCTCCTTGGTCTGTGCGGCTTCCTCGGCCTTGTCGGTGCCCTGCGGGGTCTTGCTCTCGATCTGGCGGCCGCCCTTTCCGATGCCGTGGCTGATGTAGCTCACCGCATCCAGACGGCTCATGTCCTGCTGCTGGAGGAAATAGACCGCATAGGAATCACGCTCGGAGAACAGAGCGACCAGCACGTTGGCGCCGGTGACGGTGTCCTTCCCGGAGGACTGCACATGCAGGATCGCGCGCTGGATCACCCGCTGGAAGCCCGCGGTGGGCTGCGGATCGGCGCCGTCCTCGGTCTTGAGGCTCTGGTATTCCTGATCGAGATACTGCTTCACGACCTCGCCCAGTTCGGCAAGATCGACACCGCAAGCGGCCATCACCTGGGCGGCGTCCTCGTCATCGATCAGCGCGAGCAGCAGGTGCTCGAGCGTGGCGTATTCGTGCCGCCGTTCCGACGCGTTGCCGAGCGCGTTGTGCAGCGTGCGTTCGAGGTTCTGGGCGAAGCTGGGCATGGGGGAGGCCTTTTCAGCGGAGAGAGGATGCCCGTGGCGAGCGGACGGTGAGAGCCATTTTCCGACAATATGGGGGGACGGACAGGAATTGCGAATCCCCGTGTGGCAATACGAAGGAAGCCCCTGTCCGGATCATCCCGGCCCCTTCGCGAACAGCGCATCGGCAGCGGCACGGTGGGCGGCGGCCTTGGCGCTGTGCGCCCTGACCCGTGCGATTTCCGCTTCGAGCAGCGCGATCCGCTCGTCCAGCTCGGCTTGCGAATAGGGGCCGAGGTCCTCGCGTGCGAGGCGACTCGCTGCATCTCCGACAGGCCGCGGGCGATCGGGTTCTTCCATTGCGGCGCAGCATCCGCCCCAAGCGGCTTGCTGTCAATCGGCGAGACGGTTATTCGCAGGCGCAAGATGGTTAAATTGTGGGGTTGGGGGCGCAGCTGATGGTCGCAAGCAACGGGGTGGAACTGCCCGAGGTCATGCAATCGATTGGCTTCGACGCACCCGGGGGCCCCGAGGTGCTGAAGCTCCAGACCTCGCCCCTGCCGCGCCTGCGCCCGGACGACGTGCTGATCCGCGTTGCCTATGCCGGGGTCAACCGTCCCGACTGCCTCCAGCGCGCCGGCATGTATCCCGCCCCGCCGGGCGCCTCGCCGCTGCTTGGGCTCGAGGTCGCGGGCGAGGTCGTCTCAGTCGGCACCGAGGTCCCGCGCGAGATGATCGGGCAATATGTCGCAGCCCTCACCCCGGGCGGGGGCTATGCCGAATATTGCGCCGCGCACTGGCAGCACACCCTGCCGGTGCCCGAGGGCATGATGCTGTCCGAGGCCGCCGCGCTGCCCGAGACCCTGTTCACCGTGTGGCACAACCTGTTCGAGCGCGGCCTCGCGCGCGACGGGGAACGCGTGCTGGTCCACGGCGGCACGAGCGGCATCGGGACGACGGCGATCCTGCTCGCCAAGGCCTTCGGGATGGAGGTGATCGTCACCTGTGGCGATACCCCCAAGTGCGCCGCCGCGACCCGCATCGGCGCGGATCTCGCGATCAACTACCGCGAGACGGATTTCGTCGAGGCGGTGATGGCGCACACCGGGGGCAAGGGCGTGAACGTGGTGCTCGACATGGTGTCGGGCGATTATGTCGCGCGCAATCTCAAGTGCCTCGCCGAGGACGGGCGCCATGTCACCATCGCGGTGCTGGGCGGCGCGAAGGCCGACATCAACATGGCGCTGGTGATGATGAAGCGGCTGACCCTGACCGGATCGACCCTGCGCCCGCGTTCCGATGCCTTCAAGGCCGCGCTGGCCGACGAGATCGCCGACAACGCCTGGCCGCTCTTCGCCGACGGGGAGCTGGCGCCGGTGATGGACACGACCTTCCCCCTCGCCGAGGCCGCCGCCGCCCATGCCCGGATGGAAGCGGGCGAGCACATCGGCAAGATCGTGCTGGAAGTCGCGGGCGATCAGGCGTGAGCCTCGGCCGGCGCGAAGTTGCGCCGGTAGGCTGTCGGCGAGCATCCCAGTTGTCTGCGGAAGTTCTGCTGCAGGCTGGTCGCCGACCCGAAGCCCGATAGCTCCGCGATCCTTTCCACCGGCAGCCTCGAGGTCTCGAGCAACTCGCGCGCGCGGGCGATCCTGGCGCGCAGCACATAGGTGCCGGGCGCGCAGCCGGCTCTGACGGAGAAGGCCCGCGCCAAGGTCCGCAGGCTCATTCCCGCCTCTGCGGCGAGACGGCTGACAGGCCAGGCCTCCGCGGGGCGCGACAGGATCTGCGCCATCAGCGCCGCCAGCCGGTCCGTCTGCTGCGGCGCGCGCATCGAATCGTCGAACTGGCGCTGGTCGCCCTCGCGCTGCGCCGGAAGCACCAGCCGCTTGGCCACCGCGTTGGCGCGCGCCACGCCATAGTCCTGCCGGACGATGTGCAGGAGAAGATCGATCCCCGCCGCCGATCCGGCCGAGGTCAGCACCGTGCCGCCATCGGCGTACAGAATGTCCGATGCCACCGTGACCTGCGGATAGCGCCGCGCCAGCAGGGGCGCGTGGAGCCAGTGCGTCGTCGCGCGCCTGCCATCGAGCAGACCGAGCTCGGCGAGCAGGAAGGCGCCCGAGCAGATCGAGGCGAAGCGCGCGCCTCGGGCATGGGCGGCGAGCAGGGCATCGCGCAGGCTTTCGGGGACAGAAGGGTCGGCGGGTTTCCAGCCCGGTATGACGATCAGATCCGCCGCTTCGATAAGAGACATGTCGCCATCGACCGAGAGGTTCCAGCCCTGCGAGGTGCGGATCGGCCGACCGTCGATCGAGGCGAGGGCGAAGCGGTACCATTCCGCGCCGAATTCGGGCCGCCGCAGTCCGAAAATCTCGGCCGGCAGGCTGAGTTCGAACATCGGCGCGCCATCGAAGCCGAGTGCGACAACCATCGGGCCACTGGGCGCTGGCGCGTGCATTGGCAGAATCCTTTTTGTGAATGGCAATCCGGCCAATTGTCACGATGCCCCCTCCGAAGCAACAAGGGGTCCCGAGCACTACCACCGGAGAGCACCGCATGGCCCCCCTGACCCTCCACGAAGATCCCCGCAGCGGGAACTGCTACAAGATCAAGCTCATTGCCGCGCTGCTCGGGGTGCCGCTGGCGACCCGGCAGTACGACATCATCAGGGGCGAGACGCGGACGCCCGATTTCCTTGCGAACATCAACGCCAACGGGCGCATCCCGGTGCTCCAGATCGGGGAGGGCCCGGAGGCGCGCTTCCTCCCGGAAAGCAACGCCGCCTGCTGGTATCTCGCCTATGGCTCCGCGCTGATCCCGGCCGAGCGCATCGCGCAGGGCGATATGCTGCGCTGGATGTTCTTCGAGCAGTACAACCACGAACCCAACATCGCGACGCTGCGGTTCTGGATGAGCATCCTGGGCGAGGCGAACCTCTCCGATGACCAGCGCCGCATCCTGCCCTACAAGCGCGAGGCGGGGGAGGCGGCGCTTGCGCTGATGGACCGGCACCTTGCCGACAAAGCCTTCTTCTGCGGCGCGGCCCCGACGCTGGCCGACATTGCGCTATTCGCCTACACCCATATTGCCCACGAGGGCGGCTTCGCCCTCGGCGATTACCGCCACGTCACCGGCTGGATCGCGCGGATCGAGGGGCTCCCCGGGTTCGTCCCGATGGACTGACCCGGCGCTGCGGCAGACCCGCGTGCGGGCGCCTTTATTTCTCGCAGGGCAGTCATGATCTGGTCGGTAACCGGTTGCATGAGGTCATCTTCGACTCCCTTGCCCTTCGGAAAATGACGCGAAACCGTCATTTGCTTGTGAGTCCGCTGTAACATTTCGCTGTCATGGAGGAGGGGACGCGAGAGATCACACGCGAGGGATCTTCATGACCGGTGCCGAAATCAACGACCTGATCAGCGACAACATCGCCAGCTTTCCGCTCGGCGGCCCGCGCACCCCCGAACCCGAGGGGCGCGCGCGGCGGTCCTATCGCACGGTCTGGATCAGCGACGTGCACCTCGGCACCAAGGGCTGCAACGCCGACCTGCTGATCGACTTCCTCGACAGCGTGGACAGCGATACCATGTACCTCGTGGGAGACATCATCGACGGGTGGCGCCTCAAGAAGAAGTTCTACTGGCCCGCCGCGCACAACGACATCGTGTGGCGCATCATGAAGCGCGCCCGGCGCGGCACGCGGGTGGTCTACATCCCCGGCAACCACGACGAGATGTTCCGCCAGTTCACCGGCCTCAACTTCGGCGGGATCGAGATCCGCCGCGCCGCCTTCCACGACACCGCCGACGGGCGGCGCCTGATGGTGCTCCACGGCGACGAGTTCGACGCGGTGATGCTCTCGCACCGCTGGCTCGCCTTCGTCGGCGACCATGCCTATCACTTCATGATGAAGTGCAACATCGCGGTGAACACCGTGCGGCGCTGGATGGGCAAGCCCTACTGGTCGCTCTCCAAGGCGGCCAAGCACAAGGTCAAGAACGCGGTCGAGTTCATCGGCAAGTACGAGGAGGTCGTCGCCCGGGCCGCGGGCGAGCGCGGCGTGGACGGGGTGGTGTGCGGGCACATCCACACCGCCGAATTCCGCACCTTCCAGCACAACGGCAGGCCGATCGAATACTGGAACGATGGCGACTGGGTCGAAGGCTGCAATGCCCTCGTCGAGCATCACGACGGGCGCATGGAAATCCTGCACTGGCCCGAAGAGATGAAGCGCCGCGCCGGGGAAGCCGCAACCGAGGTCGAAGCGCCTTTGCGCCCCGCACGGGAGGCTGCGTGAACCGTCTGACGACGATCCATCCCGAAAGCGCCGAGCCCGCAGGACTGGTCCCGGCCTCGATCGCCATCGTCACCGACGCCTGGCATCCGCAGACCAACGGCGTCGTCCGCACGCTTTCGACCACCTGCGAGGTGCTGCGCGGCTGGGGGCACCACGTGACGGTGATCAGCCCCGAGGGCTATCCTTCCATCCCCGCGCCGACCTATCCCGAGATCCGCCTCGCCCTGACGGCGCCGGGCGCGGTCGGGCGGCAGCTTGCGCGGATCGCGCCCGAGGCGGTGCACATCGCCACCGAAGGCCCGCTTGGCTTTGCCGCGCGGCGCTATTGTCTCGGCCGCAAGGTGCCCTTCACCACCGCCTACCACACCCAGTTCCCCGATTACCTCGCGCGCCGCACCGGCCTGCCGGCGAGCGTCTTCTGGCCCTATATCCGCTGGTTCCACCGCCCCGCACAGCGGGTCATGGTCGCCACCGAGACGATCCGCGCCTGCTTGCGCGAACAGGGCCTCACCCAGCTCACCCACTGGAGCCGGGGCGTGGACCTCGCCTGCTTCTCCCCCGATGCCCCGCCCCCGCCGGAATATGCGCGGGCCGAGGGGCCGATCCTGCTCTATGTCGGGCGCGTGGCGGTGGAGAAGAACATCGAGGCCTTCCTCGCCTGCCCCTATCCCGGCACCAAGGTGGTGGTGGGTGACGGCCCGGCGCGCGCGGCCCTGCAGGCGAAGTTCCCGCAGGCCCTGTTCCTGGGCAAAAAGAGCGGCGTCGAGCTTGCGGGCTGCTATGCCGGGGCGGACGTGTTCGTTTTCCCGAGCCGCACCGACACCTTCGGCCTCGTCATGATCGAGGCGCTTGCCTGCGGCACCCCTGTCGCCGCCTTCCCCGTGCCGGGGCCGCTCGACATCGTGACGAGCAAGGTCGGCGCGCTGCACGATGACCTCACCCGCGCGATCGACGCTGCCCGCTACTGCGACCGCGCCGCCTGCGCCGCCTACGGGGCAAGCTACTCGTGGGAGGCCGCGACACGGCAGTTCCTCGCGGGGCTCGTGGCGCTTGAGGAGGAAGAGGCGGTCAGCCTTCAGGCCATGCCCGCTTTCTGAATCCATTTCTTGCCGTTTCCCCCCGTTTCGCCTATCTGAGACTCCAAGACGGCCGCTCCGAAAGGGGCGGCCCTTTCATTTTCAACGGAGATTTCCCCATGGCGACCAAGGATCAGCCCAAGCCGCTGATGCCCCATGCCACCGCGACCTGGCTGGTGGACAACACCGCGCTGTCCTTCGAGCAGATCGCCGAGTTCTGCGGCCTCCACATCCTCGAAGTGCAGGCGATGGCCGATGACCTTGCGGGCAGCAAGTACACCGGCCGCGACCCCGTCCACTCCGGCGAGCTGACCCAGGCCGAGATCGAGAAGGGCCAGAACGACCCGTCCTATGTGCTCAAGATGCACAAGGCCCCGGTCGAGGTGACCCGCACCAAGGGCCCGCGCTACACCCCCGTTTCGAAGCGCCAGGACAAGCCCGACGGCATCGCCTGGATCCTGCGCAACCACCCCGAGGTGTCGGACGCGCAGATCAGCAAGCTGATCGGTACCACCCGCAACACGATCGGCGCGATCCGCGACCGTTCGCACTGGAACATCCAGAACATCACGCCCAAGGATCCGGTGACGCTCGGCCTGTGCTCGCAGCGCGAACTCGACGCGATGGTCGCGAAGGCCGCCAAGCGCGCCGGGATCACCGAGGACGCCGACGCCGCCGGCAAGCCGGAACGCAACGATCGCGAGAAGCTGATCGAGGAACTGCGTGCCGAGCGTGACGCGCAGGCCAAGGCCGCCAGCGAGGCCGCGCAGGAAGCCGAGGCCGAAGCCTGGCTCGCCCGCCGCCGCGCCGCCGAGGCCGAGGAACAGAAGATCGACCCCGAGAGCGGGTTCATCTGAGAAGCTGAGCTTCTGACGAAGAAGTCGTCGCCCCGGACGTGATCCGGGGCGACGCTGTTTTTGGAGCGGCGGTTACCGCGAATTCGCCGCGAGTTTCGCTTGTGCGCCAAGCCATTGTGCGCCACACTAACTGACATGACTGTCAGTAGCATCGCCCGCCCCGAAGCCGCCTATCACCACCCGGTCCCGCTCGACAGCCGGTTCGCGCCGATGAGCCTGCCGGCGATGCTCGAGCGCACGCTTCACCAGAACCCGCAGGCGCCGTTCCTGCACTTCCTGGGGCGGACCTACACCTACAGCCACATCCACGGCCAGGCGCGCAGCTTCGCCGCCGGGCTTCAGGCGCTCGGCATCGTCAAGGGCGACCGGGTCGGCCTGTTCCTCCCCAATGTGCCGATCTACGCCGCCGCCTATTACGGGGCGATGATGGCGGGGGCGGTGGTGGTGAACTTCTCGCCGCTCTACTCGGTCGAGGAGCTGAGCTGGCAGGTCGCCGACAGCGGCACGAAGGTGCTGGTGACGCTCGACGTGCCGGAGCTCTACAAAACGGCGTCGAAAGTGCTGGAAGCGTCGGCGCTGGAGACGCTGGTGGTCGGCAGCCTCGCCGAGATGCTGCCGTGGTACAAGGGGCTCGCGCTCAAGCTCCTGAAGCGCAGCCAGATCGCCGAGGTCGCCTATGGCCCCGCGATCCGCAGCTGGGCCGACATGACCCCGGACCGCGCGCCCGCGCCGGTCGACGTCACGCCCGCCGATCTCGCCCTGCTGCAATATACCGGCGGCACCACCGGGCGGCCCAAGGGGGCGATGCTGGGGCATGACCAGCTGTCGGTGAACGCCCAGCAGGTCGCCGCGCTCAATCCCTTCGGCGATCCGGTGGGCGAGGTGTTCATGGGGGCGCTGCCCTTCTTCCACGTCTTTGCCAACACCGCGCTGCTCAATCACGCCTGCGTCACCGGCGCCTCGATCGCGATGGTGCCGCGCTTCGAGACCAAGCAGGTGCTCGAAACCATCGAGCGGTACCGCTGCACCGGCTTTCCCGGCGTGCCGACGATGTTCCAGGCGATCCTTGACCATCCCGACCTCGCCAAGACCGACCTCTCCAGCCTCAAGGTCTGCATCTCGGGCGGGGCGCCGATGCCCGGGCCGGTCCACGAGCGGTTCGAGGCGGTGACGGGGGTGCGGGTGTGCGAGGGCTACGGCCTCACCGAAAGCGCAGGCGTGGTCTCGGCCAATCCCTATGAGGGCACCCGCAAGCGCGGCACGATCGGTCAGCTGGTGCCCGGCACCGAGGTGATTCTGCTCGACAAGGAGGACCCGACGAAGCTCGCGCCGCAGGGCGAGCCGGGGGAGTTGGCGGTGCACGGCCCGCAGGTGATGCGCGGCTACTGGAACCGGCCCGAGACCGACGCGGAGACCTTCGTCACCATCGAGGGCAAGCGTTACCTGCGCACCGGCGACGTCGCGCGGGTGGACGCCGAGGGCTTTCTCGAGATCGTCGACCGCATCAAGGACATGATCGCGGTGGGCGGGTTCAAGGTCTTCCCGAGCGTGGTCGAGGACGTGATCCTCGAACATCCCGCGGTCAAGGAGGCGCTGGTGATCGGCGTGCCCGAGGAATATCGCGGCGAGGTGCCGCGCGCCTATGTCACCCTCAACGAGGGCGCGACCGCCACGGGCGAGGAGCTGGCGGGTTGGCTCAATTCCCGCATCGGCAAGCACGAGCGGGTCGACATGGTGGTGGTGCGCGAGAGCCTGCCCAAGACGATGATCGGCAAGCTCGACCGCAAGACCCTCAGGGCCGAGGTGCTCTGAAGGCCTTCCCGTTCCACGAATGTTTCACGTGAAACATGGCCGCAAGCGCCGGTGACGCGGGGAAAAGGCCGAGCAACTGCCTCGCTACGACCATCACACCACCATCGCACGACCGCGCGATGAGAGCGACACCCCCGGAGCCGTCCGGCCCATGACCGGACAGGCGCTCTGACCTGGACTTATTCCGCGGCTTCGACCTGCGCGCTCGGCACGGCCTTCACCGGCTGGCGCGCGTTGGGGGCGAAGCGGCCGTCGACTTCCGCACCCTGCTCGATGGTCAGGGCGTCGTAATGGACGTCGCCCTCGATCCGGGCGCTCTTGAGGATCACCAGCTCGCGCGCGGTGATCGAGCCGGTGACGCGCCCCGCGAGCCGGGCGCTCTCGGCGGTCACGGCGCCGTTGATGGTGCTCTTCTCGCCCTGCACCAGCGCGGCGCAGGTGATGTCACCCTCGACCGAGCCGTCGATATGCAGATCGGCCGAGGCGCCGATATTGCCCTTGATCGTCACGTCCGCGCCGATCACCGAGAAGGTCGAACCCGATGCCATCGTGCTGCTCCTGCTAACGGGCCGCGCGGGCGGCGGGCTGGACAGATCCGGTTCGGCGGACTTCCTTGAGAACATCGGGGGCGGCCTCCAGAAACGGGCGCGGATTGACCGCGCGGTCATTGATGCGGACTTCGAAATGCAGGTGCGGCCCCGTCGAGCGCCCGGTGTTGCCGAGCCCGCCGATGGTGGCCCCGGCAGCAACTTCCTGCCCGACCCGAACCCCGATGCGCGAGAGGTGCGCATAGCGGGTCAACATTCCGTTACCATGGGTGATCTCGATCGCCTGGCCATAGCCCGATTTCCACCCGGCGAAGGTCACGCGGCCCTCGGCGGCGGCGAAGATCGGCGAGCCGATCGCGCCGCGGAAGTCGATGCCCGAATGCATCGCGGCATGGCCGTTGATCGGATCGCGGCGGTAGCCGAAGCCCGAGGTGATGTGCTGCACCGGAGCGGGCACGACCTGCGGGATGCCGTCCATCGCGCGCTCGAGCACGGCCATGCGGGCAAGGCTGAGGCCGAGCCGCTCGAAACGCGGATCGATGTCGTCCGCATCGAGGATCGCCTCGAAGGGACCGCCCATCGCTTCCTGCGTTTCGCGGCTGAGGAACTTGGGGTCGAGATTGAGCTTGCGGATCGCGGCCTCGGCGCGGCGGGCGCGGGCGTCGGCGAAACGGGTCAGACGCTCGGCGAAGGCGAGCTGGCGGGCCTCGATCTCGGCGAGGCCGCGGGCCTGCGGAATGAGGGCGCTGACCTTCTTGACCGTCTCGCTCGCCTCGGCGGTGGAATCGCTGACCGTGCCGCTCGCCGCGCCCTCGGCGACCATGTCCTCGGGCAGCATCCGGGCCATCTCCTCGAGGAACTCCTGGCGCTGCTGGAGATCGTCCACCACCTTGTCGAGATCGCCGCCATAGGCTTCGAGCCGTTCGCTGGCGGAGGCGACGCGGGCCTTTTCGAGCGCGAGCGAGGCGAGATCGGCTTCGGCCCGATACTGGCCCCAGGCCATCACCGCGAGCGCCACCAGCCACAGGAAGGCCATTGCCACGACGCCGGCGGCGACGCGCATCTGGAGTTTCGCCGAAAGCTTGATGAAGCGCACCTGCCCGTCGGCGCGCATGAAGAACTCGCGATCCGGGAACCACTGTCGCAGCCGGTCCCCCCACGCCTGTGCGCTATTCCTGTGTGACAATTGCGGCCCCGATTATGTATCTATGCCCCGGGCGAGGCCGCTATCAAGCCGATCACCTATGGTCGAATCCTATGTGTCGCTCGCAGGTGAATCGAAAGGGAATCGCGGCGAAGCGAAAGGGGCGCGGGCGCCGCCACGTCGCACACCTGCCACCGTCCCGGCGAATCGGCCCAGGCTGGGCGAATCGCCCTTGCCGCGAGAGGCCTGACAGGCCGGCGCGGCGGTGCTAGAGCCGTTCCTCATGACGCAGACCGCCACCCTTTCCGCCGCCGATCCCGAAGCGCTCGTCACCGCGCTGGCCCGGGCTGCCCGCAAGGCCCAGCGCGCGCTCGCCGCGACGCCGAGCGCGGCCCGCGCCGCCGCGCTGCACCGCGCCGCCGATGCCCTGCGCGCGGCTGCACCGGCGGTACTCGAGGCCAATGCGAAGGACGTGGCCGCAGGGCGGGCGAACGGCCTTTCGGGAGCGATGCTCGACCGGCTGGCGCTTGACGAAAAGCGGCTCGCGGGGATTGCCGACGCGGTCGCGGCGGTTGCCGGCCTGCCCGATCCGGTGGGGCAGGTGATCGACCGCAGCGAACAGCCCAACGGTCTGAAATTCCAGCGCATCCGGGTGCCGATCGGGACCATCGGGATCATCTACGAAAGCCGCCCCAACGTCACCGCCGATGCTGCCGCGCTGTGCGTGCGGGCAGGCAATGCGGCGCTGCTGCGCGGGGGGAGCGAGGCGGTCCATTCCAACCGCGCGATCCATGCCGCGCTGGTGGAAGGGCTGGTGGCGGGCGGAGTACCGGCAGAGGCGGTGCAGCTCGTCCCCTCGCAGGACCGGGCTTGCGTCGGCGCGATGCTGACCGCGAGCGGCCTCATCGACATGATCGTGCCGCGCGGGGGCAAGAGCCTGGTCGCCCGGGTGCAGGCCGATGCCCGCGTGCCGGTGCTCGCCCATCTCGACGGAATCAACCACACCTATGTCCACGCAGCCGCCGATCCTGCCATGGCAGAGGCCATCGCCGTCAACGCCAAGCTGCGCCGCACCGGCATCTGCGGGTCGATGGAGACGCTGCTGATCGACGCCGCCTTTCCCGCACCGGCGCAACTGGTCGCCGCGCTGATCGAGGCGGGCTGCGAAGTGCGCGGCGATGCCCGCATCCGGGCGCTTGATCCGCGTGTCATCCCGGCCAGCGCCAATGACTGGGACACCGAATATCTCGACGCGATCCTCTCGGTCGCGGTGGTCGACGGACTGGAGGAGGCGCTCGCCCACATCGCGCGCCATTCCTCGGCCCACACCGACGCGATCGTGACTGCCGACGAGGGCGTGGCGGAACGCTTCCTCGCCGAGGTCGACAGCGCCATCGTGATGCACAACGCCTCCTCGCAGTTCGCCGACGGCGGCGAGTTCGGCCTCGGCGCCGAGATCGGCATCGCCACGGGGCGGCTCCATGCGCGCGGGCCGGTCGCGCTCGAGGGGCTGACGACCTACAAGTGGCAGGTGCGCGGGGCAGGGCAGACCCGCCCCTGACCCCGATGTCCCGACCTTTCCTGACCGGGCTGCTCGGCGGCAGCTTCAACCCCGCGCATGGCGGGCACCGGCGCATCACCCTGTTCGCCGCCGACGCGCTCGGGCTGGACGAGACCTGGTGGCTGGTCTCGCCCGGCAATCCCCTGAAGCCGGTGAAGGGCATGGCCCCGCTCGAGGCGCGGCTGCGCTCGGCCCGGCAGCAGGCGCGCCGCGCGCGGATCGTGCCCACGGCGATCGAACGGCAGCTCGCCACGCGCTTCACGGTCGACACGCTGGGGAAGCTCGTCCGGCGCTATCCGCGGCGGCGCTTCGTGTGGCTGATGGGGGCCGACAATCTCGCCCAGTTCCACCTCTGGCGCGACTGGCGGAGGATCGCGCGGACAATGCCGATTGCGGTTGTTGCAAGGCCGGGCTATGATGCGCAGGCCATGACGAGCCCCGCCATGGCCTGGCTCCGGCGCTATATCGTGCCCGCCGCCAGCATTCGGAAACGGGGGCAATGGAGCGCACCGGCCCTGGTGTTATTGCGTTTCGATCCGGATCACCGCTCGGCCACGGCCATCCGCCGTGCCCATGCCGGGTGGGCCGCAGCTTTGCTGAAACCGGATCGGGACGCGCCCGTGCGCGATCGGCTGACATTTCGCAGCATCCGGACTTGGGAGGACGCATGAGGCGCACCATATGCACCTCGGCAGCCTTCCCGGCCCGCCTGCATGATGGACGCCTTCAACGCCCCGAACTCTGGAGATACGTGATTGCCGATGACCGAAGCCCTCGCCGCTTCCCTGCCGCTTGGCGCGGTGCAAGCTGCTGCCAATACGGCCAAGTCGCTCGTGGGTGCTGACCTCAGCGCCGCGGCGCTGCACGCGCTCGTGCTCGCCCAGCTTGATGATGATCAGGCGCAGGACGTCGTCTCGATCCCGCTCGAGGGCAAGAGCTCGATCGCCGATCACATGGTGATCGCGAGCGGGCGTTCGACCCGCCAGGTGGCCTCGATGGCGCAGAAGCTCGCCGAGAAGATCAAGCAGGCGGGCTTCGGCCACGCGCGGGTCGAGGGCCTTCCGGCCGCCGACTGGGTGCTGATCGACGCGGGCGACGTGGTGATTCACCTGTTCCGCCCCGAGGTGCGCAGCTTCTACAACCTCGAACGGATGTGGAGCTTCGAGGGCTCGGAAACGTCGATGCTGGGTAGAAACTGATTTTCTTTGCGGGGGCGCCTCCTCGCCCCCGTCCTCGGTGCTGTTTCTGCCGTTGCGCGGCAGAGCACCTGCGGCTCTCGCGCGTGCGCTCGCGGCCCTGCGGGCCGAACCAGCGCCTACAGCATAGGGTGGCACTATTCTCCTCCACATCATCGCGCGCGGAAAGATCGGCCGGTCGCCTGAGGGCGAGCTGGTCGATCGTTATGCGAAGCGCCTGACCTGGCCGGTGAAGCTCACCGAGTGGCCCGATACCGGCGCGGGCAAGGCCGCAGAGCCGCTCACCCCCTGCCGCACCGTCCTGCTCGACGAGCGGGGGAAGGCCATGACGTCGGAAGCCTTCGCCACCCTCCTAGGCAAGTGGCGCGATGACGGCGTGCGCGAGACCCGCTTCCTGATCGGCGCGGCGGACGGCCATTCGGATGCCGAACGTGCCGCCGCCGACCTCCTGCTCGCCTTCGGCCCCGCCACCTGGCCGCACATGCTGGCCCGGGCGATGCTGATGGAGCAGCTCTATCGCGCCACCACGATCCTTGCAGGCCATCCCTATCATCGGGCATGACGTCGCCATGCGGGGCGCAACCATCCTGATCCCGGGCACGATGCTCGCCGCCGCCACGGCGCTGGGACTCGCGCTGCCCGCGACGCTGGCCGCGCCGGCCGTCGCGCTGCTCGAACCGGCCGAGGCAGAGGCCGCGCTCGCCCGCGCCACCCGCGAAAGCCGCCTCGCCGAGGGCCGCGCCGCCCGCCTCGCCGCCGATGCCGAGGCCGCGACCGAGGCCGCGCAGCGCACCGCCAGCGAGGCTGCCGCGCTCGCCGCCCGCATCCAGCAGGCCGAGGCCGACATCGAGGCCGCCCGTGCCCGGCTGACAATCGCGAAGGACCAGCGTGCGCGGCTGACGGCAAGGCTTGCCGCCAAGCAGGAGCCGACCGCCCGCCTCGCCGCCGCGCTCCAGACCGCCGCGCGCCGCCCGCTGGCGCTGGCCGCGCTGCAACCCGGATCGCTCACCGATGTCGTCCATGTCCGTGCCGTCATGGCGAGCGCGGTGCCGCAGATCCGCCGGCGCACCGCGGCGCTGCGCAGCGAGCTCGAACGGGGACGCGCGCTCGAAGTCCAGGCCGCCGCCGCGCTCGACCAGCTGCGCGAGGGCGAGGACGTGCTGCGCGAGCGCCGCAGCGAACTCGCCGCGCTCGAGAACCGCCAGCGCCTCGCCTCGCGCACGGCGCGCGGGGCGGCGCTGCGCGAGGCCGAGCGTGCTCTGGCGCTGGCCGAGGAGGCGCGCGATCTCGACGGGCTGGTTGGCAAGCTCGGCGAGGTGGCGGCGCTGCGCAGCGAACTCGCCGGCCTGCCGGGGCCGGTGCTGCGCCCCGCGGATCTCGCCGCCGCGCTCCCCGCCGATCCTGCGCCTGCCCCTGCCCCGAGCGCCAGCGCCCCGCCGCCGGCCGAATTCCAGCTCCCCGTGCAGGGCCGCACGCTGATCGGCTTCGGTGCGCGGCGGGAGAGCGGCCTCGCCTCGACCGGCCTCACGCTCGCCCCCGCCCCGGGCGCGCAGGTCGTCGCGCCCGCGCGGGGCCGCGTCGCCTTTGCGGGGGCCTATCGCGGCTTCGGGCGAATCGTGATCATCGAGCACGCCGGCGGCTGGACCAGCCTCGTCACCGGGCTCGCCGAGGTCGAGGTCGCGGTCGGCGACACGGTGATCGGCGGCAGCCCGCTCGGGCGGGCGAGCGGCGGCAAGGACCCGGTGACGATCGAGTTGCGGCAGGGCGGCAAGGCGGTCAACCCCTTGCAATACCTGCGCTAATCCTGCCGTGCACGGAAGCTTTCCCCACCCGCCTGTCCCTCGCCGGAGCACATGAAGGCGTCCAGGCTGTCTATCTGGCGTTAAGCTCGGCAAACCTATACATTCGTGCGACAAAGGAGCCTCCCGCCTCATGAACATCGCCGCTCTCCTGCGCAGCGCCGCGCTGGTCACCGCCGTCGCACTGATCCCCGCCACCACCGCCACGATGGCGCAGGTCGATGGCCGGGCCGGGCCGGAATTCGCCAAGCTCTTCGCGGTCTTCCAGCGGGTCAAGGCGAGCTATGTCGAGCCGGTCGAGGACGACGTGCTGATCCGCGGCGCGATCGACGGGATGCTGGCGGCGCTCGATCCCCATTCGGCCTATCTCGACGGCAGCGATCTCCAGCGCCTCGAGACGATGATCGACGGGCAATATTCGGGCCTCGGCCTGTCGGTCGTGATGGAGGACGGCGCGGTGAAGGTCGTCTCGCCCTTCCGCGGCAGCCCGGCGGAGATCGCCGGGATCAAGGCGGGCGACTTCATCACGCACCTCGACGGCAAGCTGATCGTCGACACCAAGCTCGATGACGCCGTGGCGCAGATGCGCGGGCCCAAGGGCACCTCGATCACGCTGACGATCTTCCGTCCGGGCCGCACCGAGCCGCTGGAGCTTGCCGTCACCCGCGGGGTGATCGAGCTGGAACCGGTGACCTCGGAACTCGCCGCGGGCAATATCGGCGTCATCACCGTCAACGAGTTCTCGGCCAATGTCGGCGCGGATGTCTATGCCGCCTGGGCCGAGATCCGGAAGAAGGCGCCCGGCGGGCGCGTGAATGGGCTGGTGCTCGACCTGCGCAACAACCCGGGCGGGAGCCTCGACGAATCGGTGGCGCTGTCGGATCTGTTCCTCAGCAATGGCCGGATCGTCAGCCAGCGCGGCCGTGCGCGGGGCGAGACGATGCTGTACGATGCCGAGACCGTCTATCGCGGCGACATGGCCGAAGGCGTGCCGATGATCGTGCTGATCAACGCCGGCTCGGCCTCGGCCTCCGAGATCGTCGCGGGCGCCTTGCAGGATCACCGCCGCGCGCTGATCATGGGCGAGCGCAGCTTCGGCAAAGGCTCGGTCCAGTCGCTCCTCCCGCTCGGCAAGGATGCCGCGCTCAAGCTGACGACGGCGCGCTACTACACCCCGGCAGGCAAGTCGGTGCAGGAGGGCGGGATCAAGCCTGACATCGCGGTGCCGCAGATCTCCGACCCCGATTACGCGCTGCGAGCCAAGTACCAGACCCGCGAGAGCGACCTGCGCGGGCACCTCATCAACGAGCTCGGCATCAAGGACGAGGAGATGGAGGCGGACAAGATCGCCGATCCGCGCTTCCAGCTCACCGCCGCGCAGCTCGAGGAGCAGGGGATCAAGGACTTCCAGCTGAACTACGCGATGGACACGCTGCGCCGCACCACCAAGAGCACCGTGGCGCTGCGTCCGGCCGTCCGGGCACCCAAGGCTCCGGCCAAGCCCTGAGGCAGCGATGACGGACAGACTGGGTATGGCCCGCACGCTCGCCGTGCTGGTGCCGGCGGCGCTGCTGGGCGGGGCTTACGTGTCGCAATACGGCTTCGGCCTGTTCCCCTGCGAGATGTGCTGGTGGCAGCGCTATCCCCATTTCGCGGCCGTGGCGCTGGGGTTGGTCGCCTTCGTGGCGAAGCCGCCGCAGGTATGGACCGCGCTTGCGGGCCTCGCGATCCTGACCTCGGGGCTGATCGGCGGCTTTCATGCCGGGGTCGAATACGGCTGGTGGCACGGCATCACCGGCTGCGCCGCGCCGGTTTCGGGCACCGACGTGCTCGATTTCAACGCCGCACCGCTGATCCGCTGCGACGTGGCGCCCTGGACCTTGTGGGGCATCAGCCTTGCGGGCTTCAATTTCCTGATTTCGAGCATCGCGGGTGCGGCCATTGTGGCGCTCGCCGCGTATCGGAAGTAGGGTCGGGCGCAGCACAGGTCGCCCAGCAAAGGAGCCGATGATGGACAGGGACGAACTCCACCGCATGATCCGGGTCGACCAGGCCGGAGAATTCGGCGCGACCCGCATCTATGAAGGCCAGCTTGCCGTGATGGGTGACCGCGGGCCGCACTCGGCCGAGATCCGCCACATGGCCGCGCAGGAGGCCGAGCACCGCGCGAAGTTCGATGCACTGCTGGCGAAGCGCGGGGTGCGCCCGACGGCGCTCCATCCCTTCTGGTCGGCGGCGGGCTATGCGCTGGGCGCGGGCACGGCGTTGCTCGGGCCGGAGGCGGCGATGGCCTGTACCGCCGCAGTCGAGACCGAGATCGACAAGCACTATTCCGAACAGCTCGACCGCCTTCAGGCGACCGGTGCGGATCCCGAACTCGCCGCGATGATCGAGGAATTCCGCGAGGAGGAGCGCGAGCACCGCGATTCGGCGCTCGCCAACGGGGCCGAGCGGGCGCCCGCGTATCCCTTGCTCGCCGGCGCGATCCGGCTGGGCTGCCGTATCGCGATCAAGGTCAGCGAAAGACTCTGATTTTCTGCCCGGCTCCCCGGGCACCTGCGGCTCGCGCGCCTGCGCTCGCAGCCCTGCGGGCCGTGGGCCGGCTCTTCTTCAGGTCTGGTCCGTCGGGGTGCGCTCGCCTACGGGGTGCCAGGGCTGGCCGATCCACTTCGCGAGCCGGTCGCGCGCGGCCCACACCACCGCCACGCGGCGCTCGGCGATGCCGGGAAGGCTGGTCGGATCGCCGCCGAGCCACGGCAGGAAGGGATTGCGCCGGGCATAGGACCACAGCTCCACCCGCTCGCCCGCGCGGCTCGACGGGCCGCGGGCGTGGAAGCCTACCGTATCGGCCACCACCAGCGTGTTGCCCTGCACCGCCAGCGCGCGCGCGGCGGGAAGCTTCATCTCCGCCAGATCGCGCTCGCCGATCCGCGGCGAACCGCGTGCCGAGAGCCGGTCGATCGCCTTCGGGTCGGCGAGGCTGCGGCCGCGTTCCCACGCGAGCCTTTCGGGCGTGAAGCGGTGCGAGCCGGGGACATAGGTGAAGGGCCCGTCCTCCTCGCTCACCGGATTGAGGAACAGCCACGCCTTGAGCGAGGAGTGGAAGGAATCCGCGTGCAGCGTCTCCTGCGGGTCGGGTTCGTTCCCGCCCGCCTTGCTGACGATGGTCTGGATGTAGTGCAGCGGGGCGATACGGTAGCTCGCCACGTAGTGGAACAGGGCGACGATATCGTCGCGCGCGAGCAGGCGGCGCAGGGCGGGGACGGCGTCGAGCATCGGCGGGTCGATCGCCATGCGCCGGGTGATCGCATCGCCCTGCCGCATCTCGCGCGCCGGGCCGCAATAGGCGAGCAGCGCCTCGCGCAGGGCGGCGAATTCGGCTGGGGGGACGATATCGGGGATCGCCACGAAGCCGTCGCGGTCGAAAGCCTCGCGCCATTCGGGGCGGACTGCGCGCGCCAGCCGCCGCCGCCGCCAGCGACACATGGCATCCGCCAGCCGCACCCGCCCGACGTGCAGGCCCAGATCGTTGAGACGGCGCGATCCTATCAGCGGATTGTCGAGGAAGCTCTTGTAGCCGGTCGCCAATTGCAGCGCCCAGAACGGGGTCAGCAGCACCCTTGCAGCACGCGAAATCAGGCTTCTGGACGCAGGACTACTCACCCGCGCCATCTACGAAGGGTGGTTGCGAAGGTCAACGATGCCGGCCGGATCGGGCGCCTGCCGCTGCCCTAGAGGCTCCAGTAGACCAGTTCCCCGGGCAATATCGCCCGGTCGAGCGCGCTTTTGACGTCGACCAGCACGCCCCCCTCGCGCACCCGGGCGACGAGGTCGGCGGGGTCGGCGAGGTAGACCGCGTGATTCACCGCCAGCACCAGTGCGTCGAGCTGCACGAGATCCTCGGGCGGGCTTAGGGTGATGCCGTATTCGTGCGCCGCCGCTGCAGGGTCGGCGAGCGGGTCGCTCACCAGCGCCTCGATCCGGTATTCGCGCAGTTCGGCGAGGATGTCGGGGACCTTGGAGTTGCGGATGTCGGGCACGTCCTGCTTGAAGGTCAGCCCCATGACGCCAACCCGTGCGCGGCAGGGGGAGACGCCGTTCGCGATCAGCAGCTTGACCACCTTCTGCGCGATCGCCTGTCCCATCGAATCGTTGATCCGCCGCCCGGCGAGGATCACCTCGGGCCGGTAGCCGAGCCGCTCGGCCGCCGCCGTCAGGTAGAAGGGATCGACCCCGATGCAGTGCCCGCCGACGAGGCCGGGCGTGAAGGGCAGGAAGTTCCACTTCGTCCCCGCCGCCGCCAGCACGTCGCGCGTGGCGAGGCCCATGCGGTCGAAAATCAGCGCGATCTCGTTCATCAGCGCGATGTTGAGATCGCGCTGGGTGTTCTCGATCACCTTGGCCGCCTCGGCGACCTTGATCGAGGGCGCCTCGTGCAGCCCGGCATCGACGATCGCGCCATAGACGCGTCGCATCCGTTCGAGCGCGGAGGGGCTGTCGGCGGCGATGATCTTGGTGATGGTCTCGAGCCGGTGGACATGGTCGCCCGGATTGATCCGCTCGGGGCTGTAGCCGAGCGCGAAGTCCACGCCCTGCACAAGGCCCGAATGCTGCGCCAGCCACGGCCCGCAGATGTCCTCGGTCACGCCGGGGAAGACGGTCGATTCGAACACCACCAGCGCACCCCTCGACAGGCGCGGGCCGATGGTCGCGCAGGCGCGTTCGAGCGGGGTGAGATCGGGGCGGCGCTCGTCGGTGATCGGTGTGGGGACGGTGACGATGATCACCCCCGCGCCTTCGAGCACCCCGGGATCGTCGGAGACTTCAAGACCGCATGACGTCAGCCGCGTACTGTCGATCTCGCGGGTCGTGTCCTCGCCGGCCCTGAGCTGCGCGATGCGGGCGGCGGCAATGTCGAAGCCGATGACGCGCGCGCCCTCGGGCCGCAGCCGCTCGGCGAGCGCCACGGCGACCGGCAGCCCGACATAGCCGAGGCCCACGACTGCGATTTTCTGTTCCATGCGCGCGACATAGGCGGCGAGCCCTCAAGATTTCGCTAACCACGCATAACGCGCCGGCTTCACGCCCGGTTCAGCCCTCGCGGGCTAGACAAGCGCCCCCGGTCGCGGGCAATGGTCTGTCCGCGCCGTTCGCGCACCGCCAGAGGATCCCCGCGCCATGAAGCACCTGATCGCCCCCGCCGCCGCCTTCGCCGCTCTCGTCGCGGCCGGCCCCGCTGCCGCGCAGGGCGCGAACGAGAAGATCAACATGGTGATCGCCTACAGCGAATCCGAATGCCCCGTCGCCAAGGAAGGCGAAGTGGTGGTGTGCGAGATCCTGGTCGAGGAGGAGCGGTACCGCATCCCCTCCAACTTGCGCTATTCCGACAACCCCAAGAACCAGTCGCTCGCGCGGCAGGTCGACCAGATCAAGTATGTCGGCGATTTCGGCACCATGAGCTGCTCGCCGGCGGGTGCGGGCGGGTTCACCGGTTGCACCCAGAAGTTCGTCGAGGCCTGGGCCAAGGACCGCGATGAGGCGGAGGGCGTGCGCTTCGGCCAGCTGATCGAGAAGGCCCGGGCCGAGCGTCTCTCCACCATCGACACCGACGCCGCCGCCGAGCAGGAGCGGGTCGAGATGATCGAGCGCGAATACATGCAGCGCCTCGAGCGCGAGCGGCAGGCCGAGCTGCCCGGCGAAGGCCAGCTCCCGCCGCCGCCGAAGTAGGCCTCACACGCCGTAATAGTCCCGGTACCACGCCACGAACCGTGCCACCCCTTCGCGGAACGGGGTCTGCGGAGCATAGCCGGTGAGCGACCTCAGCAAAGAGGCATCGGCCCAGGTCGCGGGCACGTCGCCCGGCTGGATCGGGAGAAAGTTCTTCACCGCCGGGCGCCCGCACTCGGCCTCGATGGCCTCCACGAAGTCCATCAGGCGCACCTTCTCGCCATTGCCGATGTTGACCACGCGGAAGGGCGCGACGGGCGAAAGGCTGTCGCCCGGGGCGATGTCGTCCGGGCTTTCGGGCCGCACCGGGGCGGCGTCGATCAGCAGGCGGATGCCGCGCACCAGATCGGCGACATAGGTGAAATCGCGGTACATCTCGCCGTCGTTGTAGATGTCGATCGGCGTGCCTTCGAGGATCCCGCGGGTGAACTTGAACAGCGCCATGTCGGGCCGGCCCCAGGGCCCGTAGACCGTGAAGAAGCGGAACATCGTGGTCGGCAGGGTCCACAGGTGCGCGTAGGAATGCGCCATCGTCTCGTTCGCCTTCTTGGTGGCGGCGTAGAGCGTCAGCGGCGTGTCGACCTTCTGGACCTCGGTGAAGGGCATCTCCTCGTTGGCGCCGTAGACCGAGGAGGTCGAGGCCATCAGCAGGTGATCGACCCCGAGCTCGCGCGCGCATTCCATGACGTTGAAGGTGCCCACGAGGTTCGCATCGACATAGGCGCGCGGGTTCTCGAGGCTGTAGCGCACCCCCGCCTGAGCGGCGAGGTGGACGATCACGTCGGGCTTCTCCGCCAGCGCCAGCGTGTGGAGGCGGTCGAAATCCTCCAGCATCCCCTCGGTGCAGGTGAAGTGCGGGTGCTGGAGCAGCATCTGGTGGCGCCGCTGCTTGATCCGCACGTCGTAGTAGTCGGTCATCCCGTCATAGCCGACGACGCGGAAGCCTTCCTCGAGCAGCAACTGCGCAAGGTGGAAGCCGATGAACCCGGCCGATCCGGTGACGAGAATGGTCCTCACGCGCGGCGTTCTCCTGTGCGGTGCCTGCCTCGGCGGCTATGGGCGATGCGGGGTGTCGTCAAGCGCGTCGCCACCCCGACGGGCGGCGATGCGCGGCGCGATCAGGGCGATGGCGAGGGTGACGAGGAGCGGGCCGAGCCAGTCGGCGGTCTGGTCGGCGGTCTGCCACACCCGCGGGTCGAAGGCGGCGTTCCACGGCATGTCGGCGCGCAGGCCCGTGCCCAGCTGCTCGATCCAGCGATATTCCGCCTGCGCCATCTCCCGCCCGATGAAATAGCCCGTCGGCAGCGCGCCGCCCGCCCACCACTTGCCGGTCAGCAGGCCGATGAGGATCTGGATGGCGGCGGCGACCAGCGCGTGCTCGAACAGGCTGAAGTCCATCGCCCGGCGCTCAGTCCGGCATAAGCGGCCGGCCCTCGAACCGCGCGATGGCATGGGTCACGACCTTGTCGAGCGCCTCGTCGGAGAAGAAGCCGCCGGGGATCAGGCATTGGTCGATCAGCACCCGCTGGAAGGCGGCGAAGGTCGCGGCATCGGGCGGGACGGCCTCGGTCCAGAAGCGGTCGATCCCGTGCTGGAAGGTGAGGTCGGCGAGATCGTAGACCGCCTTGCCGAGCACCACCACCGGCACCCCCCGAGCCAGCGCCAGCGTGCCGCTGGTGCTGTTGACGGTGACCATGCCCAGCGCGCCCTCGGCGATGGCCTCGATGTCGCCCCAGGCGAGGTAGTCCACCCGGTCGGCGATGCCGAAGCGGCGGGCGAGATCGGCGGTCTCGAGCTGCCAGTCGCGCACCCCGTTGTCGAGCGGGTGCTCCTTGACGACGAGGCGGCTGTCCACCGGGGCGTGGGCGGCGAAGGACTGGAGCACCAGCTTGATCGCCTCGATCATCCCGGCAAAGGGCGAATGGAGGCGGATCTGCGCGTCGGAATCGAGCTGGAGCGGGAACAGATAATAGCCCGCCTGCTCGTCCTGCAGGCGGGAAAGCAGCGCCTCGCCATGCGCCCTGCGCTCGTCGCGCCGCATCAGCTTGCGCGCCCAGCCCACGCCTTCGACCAGCGGATGCCACGGGCGGTGGGTCTCCCACCCGGGATAGCGCCAGCGGGTGAGAACGTCGGCGGTGTTGTACCACAATCCCTGGAGCGCACGGCGGCGGAAGGACGAGGGAACCTTGCGGTGCTGCGGCACGGGCGGCAGCTGCGCGGCGCGGTCGCGATACCATTGCGGGTCGCGCGAGAGCTGGCTGTGGCCGTTGACCCCGCCGTTCTCCATCGTCACCCAGTCGGGCCGGACATAGCCTTCCTCGAAGACCCACACGGTCGCACCGTGCGTCCGGCACATCTCCACCGCGCCCACGTGGTGGTCGCGGCAATCGCCGAACAGCATGACGTCGGTGATGCGGTGCTTGGTCAGCAGGCCGGCGAAGGTCGCGGGCCAATCGGCGAGGGTGCCCTTGTAATCGATCCCGTTGGGCAGGCCCCAATAGGCCCGATCGCCGCCGTTGAAATTGACCTTGAAGACCTCGTGCCCCGCCTTGCGCAGACCCTTGCCGAGTCGCTGGAAGAAGGGCCCCATCAGCCCCTGCAGCAGCATCACCCGGCGCCCGGCCTGCACGGGCCCCGCAGGCGGCGGAGGGGCGGAAACGGCGTTCATCGGGGGGGTCTGGCTCATGCGGGTGAACAGTCTTTCTGCCTGCCGCCCTAGTCCCTCGGCTGCGGGCTTGTCGATGCTCTGACGACATTTTGTTTTGATTTCGGGTACAAATCGACTTTAGCGGACTGGATGAAAAGCGGAAGATCCGGGCGGACGGCGGTGCCCTGCCGCAGGCGCGCGGTCTTCCCCGCGGATGAGGCAGGATAATGGGCGGGCTGCTGCCGGACATGATGGTCGCACTCCCGCTGCTGGCTCTGCTGGCGTTGCTGGCCGATGCCTTCGCGGCGCCGCGCGGCCCCGGCCCTGCCGGCGCGCGCAGTGCGGGCGGGCTGGCGGTGCTGCTGATGGCGGCGCTGTGCGGATTCGGCTTGCTGCTGACCCTTACCGGCGCGCCCTTCGTGGCGGCGGCGGGAGTTGCGATCCTGACAGGGACACTGTCCCTGATCTCCAACATCAAGCGCCGGGTGCTCGGCGAGCCGCTGGTGTTCAGCGATTTCGCCCTGCTCGGCGCGGTGTTCCAGCACCCCCAGTTCTACCTCTCGGCGCTCAGGCTGTGGCAGGTGGTGGTGCTGGCGGGGGGGCTCGGCGGGCTGGGGGTGACGCTGGTATTGCTCTCCAACGCCACTCTGGCCCCGCGGCTGGCGGGCGCGGGGCTTATGCTCGGCGCCGGCGCGGCCCTCGCGCTGGCGCTGGCGCGGCTCGTCCGGGCGGGGTTTGCCGAGGTGCCCGATCCCGAGGCGGATGTCGCGCGGCTCGGCCTTGTGCCCTGCCTGCTCGCGCATTGGCGCGCCTGGCGCGCCTCGCCCGATTTGCCGCCCTGCGATGCCGCACCGATCGCGGGCAGTTCGCGCCAGCTGGTGGTGATCGTCCAGTGCGAGAGCTTCACCGACCCTGTCGACCTGTTCGGCGATCCGGCGCTCGCCCTGCCCGGGCTCGAGCGCGCACGTGCGCTGGCGTGGCAGGCCGGTCGCCTCGCGGTATCGGGCTTCGGCGCCTACACGATGCGGACCGAATACGGCGTGCTGTTCGGCCTGCCGGAGGAGCGGCTGGGAATGCGCCGCTTCGACCCCTTCCTCACCGCCGTGCGCGAGGCGACCTGGGCATTGCCCAACCGGCTCGACCATGGCGTGTGGGACCGCTGTTTCGTCCATCCCCACGACATGCGCTTCTACGGCCGCGACCGGATCATGCCTGCGAGCGGTTTTGGGGCGCTGGTGGGCGAGGAATCCTTCCCGCCGCCCGCACCCGGGGAGGGGCGCTATGTCACCGATGCGGCGATGACCGACGGGATCCTCGCGCTGGCGCAGGACAGCACGCGGGCCGCCCTCATCTATGCCGTGACGATCGAGAACCACGGCCCCTGGCCGGCCGAGCAGGGCGAGGAGGCCCACCTGATCGCGCCCTATCTCCGGCTGCTCGCCCACAGCGACGCGATGCTGACCCGCCTGCTCGACGAATTGCCGCGCCTCGGCCGACCGGTGACGCTGTGCTTCTTCGGCGATCACCGTCCCAGCATCCCCGGCGCGAGCGAACCCGGAGCCGAGCGTCACACCCCCTATGTGCTCCTGCGCTTTGCCGCCGACGGCACGCCTGTCGCCGGAAGCGGCGAGGCGTGCGACCTCGCGCCCGCCGCGCTGCACCACGCGATCCTCGATGCGATCCGCCTAGGGGAGGCGGAGGGATAGCAGGATCCGGTCGCGCAAGGGGCGCGGCAGCAAGCGGTCGAACCAGCGCAGCAGCAGGAAGCGGCGGGGCACCACCAGCTCGGGCTTTCCGGCCATGACGGCCGCGATCATCCGCTCCGCCACCATGTCCGCCGCGATCTCGCCGGGGCGGGACAGTGCCGCCGCGTCGGCGAAAAAGCCGGGGGAGACCAGGGTGACGCTTACCCCGCGGCCCGTCACCGCCAGCCGCAGGGCGTCGGCAAAGCGGGCAAGACCGGCCTTGCTCCCCGCATAGCCTGCCGCGAAGGGCAGGGAATGCGAGGCTGCGGCAGTGCCCACCAGCGCGATCCGTCCGCGGCCGCGTGCGGCCATCCGGTCGGCCAGCAGCGCCGCCATCGCGGCCGGGGCGACGAAGTTCGTCTGCGCCAGCCGGACGATCTGCGCCGGCGGCTCGACGAGCGCGCCGGGCGGCAGGGTGTCGCCCTGTCCCGCGACGAGCAGGGCGATGTCGAAGGGTTCGGCCGCGTCCCGCGTTTGCAACTCCATGAGAGCGGCTTCCGTATCGGCCAGATCGAGCGCGCAGATATCGGCCTCGGCCCCTGCCGCGCGGCACTGCGCGGCGAGACGGTCGAGCGCGTCCGAATCGCGTCCCCACAGCGAAAGCCGCGCCCCTTGTCGCGCGAGTCGCGACGCAAGCGCGCGGCCGAGTGCCCCGGATGCGCCGGTGAGCAGAACGTTAAGCCGCGCTTCGGTCCGAGAATCGGAATATGTCACAAAATTGTCACGCCTTGATGTTTCGCAGTTGCGGTATATCCCTGAGTTGGCGAGATACCGGGAACAAAGGCCCGCGATTATCCGTTCCGAATCCGAGCCGAAGCGAATGCAAAATACTAACCACTTTTCTGGTTATCGTGATACCGCAGAATCGTCACGGCCGCTTCGGGCCGCGGCCTGTTCGGGTATTGGAAATGGTCAGTAACGTGTCAGACCGCAGTTCGCCCGATCGGCTCAGGCTCTTCCGCAACCCGTGGCTTGAGAAGCTGACGGTGATTCCGCTGGGTGCGTTCCTTGCCGTCTGGGCCGTTTTGCTCCCCGCGATCGGCGTCACCGGGTTTCATGTCGCACCGACGCTGTGGGCCGTGCCGCTGGTCGGCGCCGGCCTGATCGTCTGGACCCTCACGGAATATGCGCTGCACCGCTACGTGTTCCATTTCGAGCCGCGCTCGCCGATGCTGCAGCAGGCGATCTTCGTGATCCATGCCAACCACCACGCCGATGCCAATGATCCGCTGCGCAACCTGATGCCGCCGATCGTGAGCATTCCGGTCGGCCTTGCGGTCTGGGCACTGTCCGTGTGGGTGCTGGGTGCGCAGGGGACGTGGTTCCTGCTCGGCTTCATGACCGGCTACGTGGCCTATGATCTGGTGCACTTCGCCTGCCATCAGTTCCCGATGAAGGGCCGCATTGCCCGGATGCTCAAGACGCATCACATGCGCCATCATCATCTGAAGGTCGAAGGCAACTACGCCATCACCGGCATGATCTGGGACCGGATCTTCTCGACCCGCATCTCATCGGCCCGCAAGGCCTGACCCGCCATGTGCCAGCACAGCGTCATGCAGGGCCGCCATAGTTTCGAAAACGGGCGTGCGCGGTTCGTGCTCGATCGCGTCGGCGGTGCCGTAGCCCCATGCCACCATCGCAGCTTCCAGTCCCGCGGCGCGGGCGGTGGCGCAGTCGATCGCGGAATCCCCGCAATAGAGCGTGTCGGCGCGCGTCCCGCCAAGGCTTTCCAGCGCGAGGATCGCGCTGTGCGGATCGGGCTTGCGGGGGCGATCCGGACTGCTTCCGACAATCGCCCCGAAATGCCGCGCAAGGCCGAGCTCTCCCAGGATCCTGTCGCACAGGAACTGCGGCTTGTTGGAACAGATCGCCATGCCGATGCCGGCCGCCTCCAGCGCCGCGAGCGTCTCGGGCACGCCGGGGAAGGGCAGGTCGCCGGGCACCGCGATGGTGCGGTGGATTTCCCGGAACTCCTCGATCTCGCGTGCGGGATCGATCGAATGGGCGCCCAGCGCGGCCGCGATCATCGCCGTGCCGCCGACCGCGTCCATGCGCCGAATCAGCGCCCGGTCGGCCCGCGCCGCCGCGCCGCGTTCGGCCAGCATCCGGTCGACGATCGCTCCGGTCAGCCGCGCGCTGTCGATCAGCGTGCCGTCTAGGTCGAAAATGATGTTCAGGAATGGCACAATAGAATAGCCCATGCTGTCGAGTTGCTTCGGGTCGCGCCGTGCACTCAGACACCTCATGGAGGGGTAATTGCAACACCTAAGTTCCGAAAGGCGCGCTGAAGCCGAAGAGCTGCTCTCTGTGCCCGCTGCCCGCGACAGGCATCTCGAGGTCGGCCGCAGTGTCATCACCTTAGAAGCCGAAGCGCTCCATAGTCTGGCCGAGCACATCGGCGATGCATTCGCCGGCGCTGTCGAGATGATTCTCGGCTGCCGTCAGCGCGTGATTGTCTCCGGGATCGGCAAGTCGGGCCACGTCGCGCGCAAGATCGCCGCCACCCTCGCCGCAACCGGAACGCCCGCGCTTTTCGTCCACGCGGCCGAGGCGGCGCACGGCGATGTCGGCATGATCAGCTCCGGCGACGTGCTGATCGTATTTTCGAACAGCGGGGCCACTGTCGAGGTGCAGCCGCTGTGCATCTACGCCAAGGCGATCGGCTGTCCGGTGATCGGCGTGTCGCGCAACCCCAACTCGCTGCTGATGCGCACCGCGGACCTTGGCCTCCTGCTGCCGAAGGTCGAGGAAGCCTGCACCTCGAGCCTCGCGCCGACGACCTCCTCGACCATGATGCTCGCGCTCGGCGATGCGCTGGCGGTGGCGGCGATGCGCGCGCGCGGCTTGTCGGGGTCCGACATACGGGCGCTGCATCCGGGCGGCGAGATCGGCCTGTTCCTGCGCAGCGTCGAGGACGTGATGCATTCCGGCGACCGCCTGCCGCTGGTCGGCCTGCGCACCCCGATGCCCGACGTGCTGGTGACCATGACCGAGAAGCGCCTCGGCGTTGCGGGCGTGGTCGACGACGAAGGCCAGCTGGTCGGCATCATCACCGACGGCGACCTCAGGCGCCATGCGCGCAATGTGGTGTTCGGCACCGCGGCCGACGTGATGACCGAAGCTCCGCGCACCATCGCCCGCACCGCGCGGGTGCAGGAGGCGCTGGAACTGATGAACACGCACCGGATAACCGTGCTGTTCGTCGTGGACGACCGGCAGCCGCGGATTCCGCTCGGCGCGGTGCAGATCTATGATATCGCCGTGCCGCCCGCTCCCGGTGCCGCACCCTGAGAGGTCATGTCCCGCATCCAGATCATCATCCCGGCCAGGCTCGCATCGACACGCTTCCCGGCCAAACCCCTCGCGCCCCTGACCGGCGCTGACGGAATCGCGCGCCCCGCGCTTCACTACACCTGGGAGGCCGGCCTCGCAGCGGCACGCGCGCTCGGCGGCGATGCGCGCTGCTTGATCGCGACCGATGATGCGCAGATCGCCGATGCGGCAGGTTCTGCGGGCATGGACGTGGTAATGACCCCGGTGACCTGCGCCAACGGGACCGAACGCTGCGCTGCCGCGCTGGATGCGCTCGATACCGTGCCCGAGATCGTGGTGAACCTTCAGGGCGACGCGCCGCTCACCCCGCCGGCGATGGTGGCGGCGGTGGTCGCGCTGCTCGAGACCGATCCGGCGCTGGCGATGGCGACGGCGGCAGTCCCGGCCACCCCCGCCGTGCTGGCGCATCTCCAGACCGATGCAGCCGCGGGCAGGGTCGGCGGGACGACGGTGGTGTGCGCCACCGGCGGCCGGGCGCTCTATTTCTCGAAATCGATCATCCCCCACGTCTCGCCCGGCACGGTGCCGCAGCAGCCGGTGCTGCTCCACCTCGGCCTCTATGCCTATCGGCCCGCCGCGCTCGCGGCCTATGCGGCGAACGGCCCGGTGCCGCTCGAATTGCAGGAAGGGCTCGAGCAGCTGCGCTTTCTCGATGCCGGCCTGCCGGTCGGCGTGGCGGTGTGCCCCGCTCCCGCATGGGAGATGATCGAACTCAACAATCCGAGCGACATTCCGCTGATCGAGGCCGAGCTGGTCCGCCGCGCGCAAACGGAGCCTGTCTGATGCTGCCGACCTTCCACCGCGCCCCGGGCGCCCCGCCGTTCCTGATCGCCGGACCCTGCGTGATCGAGAGCGAGGCCCTGTGCCTCGGCATCGCCGAGCGGCTGAAGGCGATCGGCGAGCGGCTCGGGATGTCTGTGATCTTCAAGGCCAGCTTCGACAAGGCCAACCGCACCTCGGTGACGGGTTTCCGCGGCCACGGGGTCGAGGCGGGGCTGCGCGTGCTCGAGAAGGTGCGCAGCGAAACAGGGCTGCCGGTCCTTACCGATGTGCACCTGCCCGATCAGGTCCCGGTCGTCGCCGAGGTGGTCGACATGATCCAGACCCCGGCCTTCCTTGCCCGCCAGACCGATCTCATCATGGCGGCTGCGGCAAGCGGGCGGCCGGTCAACATCAAGAAGGCCCAGTTCATGGCCCCGGCCGACATGGGCGCCGTGCTCGGCAAGGCGCGCGCGGCGGCGGAGGCGGCGGGCATCGCCGAACCGCAGATCATGCTGTGCGAGCGCGGGTCGAGCTTCGGCTACAACAACCTCGTGGTCGACATGCGCGGCCTCGTGATCATGCGCGAGCTCGGCGCGCCGGTGGTGTTCGATGCGACCCACAGCGTTCAGCTGCCCGGCGGCGGGGGCGACCGCTCGCTCGGCCAGCGCCAGTTCGTCGAGCCGCTCGCCCGCGCGGCGGCGGCGGTCGGCGTGGACGGCTTCTTCATGGAAACCCACCCCGATCCCGACAGCGCCCTGTCCGACGGGCCCAACATGGTGCCGCTCGACCAGCTTGAGGGACTACTTGCCCGGATCGTGGCGATCGCCGCGCTCGTTTGAGATGACGCCAGCACCGCTCCTTGCCATCCCGCCGTTTCCCGGCGCGCGCGCACCGCGTTTCGCGGCGGCGGGCGGCGCGGGCGGGGGCGATGGTGCGGCGCTGCTCGCGGCGCTCGCGCAGCACCGCGTCGGCGGCTGCTATTGGGGCCGAGCGCCGGCTCTGCCGGACGGTCCCGTGGTGCTCGATGGCAACGCTGCCCCACTTCCCGATACCGTCGTGTGGGACCGCGCCTGCGACCCCTGGCCCGCGCTTGATGCCGCTGCCCGCGTGCGCCTGCCCGAGGGCGACCCGCGCGGGCTACTGGCGCTCGCCGCCGGGGTGCCGCTGACGCTCGTCGCGGAAGGCGGGGCCGAACGCGAGGCGGGCGAGGCCGATCACGAGTCGCTGCTCGTCGCGGGGCTGACCGGCTGGCAGTGGCACGACCCCTTCAACGGCAGGAACATCGATCCCGCCGAAGCCATTGCGCTGTGCGGCCTGTGGCGCCGCCTGATCGATGCCAACCGGCGCATCCATTCGGCGCTTGGCATCGCCTACTGGAAGAAGCCGACCGTGACCCCGCTGCTGTGGGCGGGCGCGAAGGTTCCCTATGGCCGCACGCTCGACGACCTGCCCGAGGGCGGCGCGGTGGCGATCTGGCGCGCCCGGCTCACTGCCGCGCAGGAGCGCGCCCTCGAACAGCGCGATCCGCCGGTGATCGAGATCGAGGACGGTTTCATCCGCTCTGCCGGGCTGGGGGCCGATTGCGTGCCGCCGCTCTCGATCATCGCTGATGCCTCGGGCCCCCACTTCGCGCCCGGCGCGCCGAGCGAACTCGAGACCTTGTTGCAGGAGGGCACCTTCCCGCCCGAACTGCTCGCCCGCGCGCGCGCCCTGCGCGAGGCGATCATCGCCGGCGGGCTTTCGAAATACGAGACCGGCGGCACCGAGGCGCTCCCCCGCTTTGGCGGCGCACGCCGCCACGTGCTCGTGCCCGGGCAGGTCGAGGATGATCGCGCGGTGACCAGCGGGGGCGCGCTCGCCTCCAATCTCGAACTGCTCCGCCGGGCCCGCGCCGAGGTCGGACCCGAGGCCTACGTAATCTACAAGCCGCACCCCGACGTGCTCGCCGGCCACCGCCGCGGCATGATCCCCCAACGCGAGGTCGCCGCGCTCGCCGACCGGGTCGAAACCGGCAGCCCGATGGCCGCGTTGATCGCGATGGTCGACGAGTTGCAAGTCAACAGCTCGCTCGCCGGGTTCGAGGCGCTGATGCGCGGCAAGCAGGTGACGGTGCACGGGGTGCCGTTCTACGCCGGCTGGGGTCTGACGACCGACCGCGGCCCCGTGCCGCCGCGCCGCACCGCGCACCGGACGCTCGACGAACTTGTCGCCGCCGCGCTGCTCGTCTACCCGCGCTACCTCGATCCCGAGACCGGTCTGCCCTGCCCGGCGGAAGTGCTGGTGGAGAGGCTGTCCGGCCAGCAGGTCCGGCTTGATCGAGGCGCGCGTGCTGTCGTCGCAGTCAGGCGACTCGCAGGTCGTACGAACCGCCTAGTGCGCCAGTACAAAGAGGGATGAAGGGGCTCCGCAGTCTTCAAGCGAGCTGATCGATGAGCTTCTCGACTCTCGCGAAATGCTCGGCCCAGGTGGGCGCAGCATATCCCTCAAGCCGCGCGAGCTGCCTTGCGCGCCGCGCGCTATTATTGCTGGCATAGTCGGTCAGCGCGGCAATCCACGCGTTCTCGTCGTCCACTGCGAGCAATTCGGGGATGTCGCCGGCGATTTCCCGGAACACCGGAAGATCGCTGGCGATCACCGGGATCCCCGCAGCCAGCGCCTCCACCAGCGGGATGCCAAAGCCTTCGGCGTGGCTGGGAAACAGTAGCGCCCGTGCGCGGCCGAGAACCTCAGCTAGCTGCGCGTCGTCGAGCGCACCCGCCTCGATAACCTTGCCCCGGAAATCGTCATGTCCCAGCAGCGCGAAGACGTCGTCGGCCTCCCAGCCGCGCCGCCCGACGATCACGAGGCGCGGGCATGCTTCGCCCATCGTGGCGATCAGGCGCTTCCACAAGCGGAGCAGCAGCGCATGATTCTTGCGGGCCTCGATCGTTCCGAGGATCACGAAGGTGGCCGGATTATTGTGCCAGTTCGCCGGTGTTGCGCGGCGCAGGCTCGAACAGCCGGGCCACGCCACGACGGCACGAGGAAGCGGCAAGCCGGCCTGATCCGCAAAGCAGGTCAGGGTCTCGAGCGTGTGCTTGCTGTTCGCCACGACGGCGGAGGCGGTGCTTAGCACGGTCTGAATGCGCCTGACGTGCTTCGCGTCCTCCCCGGGTCGGCAGAACCGGGGATGCGTGATCGGGATGAGGTCGTGGACCAGATAGATCGGGCGGACATTCGCCCGGGCGCACCAGTCCACCAAGTCGAGATTGTGCAGGCCTGTGTGCCCGGCGTTGAGCCAGAAGCGGCCCTTGCCATCGAGGTTGCGCAGCCAGCACCAGCCCCACCGCAGCGCGATCGCGATGAGCTTGCGCCGGAAGACCGCCGCGGAGCCGTTCGGCGACTTTGGCGCCGCGAGCGCTGCAAACAACGCGTGCGAGGCCCCTACGGGCAGGATCACCTGCCGTCCCCCGGTGATGATCACTGCCTGGGACCGGGGCGCGAAGTGTTCAAGCCACGCGTCGCAGATGCGGTCGATACCGGTGGGTCTCACGCCCTCCCAGCGCCGCCATATCTGGCGCGTCACATCCAGCAGCAGCGGGGCGCTGTTCTCTGTAGCGGCCATGCTCCCGGCAATCGCGTCAGATTGCGCCAGCTTGCTGAAGAGCGACGAGCGGGAAGAACAGCTGGCTGAGCACCTGGATCAGCTTCGACGGCTGGTTGGCCAAGGCGTTGCCGACATAGACGACATCCTTGTCCTTCATGTCGAACTTCTGCGCGAGGATGTAGGAGCTCGCTTGCATCATGTTGAAATGATAGACGACGGGAACTTCCTTGCCGGTGTCGTCGCGATCGATGCGAAAAACGAATATCGCTCGTGCGTTGCCCGCATTGGGATTCGCCCCGCCGGCCATCGCGATGGCCTCGATCAGCGACGTTTTCGCACCCGGGAAGGCGAACTGGCTGGTCTGTCCCGGCGCGCCGAGCACCGTGAAGCTGCGCGGCTGGCGGATCAGGGTGATCCGGTCGGAGGGGAAGATGCGAAGATCGAGCGCCGGATTGTCGAGTACGTCGCTCAGACGCCACTCTTGCACTTCCTCATTGCGGGAGACCCGAACGACGAGGTCGCGGATCTCGCCCTTGTTGCCGCCGGCGAGCGCGATCACTTCGGACAGCTTCTCGCGATTCGTCGGCAGCACGAGGCGTCCCGGGCGCGCGACGTCGCCGCCGATGATCACAGAATTGGTGAGCCCCTCGGCGATCGACACGAGCACCTGCGGGTTCTGCGACTTTCCGCGCAGCGCCTGACGCAGCTGCAATTCGATTTCGCGGGTGGTGCGGCCGGCAACGTTGACCTGCCCGACATAGGGAATTGTGATCGTCCCCTGATCGCTGACCCTAAGGGGCGGGAACCTTTCGGCACGGGACGCGGCGTCGAAGTTGGAACTGCCCTCCGTTCCGATCGCGGCGGTTCGGCCGAACAGCGCGACCCCGGTTTCGAATATCGCGACGTTCAGCACGTCGCCCGGCCCGACCAGCTCCGTTGAGGGCGGCGGCGTGTAGTCGGGACGGAACGGGGCTGGAGGTGCCGGCAGGCGCGGCAGGTCGTCGACCCTTTCAACCTGCACGAGCGTGATGCCGAGCTGGCCCGCGTCCTTTGCCACCTGCGAGCGGATGTCTGACCCGGTTGGCCCACTGGTCGGAAGCGTAGCACAGCCCGAGAGAGCTATAGCCGCCATTGCGACGAGCGCGATTCTGCTGAGCACCGACGTGCCCGAAGCGTGAACCTTGTTGAAAATCATCCTAATCGTTCCAAACCGTTTCCGCGCGATCGCACGAGCCCTTCAGCGCCCGAATGCGCGGCGCAGCGCCCGCCGTGCCTTTGAACCAAAACCGCGCCCCTTTCCAGCGGAACCGGCAGCAGCCGGTCCCAATCGCCCGCTAGCCGCTTCTACCGGCTGACCCTGGTAGAGGTTCGGGCGCGGTTTGCCGTCGGCGATGCTCGCGAGCTTGCGCATCTGCAGCTTGCCCAGCGCCTCGTCCGAGAAGGCGGGGGTGTAGTAGATGCAGTCTTCGAAATAATAGTGAGTGACCTGCGACCAGCGAGTCCGGCGCGGGTCGGTCTGCGCGCTGCCGCCATGCAGCAGGTTCGCGCACCAGATGAGGGCCTGACCCTTGCGGGCGAGGAAGGTGCTTGGATGGGCGCCCTGAGCAGCGCACAAGGCCCGCCAAGCTTCTTCGAATGGATCCTGTGCCGAACCGAGGCTGGTCTCGAAGCCGCGCCGGCCGACCAAGGCGTTGCTCATCACGGGCCATCGGTGCGATCCGGGATAGTAGAATAGCGGACCTGCGTCCGGGTGGATGTCCTCCATCGCGAGCCACACGCCGCACATGAACTTCTCGGGCAGGCACGAAAAGTGAACGATGTCGGAATGTGCTTCCTGCTGGGTTCCAACTGGGAAATTCAGGGTTTGGAAGGGAAAGGCCTGCCGACCGTAGAGCTTGCTGAGCAGTTCGAGGACGGCGGAATTCGCGGCGATCGCCTTCACGTCGGGATCGGTCTGCCAGGCGTCCTGGATGCGACGTTCACCTATGGTCTTGTCGGCTTCCGGATCTGTGAGGTCGACGCCGTAGCGCGGCCCGAGCCGCTGCTTGATACCCGCGATCCGCGAGTCGAGATCCGGGTCGGGGAAGTCGAACACTGCATAGCCCTGCTCGAAGAGGTCGCGCCCGATGCGCTTCTCCTCGTCGCTCAGCTCCGATGCGTCCGCGATGGCGAAAAAGAGGGGGGATTCGATGAGCGGCAAGCCCGGCAGTGGATTGGTCACGCCTATCTCTTCCGTCGTCGCGAAGGTTGCCACAGTCCGTCCCATCCCATCTTCATGCAGCGCCGAAAACCGTGCGGTTGTGCTGCCAGATCGCGCATGATCGCCCCCCTGTCTTGGTGGACTGAGGATCGGTCTTCAAGCCCACAGTACAACTCCCAGAAGCGATCGCCACCGACAAGCGCTGGCATGTGCCACACCCCGTGGAAACCGAAAGTGTGCTCCGGCGAGCTTCTGCGCTCGGCGGCGAAGTCGTCAGCCAGGGCACGAGGGGCGAAACGCAAGCCATGCGCTTCCAGCCACCCGCGATTGTGCCGCCCGATCGCCAGGTCCTCCGGATGGCTGGGCCTGAACTGGTCAGAACCGCAGGCTTCAAGCAGGCGGCGGCTACGCAGCGAAAATCCACCGTTGCCGACGTCGTGCCCGTCGGTGAATTGCGGCCAGGATGCGCCGATGAAGTCGTAGTCGAGGAAAGCGGGGTCCCACCTTTCGGGATGAACGACATAGCCGTCCCACTGCACGACGAGGCAGTGCGAGGTGTCGACATGGCGGGCCAGCTCGGTCAGCAGCAGACGGGAGTAATGCTCCGCCGAACGGAGGCGCGGGATTGTGATCACCTCGAGCCCCGGCAGGGTCCGCGCCGGCTGCTCGTGCGTGAGCAGCTTGCAGGAGGCGAAGCGGACGTGGCTCTGGCAGGCTTCGATCGCCTGCAGGGTCGCCTCGAGGTTGATTGAGGTCGCGGAGATCAGCGTCACCTGCGGAAGTTCGAGACGTGCCATCAGGCCGGCACCGCCGCCGGGGCGAGATCCAGCGCGAACTGCTCGGAAGCGCGGCTCAGCATCGGGTGGTGGAAGGGATCGGTGATCTCGTTGGTCCGCCAGATCCGCTGCAGCGCTGCCAGCTCCACGGCGAATCGGGCCGCGCCGACCGGGTCGGTGTCATGTCCGCGCGAGATCGATTCGTGGTGTACCAGCACCGCGCGCGGCTCGTAGAAGGACTGCCAGCCGCGCTGGTTGAGCTTGAGGCACAGGTCGACATCGTTGAAGGCCACAGCGAAGTTCTCCTCGTCAAGGCCCCCGACAGCGAGGAACCGATCCCTGCGCACGACGAGACAGGCCGCGGTCACGGCCGAAATGAACTGCGGCAGCGCATGTCGCCGGAAATAGCCCGCCGCCTCGGGGCGAAGGAAGCGGTGCGCATGTCCGGCTGCGTTGCCGACCCCGATAACCACCCCGGCATGCTGGATGCGCCCGTCCGGGTAGAGGAGTTGCGCGCCTACGGCACCCACCTCTGGGCGAAGCGCCTGGGTCGCCATGATCGCAAGCCAGTCGGGCGAAAGCACCTCGATGTCGTTGTTCATAAGGCACAGCAGCTCGCCCCGAGCGATTGCGACGGCGTTGTTGTTGATCGTGGCGTAGTTGAACGGGCCCGGCTGGTCGAGCACCGTCACCCCTTCCTCGGCGAGAGCGGCAAGGTAGCGCAGGGTTTCGGGATCGTCGCTGTCGTTGTTGGCCACGATGATCTCGATGCCGGGGTAGCGGGTGGCGCGCAGGCCCGCGATGCAGGTGCGCAGCAGGTCCGCGCGGTTTCGGGTTGGGATAATGACGCTGACCGGCGGCAGGTGCTCCGCGATCCGTAGGGGCGCGACCTTCACCGGCACCGGGGGGCGCGCGCGGCGATGGTGCAAGACCTTGCGGAGATGCGTCACCGTGCCGCGAAGAAGCGCCTCGTCGACGAGCGCCTTCGCCCAGTCCTCCGGCCGCATCGTCGCAGCGAGGGCGTGAGGGTCGGCGCGGACGATGCAGGCACCCGCCAAGAAATCGTGATGGCTGTGCAGCTCCGGATTCCAGTCGGGCTTGAAATGTGGATCGATACGACGGCCCCGCGCATCGAGAAGGTCGTCGTCGGCATAGACAAGGCTGCAATCCCTCTCAGCCTTGCTGATCGCGGCCGCGTAATCGGTCCCGGCGGACGGCGCGACCAGGTCGCCGCCGCGCAGCGGGAGCAACCAGGTTGTTCCGGAGAGGCCGTTCGCGGCGACCTGATCGGTCAGCGACCTGGCAGCGCCCGGGCGAAGGATGCGGCTTGCGATCCCGGCTGCCGCGCAACTGTCCAGGGTCGCCTGTAGAGCGACTGGATCCTCGCCGGCCTCGACCAGGGCAAGGATCGGAGCCTCCACCGCATCGCCGATGGTCGGCGGCACATTGGTCTCCCGCATCGCCCACAGCCGATATGCTCGCGGGGAATGGCTCAGCAGGGGGGCGAACTGTCCACGCGCTCTCACGCGCTTGCGCAAGATCCACCACTTGGCCGCGGTGAGATACCGGGAGGGGAACAGGCGCAAGGCGTCGAGATGGACGAGGATCGCGAGCCATCTTGTCGCGATGCGCAGGCCCAAACGTGGGGGAGGGGCGGAGGACATCTTGCGTGCGGTCTCAGAACAAGGTTTCGAGCCTACGCGCCCAGGCTTCGCCGACGGTCCGGGGAGAATGAGCCTCTTGAATGTACCGCTGCCCGCGCTCGGCCAGACCTTCGCGCCACGACTGGTCGGAGATCATGCGCCGCATTGCCTCCGCGGCGGCGTTGATGTCGGGTTCGGCCCAGAACTGTCCTGCACCGTAGGGGTACTCCCCTTGCCTCACGGTGCGCAGCCGCCCGGGTACGAGGGCGGCATTGTCATGCAGGGTGAAGTCCATGTTGCCCGAATGGGCCGTCACGATGACGGGCTTGCCCAGCAGCATAGCCTCGGCGACGTTGCGGCCGAAGCCCTCGCTCCTGTGCAGTGAGACGTAGACGTCGATGCACCGGTAAAGGTCGAGCAGCCGCCCGCGCGACAGCGACCGGTCGATGAAGACGATACGCTCATCGCCCGCCATCGCGGCGGCGAGATCCGACCATTGCGCGGAACCCAGCGGAGCCCGGATGCCCTTGAGAACTAGGCCGACGCCGCGTTCGCTTGCGGGGAAGGCCTTCCGGAAGGCGGTCACCACTGCCGTAGGGTTCTTGCGGGCGAGGCTGGAAAGCCCATCGAAGCTGAAGCAGAACAGGAAGGCTTGGTCCGGTAGACCGAAGTCGGATCGCCGCGCTCCCTCGCTCTCTTCGGCGACCACGGCATGAGGCACGTGGAGAACCGGCACGCGCGCCCTGCGCATGTACGAATCGTAGGTAAAGCGGCTCGTCGCCCAGACCTCGTCCACGTAATCCCATGCGTGATCCCAAGCAGTGGGCCATTCCGGCAGCTCCCAGGGCCAGCAACCGATGCTGTAGCGCCCCTCCATCAGTTCGCCCTTGGCGGCGAGGTTCGCGCCGACCGTGGAGATGCCGGTCATGCAGAAAAGGTTTATGTCGTAGGGTGATTCGTCGGCGAGACAGAGCCCGTCCGGGTCCTCCTCTTCTCCTGCTGCTGGGGCGGTGACGTTGCGGACCACGAAAGGAATGTCGACCGCCGCAAGGGCTTTCGCTGCCATTCGCACTTCTTCGCCTACGCCGAGCCGGCCGAGTGCGTGACCAAAGAGGTTTACACCTCTTGATCTTCCGCGACGGATCTTGCGCTCCGGAACCGGGGCAAGCCGTACCAGGGGATGCGAGAGGATCGGCCAATCGCGTGCGCCCTCCGAGCGGCACCAGGCCGCGAAGGCCTCCGCGCGGGGCGATCCAAACCGTTCCTGCAAGGCCGGGTCGCAGTGCCAGATCAGCCCGAACAGCCGAGGGATACTAGTGGCGGGATCGTCTTCGACTAGGGCACGGGCTTGCTCCGCCGTTAGCAAGCCGCCGAGGTTCGCGTCGAGCAGTCCATACATGAAGTAGTGCGCGAGGCATGCCTCCTGCTCCGCGGGCTCCCGAAGGCTTCCCTTGCTGAGGGGCGAGTCCGCCCAGAGCGCGCGCATGAGGTAGGTGATCGGCAGGAAGGCGGCCTGCCGGATCGTCGGGTAAGGTTCGTTGGCAACGAGAAAGTCGCCATCCAGCGTCGGATCGAAGCGTATCCCGGTCTCGCGGAAGCCGTGCCGAAGGCACCACCAGAACAGGGCTTCGCGCCCTTCGGTGCGGGTTAAGTCGAAGGCGATTTGGAGGTCCGGACGTTCGTTCCAGAACTGGAGCGCCCGTTCGGGAAGCCGGGCCTTCGGTGGTGCTTCGGGATCAAGGCGTCGCCACCGGATCCGCGCGGCCTGGAGTGCAGGGTATTTGTAGATCGTGCGGATGGCGGTCATCCACTAAGTCGGCATACCGACGAGCAAGGTCACGCCGGCACCTTCGAAATCGAGCCCGGTAAGGGTCTCGGCATAGAGACATTCGCCGGCAGCGGCGCGACCGGGTCCGGCCTTGGCCGAAACCGAGCCCTCGAGCGGAAGGACGAGCGCAGGGCCTATCCAGGCGGATACGAGCGAGGCATCCGGCTCGCCCTCGATCCTGACAAGCCGGAAGTAGGGCGAATCAACGAGCTCGGGGCCGCGCTCCCCGACGCTGGTGCGATGAACCTTGTCGTAGGGCACGCCCCGAGCAACGGCGAGCCCGCGCTCGAGGTGCAGTTCGCGCGGACGGCCATAGTCGTAGAGCCGGAAGGTGGTGTCGCTGTTCTGTTGGACTTCGACGAGCGCGAGCCCGGGGCCGATCGCATGAACCGTTCCCGCGGGTAGATAGAACAGGTCGCCGGCGCGCACCGGGTGCCAGGTCATCAGCCCCTCAATGGTCCCGTCCTGCGCGGCGACAGCGATTTCGTCGGCAGTGACTTCGCGATCGAATCCGATTCCGAGGCACGCACCGGGTTCGGCGTCGAGGACGAGCCAGCACTCCTCCTTGCCCGCTTCTCCTGCAAGCGCCTGGGAGTCCGAGGGGTGGACCTGCACCGAGAGCTTTTCCGAGGTGAACAGGTACTTTACCAGAATCTGCGGAAACTCCGGCGGCGGTTCGAACCAGATCTCGCCGATGCGTTCACCTGGGAGAGGCGAGAACGGAGCTGGCAGGTCCTCGCGGCCCCAAATCTTCGTCACCATCTTGGTCGGAAGCTTCCGCGCTAACATGGGATTTCTCGCTTACTGATTGACCGCGCCTGGGAGCTTGCCAACTCGCTGGGCACCCTCACGGCTAGTGATCAAGACTTCGCTTCCAGAGACGACAACGCAGATGTCGGTAAGGCCGACGATCGAAATGCGGGGTCCGTCCGTCATCGCGAACACGCCGCGGCACTGGTCAAAGTCGACGACGCCCTGCTCGCCGATGACGCGCTTCACGTTGCGCGCCGGGTCGGCGGTCCCGGCCAGCGCATCGGCGAGTGCCGCCCAGTTGCCGATGTCGGACCAGCCCATGTCGACGGGCACCATCGCCGCGCGGGTTGTGTTCTCCATGACGGCATAGTCGATGGAATCGCCGTCGATCGCGGCGAAGGGCTCGGGTGCGGGGTAGAACCGCGCGCCTTCTTCGTGCCCCTGTTCCACGGACTGCCGGACGAGGGCGGCGATCTCCGGGCGGTGGCGGGCAAGCTCGTCGAGAAGGTGGCCGGCCCGGAAGGCGAAGATGCCGCCGTTCCAGCTGTAGTTGCCGCTCGCCAGGTATTCCTCGGCGGTCGCGAGGTCCGGCTTCTCGACGAACCGCCGGATGGCGAAGCCGCCGGGCAGGGGATCGCCGTGCTCGAGGTAGCCATAGCCGGTCTCGGGGTGGGTGGGCGCGATGCCGAACGAGACGAGATGGTCGTCCCGGGCGAGCGCAGCGGCCGCCGCGGCCGCCTCGCGGAAGGCTGCGGCGTCGGCGATGTGATGATCGCTCGGGCAGACCAGCATGACCGCGTCCTCGGGCAGCAGGGCGGCGGCCAGCGCAATGGCCGGCGCGGTGTTGCGCCCGACGGGCTCCACGATCAGCCGGGCATCGGCTGCGCCACCCAGCTGCGCGGTAATGAGGTCGCAGTGCGCGGCCCCCGCAACCACCATGACGGGGGCGAAACGACTGTCTCCGGCGACCCGGCGCACGGCCTGCTCGAACAGGCTTTCCGTGTCGACCAGCGGAAGGAAGGGCTTGGGCGCCTGCTTGCGGCTGAGCGGCCAAAGACGCGTTCCGCTGCCCCCGCAGAGGATCACCGGGTGGATCTGTTCGTTTGCCATCGGAACCCCCTCTTTGCAGGCGCGGCGCACCTATGGGATGCACCGATAAAAAGCTACCCAAATTATCATTTATCTGGCAACTGCTTGCTTCTGAAGGGTGCGGGCAGCGTCATTGCGAAGGAAGCTACACGCCGTCAGTCTCCGTTCCTGGTTCGTAGATTTCGGAAAGAATCTCGCAGGACATTAAATATACTGGTGTGTCTTGGCGATGGAACTGATCAGCTACGCTCAGAATTATGAAGACATCCGGCTTTGGCGCGCATTTCGGGATGTAGAGAACGGGCGATATCTCGATATTGGCACCCAGGAACCGAACCGGGATTCCGTCAGTCGACTGTTTTATGATCGTGGTTGGCGTGGCGTTCATGTCGAGCCGACACCAAGCTACGCTGCCGAAATGCGAGGCGCGCGCCCCGATGAGACGGTCATCGAAGCGGCGGTGAGCAGTTCGCCCTTGCCGATCGTGCTGTTCGAAATTCCCGGCACAGGTCTTTCGACGGGGATTCCCGAAATCGCGCGATTCCACCAGGAGGCCGGCTGGTCCTTCCAGGAGATCCTCGTTCCCACGATCTCGCTGGCAAGCCTGCTCGAGTTCATGGGCGAGGATCCGATCCATTGGCTGAAGATCGACGTCGAGGGGATGGAGGCCGACGTGCTGGCGAGCTGGGGGGACCACCCGGCGCGACCGGCGGCCCTTGTTGTCGAGGCCACCAAACCGAACACTCAGGAGCCGACTCATGCGACGTGGCATGAAATGGTCACCTCGCGCGGCTATCACGAAGTGCTGTTCGACGGGTTGAGTCGCTACTTCATCCACGAATCGCATGCGGAGCGAGGCGACGCGCTCGCGCTCAGCCCGAACGTGTTCGACGGATTCCAGGTCCTGCGCTCGCATTTTTCGGCTGGACGCATTGCGGCCGAGATCGAGCAGACGGTCGCTCATCTGCACGACGAGGCCGAGGCCTCGGCGCGGGATCATGCGGCGCAGTTGGCGCAGGTCACCGCCGATGCTTCCGCGCAGATCGACGCAGCCCTGCAGCGCGCGGGCGAACTGGAAGGCCGGCTTGCGTCCGAAGCCGAGGCCCATGCCCATGCTCTGGCGGGGGCGCAGGCCGCTGCGGCCGAAGCGTCGGCGCAGCTCGATGCAGCGTTGCAGCGCGCCGGGGAACTGGAAGGCCGGCTTGCGTCCGAATCCGAGGCGCATGCCCATGCGCTGGCGGGGGCACAGGCCGCTGCGGCCGAAGCGTCAGCGCAGCTCGATGCGGCGTTGCAGCGAGCGGGCGAACTGGAAGGCCGGCTTGCGTCCGAATCCGAGGCGCATGCCCATGCTCTGGCGGGGGCGCACGCCGCTGCGGCCGAAGCGTCGGCGCAGCTCGATGCGGCCCTGCAGCGCGCGGGCGAATTGGAAGGCCGGCTCGCCTCCGAATCCGAGGCGCATGCCCACGCGCTGGCGGTGGCACAGGCTGCTGCGGCCGAAGCGTCCGCGCAACTCGATGCGGCCCTGCAGCGCGCGGGCGAATTGGAAGGCCGGCTCGCCTCCGAATCCGAGGCGCATGCCCGTGCTCTGGCGGGGGCGCAGGCTGCTGCGGCCGAAGCGTCCGCTCAGCTCGATGCAGCGTTGCAGCGCGCGGGGGAACTCGAAACGCAGCTGGCTGCCGATGCCGCCGCTCACGCGGCAGAACTCGCGCAGGCCGCGAGCAAGGCAGCCGACACGCAGGCGAAGCTCGAAGACGCACTCGGCAAGGCGGACACGCTCGAGCAAAGGCTCGCCGCCGAAACCGCGACCCACCTTGCAGCATCGGCGCGGGCATCGGCGGCTCTCGCCGAGATGTCGGGCAAGCTGGAAGTCGCCCAGACCCGGTCCGCCGAGCTTCAGGGGCGCTTGCAGGAGCAGGCGCGCCAGCATGCGGCTGCCCTGCGCATGGCCGACGAGCGCACCGCGGCTGCGACGCGCGCGCTCGCCGAGGCGAACGGCAAGCTCATCGACCTCCATGCCGAGCAACTCGCGCTCGGCCGCCTGTCCGGGCGGCTTGAGGGACAGCTTGCGGCGCAGGAGAAATGGTACGCGACGCATCTGGCCGACGCCACAAGCCAGCGCGATGAATTGCGCGCCCGTCTCGAACTTTCCGAGCAGGCGCTGGCGGCGCTTCGGGTTGCCGAGGGCGAGCTGCGCGCCGATCTGGCGGCCGAAGTTGCGCGGGGCGAAGCGGCTTCCAGCGCGGCGGCTGCCGAAAGGGACGCGCTGGAGGTTCAGCTTGCTGCCACAGGCGATGAGGCGCGCCGAGCGACCGAACAGGTCGCGGAGCTGACGACAGAGCTGGCCATCGCGAGCGAGCAGCGCGATGCCCTTGCGGCGAAGGTCCATGAACTGGAAGAGGCGCGTGACAATCTGGCCCGTGAGCTGGATGCGTTCCGGAGCGAGGCGGCCGAGGTCGGCGCGGCGCTGAGGCAGGAAATCGACGGTCTGCAGGCGACACTCGCGCGGCAGGACAAGAAGCTGCTCGAAGCGCAAGACCTTCTTGCGAATGTCCCTGATCCGCTGACCGGCGCCTCCGGCGCAAGGCGCGCCCTGATGCGCTGGGCGATCGGTTCGTCCCGCCTCTCGGCCATGGCCGATTACCAGGCGCTTGCCATGGGCTGGCAGGACGATGCGGCTTGGCCGACGACGGCAACGCCCCTGGGCGACGAATGCCCCCTTGACTGTGCGCCTCATGAGCCACATGCACAAATGATAAAGTTGGGGGCATCAATGTTAACCGTATCCGGGCCGATCACATCGGTGGCAGATCTGCTTGCCACCAATGGCCGGACCTTCATTCACGCCGCGTACTGGTCGGTGCTGGGACGTGCGCCCGATGCCGAGGGCGAAGCCTACTACATGGCGAGACTCCGCGCCGGCAGGCACAAGCTCTCGATTTTGAAGCAGATGCGCCGTTCGCCTGAAGGGCGGGCCTTCGTTCCGGCCGTGGCGGGGCTGGACCGCGCGATCGAGCGGCATCATCTCGCGAACCTCCCGTTGATCGGCTTCTTCCTTGCGCCCTTCATCAAGGCGGATCGGGATTCGTCGACGAATATCGCCATGCGACGACTCGAACAGAGCGTCATCGCCGAGATAGCCTGGTCGAATACCGCCATCGCATCGGGCGAATTGAAGGGCGCTCTGGACTGGGTCGACGCGCGGATCGGCCGCTTGCTCGAGTATTCGGCCGATCTCGACGCCCGCGCGAAGGACATGCAGGGTGCCCTCGAGCGGATCACCGCCGAATTGCACGCGTCGGGATCTCAGGAACGGCTGAAGGATGGCTCGTCCGCATCGGCGGCTGCGAGTTCCGGAAGCCCGGAGACGAAGCCGCTCAGAGTGCACGATCTGCAGGACCGGACAGGAATGACATCGGTAGAAGACGTCCTGCGTCGCATCGAGCTCGAGATTTCTTAGCTAAGGTGACCTCCGTGAACGGACGACAGCAGCGAAAAGCCTCCAAGGCTCAGCCAGAGGCGCGTGCAAAGGAGCCGGGCAAGCCGACGCGCTCCCCTGAAGCCGAGGCCGCGCAGTCTGATGTGTTTCGGCACAAGGGCCGGCGGGTCGGGGTTGTCATTTCCGGTCCGGGCACCGGGGAGACGGGCGGCGCCGAGCGCTTCTACTCCGGCCTTGCCGACGCCTTCAGGCAGATCGGCTGCGACGTCGACCTGGTTGCCACTGAGGCCAGCGAACCCGACGTCGACACGATCCTCGACAACTACGACAAGGCCGCCGCCAAGGATCTGAGCTCCTACGATTTCGTCATCTCGACGAAAGTCCCGTCCTATGCGGTGCGCCACCCGCGACACGTCCTCTACCTGGTTCACACGGTCCGCGTCTTCGATGACATGTTCGAAGAGCAGTTCGTGTCCGCGTCGGTCCATGATCGCACCAATCGGGCCAAGGTTCACCAGAAGGACCTGGAGGCCCTGGAAGGTCCGAAGGCCATCTTCGCGATCGGTCACGAGGTCGCGGACCGGCTGTACCGCTGGCGCGGCTTGTCGGCCACCGTATTGCACCCGCCGATGGCGATCGGCGGTTTCCGCGAGGGCCCGGAAGAAGGGTTCTTCTTCATTCCGGGGCGTCTGCATCCATGGAAGAGGCTCGACCTGCTCGTCTCCGCGGTGAAATCGTCGCGGCTCGACATGCGCTTGAAGATTGCCGGCGTCGGCGAGCACGAAGAGGGCTTGCGGGCACTGATCGGGGATGACGAGCGCATCGAACTGATGGGGCGGATCAGCGACGCCGATCTCATCGACAACTATGCGCGCTGCCTCGCCGTGCCGTTCGTCACGAAGCGCGAGGATTACGGATACGTGACGCTCGAGGCGTTCGCGAGCGGCAAGGCCGTGGTCACCTGCGAGGATTCCGGCGAGCCCGCCCGCTTTGTCGTTCACGGCGAGAACGGGCTGGTGGTGCCGCCTACGGTGGATGCGGTGCGCGGCGCGCTGGAGCAGCTCTGGCTGGATCGCGCCGAGGCGCGGAACATGGGCAGCGCCGGTCGGGCGGTCGTCGAGAACATGAGCTGGCGCGACACTGCGCTTGCGCTTGCCGATGCCGCGATGTCTGACGATGGTCCGCAACCCGCCGCGCCGATACCGGTCACCGTGACCGACATGCAGCCGATCCATCCGGCCATCGGAGGTGGGCGGCTCCGCCTCCTCGGGCTGTATCATGGCATGGGTCACGACATCGCGTGCACCTATGTCGGCACATACGATTGGCCGGGTGAGGCGTTTCGCGATCACGCCCTCAGCCCGACGCTTCGCGAGATCGACGTTCCGCTGAGCGATGCCCATCACAATGCGGCTCGGGCCTACATGGAGAAAGCCGAGGGTCTGAACGTCATCGACCTGATGTTCAGCCAGCAGGCGCACCTCTCACCCGAGTACATCGAGGAGGTCGTCCGCCGGATCCGAGAGGCGAAGGTCGTCGTGTTCTCGCATCCGTGGGTGTATCCCCTCGTCGCATCCCACATCCGCGACAACCAGACGGTCATCTATGATTCGCAGAATGTCGAAGGCTATCTGCGCGCGCAGTTGATCGATCGCGGCAATGCGCTGCAATCGGCCGCTTTGCGCAATGTCGTCTCGGACGAGTTGGCGTTGGCGCGGCGGGCTGATTGGATCCTCGCCTGCTCGCACGAGGATCTGGTCCGTTTCCACGCGCTCTATGGCATCTCGCCCGAGCGGATGCGGATCGTGCCGAACGGCGTGATGGCCTTCGCGGGGGCTCCTGCAACGCCCGAGCGCAAGAAGGACGCTCGCGAGCGGCTCGGATTGCCGCTCGGAGCCTTCATCGGGATCTTCATCGGCAGCCCTTACGGCCCCAATGTCGACGCTGCGATGTTCATCTCGGACATCCTCGCGCCGCTCGACCCCACGACGACCTACGTGATCGCGGGCGGCGTGGGTCAGACCGTCACCCCACGGACCGAGAATGTCCGCCTTACCGGCCATATCACCGACGAGGAAAAGGCGGATTGGTTTGCTGCCAGCGACTTCGCCGTCAATCCGATGATGTCCGGATCAGGCACGAACATCAAGATGTTCGACTTCATGGCGGCAGGCCTGCCGATCATCACGACAGAAACCGGCGCGAGGGGCATCGACGCGACCAGCGCCGAGTTCATGATCACGAGCGAGGCCACGCCGGACGGCATGAAGCGCGCCGTCGGCGAACTGCGGCGACACCGCGATCCCGCGGCGATGTCGCGCGCTGCTCGCGCCTATGTCGAGGAAGGCTTCGCCTGGGAGCGGATCTCGCATGCTCTCGGTGCGTTCTGCGCGATGCGTCATCGTTCGGCAGGTCAGCCCAAACCGTACTTTTCGGTCGTGGTGCCGAGTTACGAACGTCACGAGCGCCTGAGCGAATTGCTGGCGGCGTTGCAGGCGCAGACCGAGCGCGACTTCGAGGTCATCGTGGTGGACCAGTCCGCCAACCGGTGGGCCGAGGCCGAGCGCACGTTCGGCTTTCCGTTCACCTACTACCACAGCCCGGTCAAGGGCGCCGTGCGAGCCAGAAACACCGGTGCCATGCTGGCGCAGGGGAATGTCATCGCATTCGTCGATGATGATTGCCTGCCGGATCCCGAATGGCTGATCAACGCAAGATCCTGGTTCGCGGACGAGAACGTCGCGGGCGTGGAGGGTCTCATCTATTCCGATCATCTCGACGATCCGGATTGGCGACCCGTTACCAACGTCGGGTTCGAGGGGATCGGCTTCATGACCGCCAACCTCATGGTGCGATCCGACTGCTTCCAGTTCCTCGGCGGCTTCGATCTCCAGTTCGACAAGCCGCACTTCCGGGAGGACACGGACTTCGGCTGGCGGCTTCAGGAACTTGGCGACGTGCCATACGCCGCTGACGTGCGCGTGTTCCATCCCGCGCAGCCGCGGAACATCGAGAGAGAGTCGCTCGCCGCGCGAACGAAGTTCTTCAAGAACGACGCGAAACTTTACATCAAGCACCCGGAGAAATACCGCGAGCTCTTCCTCAGGGAATGCCAGTTCCTGAACAATCCCGCATTCATCCCGACAGTCATCGAGGGATTCCATGATCTGGGCCGCGGCGACGCCATCCCGGAGTGGGTCCTGCACCACCAATAAGCATCGAAGGATCGGAATCTAAACATGCCAACAGCCATCATCACCGGGATCACGGGCCAGGACGGTGCCTACCTTGCCGAATTGCTCCTGCAGAAGGGATACAAGGTCTACGGCACCTACCGTCGGACGAGCTCGGTGAATTTCTGGCGCATCGAGGAGCTGGGGATCGCGGACAATCCCGACCTCAAGCTCGTCGAGTACGATCTCACCGACCTTTCCGCCTCGATCCGTCTGTTGCAGACAACCGGCGCGACCGAGGTGTACAACCTCGCCGCGCAGAGTTTCGTGGGCGTGTCTTTCGAGCAGCCCGTCACCACCGCGGAGATCACCGGCATCGGCCCGCTCAACCTCCTCGAGGCGATCCGCATCGTGAACCCGGCGATCCGCTTCTACCAGGCGAGCACTTCCGAAATGTTCGGCAAGGTGCAGGCCATCCCGCAGACCGAAACGACGCCCTTCTACCCGCGTAGCCCTTATGGTGTCGCCAAGCTCTATGCCCACTGGATCACGGTCAACTACCGCGAAAGCTACGACATTTTCGGCAGCAGCGGCATCCTGTTCAACCACGAGAGCCCGCTGCGCGGCCGCGAGTTCGTGACCCGCAAGATCACCGACAGCGTCGCCAAGATCAAACTGGGCAAGCTCGATTGCCTCGAACTCGGCAACATCGATGCCAAGCGCGACTGGGGCTTCGCCAAGGAATATGTCGAGGGCATGTGGCGGATGCTGCAAGCCGACGAGCCGGACACCTTCGTGCTCGGAACCAACCGCACCGAAACCGTGCGTGATTTCGTCGCGATGGCGTTCAAGGCAGCCGACATCACGGTCGAATTCAGCGGCAAGGAAGAGGGCGAAACGGCAGTCGACACCGCGACCGGGCGCACGGTGATGCGCATCAACCCCGCCTTCTACCGCCCTGCCGAAGTGGACCTGCTGATCGGCGATCCGGCGAAGGCGAAGGAGAAGCTCGGCTGGGAGCCCAAGACCTCGCTCGAGGAACTGTGCCGGATGATGGTCGAGGCCGACCTGCGCCGCAACACCGCCGGCTTCTCGTTCTGAGAAACGGGGTGGCTCGTATCCTCATAACCGGTGCCAATGGCTTCACGGGCCGGCACCTCATGGAACGTCTTGGAAAGGACGGCCATGAGCTGCATGGCCTCGCCCACAGCGCCGGCGGGGAGGGGCAGGGACCGCTGGCGGCGACGCATGTTGCCGACCTCCGGGACCTGCCCGCGCTGTCCGAAATCGTCGCCAAGGTCCAGCCGGACAAGGTGGTTCACCTCGCCGCGATCGCCTTCGTGGCGCATGGCGACGCCTCTGAGCTCTACAGCGCCAACATCTTCGGGACGCGCAATCTTCTGCAGGCCCTGGCGACCGCCCGCCACACGCCCGAGGCGGTGCTGCTGGCGAGCAGCGCGAACGTCTACGGCAACCGGCGCGAAGGCGTGCTCGACGAGAGCGTTCCTCCGGAGCCCGCCAACGATTACGGCATCACCAAGCTCAGCTGCGAGATGCTCGGCAGGCTCTATTCCGATCGCCTGCCGATCATCACCGTGCGGCCTTTCAATTACACCGGACGCGGGCAGTCCGAGCAGTTCATCATCCCCAAGATCGTCGCCCATGCGAAGGCGCGCAGCGAGACCATCGAGCTCGGCAACATCGAGGTCGCGCGCGATTTCTCCGACGTGCGCGCGGTCGTCGATAGCTATGCCCGCCTTCTGGATGCCCCGCAGGCCATCGGTGGGCTGTTCAACGTGTGTTCGGGCGAGGCGCGGACGCTCGGCGAGGTGCTCGATCTGGCTGCGGAGCTGACGGGGCACCGGATGGAAGTCAGGGTCAACCCCGCCTTCGTGCGCCCGGACGAGGTCAGGATGCTGTGCGGCAGCCGGGCAAGGCTGGAATCGGTCATCGGTGAGGTGGCCATGCCATCGCTCAAGGAAACGGTGGCCTGGATGCTTGACGAGTAGGAGACTCCCGCCTCCCGAGACGCCTCACGGGCAGGGCTTGGCGGCAACCGAGATCCTGGTGGTAATCCGAAAGAGTGGGACAGCTCAGCCATGACGCAAGCGGTATCTATCGATGAGGTCATGACACGCTCCGGCGTCGCCTTCGGGACGAGCGGCGCCAGGGGGCTCGTGTCTTCGATGACCGATCAGGTCTGCTTCACCTACACCGCGGCGTTCCTGCAGCATCTCGGCACGCTCGGGCAGTTCGCCAAGGGGCGGCCCGTCGCCATTGCCGGCGACCTCAGGCCATCGACCCCCCGCATCATGGCCGCGTGCGCTGCTGCCATCAGGCACATGGGCGGGACGGTCGTGAACTGCGGTCTCGTGCCGTCGCCTGCCGTTGCCGCCTATGGCTTCGCTCACGACATGCCCTCGCTGATGGTGACCGGCAGCCACATCCCTGCGGACCGCAACGGGATCAAGTTCAACCGCACCGATGGCGAGGTGCTGAAGTCCGACGAACAGGGCATCCGGGGGCAGACGGTCCTGCTGCCCGACATCTTCGACGGCGAGGGAGGGTTGCGCCTCCCGGAGCGGCCGGGTGACGTGACCGACGTCGTCACCCCCTATGTGGCGCGCTACGTGCATGCCTTCGGTCCCCAGGCGCTCCGGGGCATGAGGCTTGGTGTCTACGAGCATTCGGCCGTCGGACGCGATATCCTCACGAGCCTGGTCCGCGCGCTCGGCGGCGAGGCGGTTCCCCTCGGGCGGTCCGAGCAGTTCATACCCGTCGACACCGAAGCGGTCCGGCCCGAGGATCAGAAACTCGCGCGCGAATGGGCGCAGACGTTGAAGCTCGACGCGGTTCTGTCGAGCGACGGCGACTCTGACCGACCGCTGCTCGCCGACGAAAGCGGCGTGTGGCTGCGGGGCGACATCCTCGGCATTCTGTGCGCCGCAGGTCTTGGCATAGAAGGGGTCAGCACTCCGGTAAGCTGCAACAGCGCAGTCGAGCGGTCAGGCCTGTTCAGGACCGTCCGGCGCACGCGGATCGGATCGCCGTTCGTTATCGAGAGCATGAACGACCTCCTAGCCGAAGGGCTTGGAACCGTATGCGGATACGAGGCCAACGGCGGGTTCCTGCTCGCCACGCCTGCCGAAGTCGAAGGGCGCCGGATCGGGCCCTTGCCGACGCGGGATGCGGTGCTGCCGATGATCACCGTCCTGGCTGAAGCGCGCCGCCGGGGCATGAGACTGTCCGCGCTGACCGCAGGACTTCCCCCCCGCTATACCTACAGCGAGCGCCTGCAGAACTATGCCACCGCCCGTAGCCAGGTCCTGCTCGCCTGGCTGACGGAGGGTGACGCCGCCGCCATCCTCGCGCGGCTCACGGCGATGTTCGGATCCCTTGCGGGACAGGCCACCGCAACGGACCGCACAGATGGGCTGCGGATCACCTTCGACGGCGGCGACATCATCCACCTGCGACCGAGCGGGAATGCACCCGAATTGCGTTGCTATACCGAAAGCGACAGCGAAGATCGCGCTGCGTGGCTCGGGGAGCAGGTATTGCACCTTCTTCGCCACCGGACAGATGCCCCGCCGGCGGTGCAGCTCGACGTCAGCGCAGCTGCGCAGCCTTAGACCGGAGCCGCGTTCGGGGAGGCGATCTTCGGTCCCGCGCGGAAATCGGCGCTTCCCGGCTCGCGCAAGGATCGCGCGCTCGTCGTCACGGACCGCCCGATCGTCAGACCGGGCGGTCCGCGCGTTCTGGCGGTCAGAGATTGTTGTAGTCCTCGATCGCCTTCGCAACCTCTTCGTAGGGGTGGGCCACGCCGTCCCTGATGATGACGGCGCGATCGCAAACCTCGCTGATGATGTTCATGTCGTGGCTCGCGATTACCATCGCGCGATCTGCCCTCTTCTCGAACAGCTCGCTGTGACACTTGCGCTGGAAGTTATTGTCGCCCACCAGGATGACCTCGTCGATCAGATAGCAGTCGAACTCGATCGCAAGGGACAAGGCGAACGCGAGGCGCGCACGCATCCCTGACGAGTAGGTGTGCACCGGCCGCTTTAACGCAGAGCCTAGCTCGGAGAACTCCTCGACGAAGCCCTTGATCTCCGCCAGGCTGCTTCCGTAGATCCGGGCGATGAAGCGCGCATTGTCGTAGCCGGTGAGGCTTCCCTGAAAGCCGCCGCTGAACCCGATGGGCCAGCTGTTGCTCATACGACGAATGATTCGTCCGCGATCCGGAAGCTCGACACCACCGATCTGCTTGATGAGCGTCGATTTACCCGCACCGTTGCGCCCCAGCAGGGCGACCTTCTCGCCACTTGCAATGGTGAGATTGATGCCCTTCAGTACCCTGTGGCGACCATGCCCCGCGCGGTAAGATTTGTGCACGTCCTGACACTCGATCATTCGATCACCAGACGTTTGCGGACAAGCCGGCACAGCAGAAGGCCGAGCACCATGAGCACCAAGCAGAAGCCCAACGGGTAAAGATACTCGAACCGCGGATCGATCGAGGGACCGAACACGCCGTAGCGCATCATCTCCATGCCGTGTACGGGAGGCGAGTAGAGCGCCACGGCTGCAACCTCGGGTGTAAGCGCGCTGACGAGGAAAAATGTGCCGGAAAGCGGGATCATCAGGTACGTGAACACAGGCAGGAACTTCTCGATGGTCTCGCTCATCTCGCTGAGCGCTGCGACCACGAGCATTGAGGCAAACGTGAACAGCGCGAAGTAGGCCCAGCCAAGCAGAAGGAAGCCAATGTCATAGGGCCACGGGAATATCCCCAGCACGCCGAGAACCACACCGATGAAGAAATACGCCATCGTGTGTCCGATGAGTTCGATGGCGAATCGCACAAGCAGCAGATCCAGGATCTTGATCTGTCGGTGGTACATCAGGCTGCCGTTGGCCGTGAAGCTCTTCACCCCTCTGCCCATAGACGAGCGGAACAGGACCAGCGGGATGTATCCGGTCACGACGAAAGCGATGACGTCGACACCGAAGTCGGTCGGTCCCTTCATGGCCCTCCAGAGCAGGCCGACGAGCACTGCGAACAGAAGCGGTTCGGCCATTATCCAAAGGAATCCGATATTCTCGCGACCGAAGCGCGTCGTCAGCTCACGCAGCATCAGCGCGCCGATTACGCGAGTTTGTATATGCCAGCCCTGACGCAGCGAAGGCAAGGTATCAGTCCTCGGGTGCATGCTCGAGAATGCCGACCACGAACATCCAGATGATGAAGTAGAGGCACAGCGTGAAGCCGAGGATGGTCAAGACGGTCTTGAGCCCCTTGGGATATTCTGGGAGGTCGGGGACGTTGGGCTCGACCACCCGCTCGAGATAGAACTGTTGTTTGAGCGCCTCGGTCCGGGCCTGCTCCAATGACGTCTGCGAAAGCACCAGCAACTGCGAAGCGAGCTCCTGCTCGAGCACCAGCGCCTCGTAGTCAGGGAGCTTGCGACTGATCGTGTTGGTGCCGCTACCCACCAGGCGCGAGTTCTGACGCTCGATCTCCCTCGTCAGCGAGGCGATCTGCTCGCGCAGAACCGGAATCGAGGGGTGATCGGGCGTCACCTGACGCACCGTCGAAAGTTGCGCCTCCAGGGCTGCGCGTTCGACGATCAGCCGATTGGCGATCTCGACGACGCCAGTCGCTTCCTTGAGCGGCTCCACGAGCCGGGCCTGACTGCGATAGTCCGACACGGCCTTGAGTGCCGCATTGACCCGCGCCTGTGCCTCGACGACGCGGTTCTCTGCCTCGGAGATCGCCTTGTTTCGCGCGTTCTCATTTAGCTGGTTGACCAGCATCTCGCTCTGCTGGAGCAACAGCTCGTTGATCGCTGCGGCTTCCTTCGGCGAGAAGGCGACAGTTCGCAGAACGACTAAACCCGTATCGCTGTCGCGGCTTATCGCGATTTTGTCCTTGTAGTAATCGAACAGGTCCTCGAAAGCTTCGTCTTCCCAGAAACGGGGGAACCGCGAAAGGAAATCGATGCCGGACCTGCTATAAGTCTGCTTGATGTTCAGCTTCTTCTCGAGCGTCTCCAGCGCAGAGCGCGACCGGACGAAGTCGATCACCTGATTCGACTGCTCCTGCCCGCTCGAAAGGCCGGTCGACTGGATCAGGTTGGCGAAAGAAGTCGTCTGAGCGGACCGTTGGTTGGGAGCCTTGATCACGAACCGCGACTCAGAAACATACTGATCCGAGGCTATGCCAAAAAAGTACATCGAACTGAGCAGAACGGGTAGGATGACCCCCACCACGAACCACGGGTTGCGCCGGAGTTTCTCGGCGAAGCTACGCAGGAGATTCATGGAGGCGCTATGGCCTCTTGGCCCCCGTAATGCCAGCCCAAAAGTGGCTGGGCTCACGCGGAGCTCTCCCGACGATATTGGCCAAAGCCCAGACGCATGGCTCTAGATCGTCTTGGCGCGCAGAATGCTTTGATCAAATCGACCTGCGAGAATATACGAACTGTATGGTCTGAAAGAGTTGTTCTGAATCCAAGCGGTGCTGATCCCTGTCGCGCCGAAGTCAACTGTTGTATCATTACTGATTCTGATAGACGGCTAGATCCATCACGAATTCGTATTGCCGCCCCGGCGGGAGCGTGACGGTGCCAGCTCTGCGCGCAAATTCGCCTACAAACGCTGGAGTATCTGCAATCCCGGCCCATGGCTCGATGCAGATGAAGTTGGCTCCAGGCTTCTGCCAGATCCCGAGCTGCGGCAGGTTAGATCGAACCTCAAGCCACGGCCCACTGACCGACCGATAGGCCAGGCGGCGGCTTTCGAGTGCGTCCCAAATGAGCGCACCGGCCTCCAATAGCCCGGGCCTGAGCAAAAGATGGCGTCCATCGACTGGCGTCTTCTCGCATGTGGCCAGCATACCATCCTTGTCGAGACGCCAAACATCCTGTGATTCGTCTTCCTCGAAAATGATCTGGTGGTCACCTTTTTCGCCCCCGCCGGGCAGAGGCCATGCGAAGGCCGGGTGAAAGCCAAAGCTGAAGGGAAGCGGCCCGTCTCCTGGATTACAGACACAAGCCTCGATGGAAAGCCGGTCCCCTGCAAGGGTGTAGTGAACTGTCAGATCAAAGGCGAAGGGATACTGTTCGCGGGTTTCCGGAGTGTCCGAGAGGCGAAAGCTGACAGCATCCAAGCCTTGCTCGACAATCTCCCAAACCATCCGCCGCGCAAAGCCGTGCTGACGCATGGAATATTCGCGCCCATCCACCCGCAGGACGTCACCGTTGAGCCGTCCAACGATCGGGAAAAGCAAAGGCGCGTGGCCTGTCCAGAACGCGGGATCGGCGTCGGTCATGTATTCCCGGCCGCGGCTATCCTTGAGGGATAAGAGCTCAGCGCCAAGAGGATCGATTTGCGCAGCGAGGTTGCCGTTGGAAATGGCGACAGGGTCGGTTCGTCGGTTCATCGGTCGTCATTCTCAGTGGCGACAGCAGTTACCGTATCGGTATTCTTGGCTGCCCGCCGGCACAAGCGCGCAATCCGGAAAATACTGCCGCCTGCCCTAAGCTCGCTTCGAAATGATCATTGCTGCATCGGTACTGCCATGGCGCTCATGACGCACCAAAATTTCCTCGAAATTGTGCGCCCGGAAGAGGGCGAGCACGGCGTCGAGCGAATACTCGTTCATCTGCATGACTGGCGCATCGATCGGCTTACGCTCAACCAAGTTCAAAATCGACTGTCCGCCCGGAAGTTGATGGCGGACACGGTAGAGCAACTCATTAAGCCAACCATGATTTCGCTTTGTCGAAACCTGGATGAGGCATACCCCGCCCTTCCTAACACGGGCTAACAACCTCGACATTATTGCCATGCCCCGGGCAACTGGAATATGTTGCAAGACCATTACGCTGTTGACGAAATCGAAGGTGCCTTCGACCCGCGAAAGCGCATCGTCGGAGTACAGGTACTCAATGTTTCGACCGGCGCTGTTGCGGCGTGCCTCGTCGAGCATCCCCGGTGAGATATCCAGACCCGTGACAGTTTCGAAGTGATCGGACAGGGGAATGGTCAACCGTCCCACCCCGCACCCGAAATCTAGCGCCCTGCCGCGTGACAAGCCGCCAAAATGCCTTTCGATCTCGATCAGCCAATGTCCGACAAAAGCTTGCCCATCTCCGAAGAAAACCTGACGGTTTGCTGCGATGCTGTCCTGACGAAATCGCGGGCTGGCAAGGACGCCATAGTAGGGGTCGCGCTCACCCCAGAGGCGCCAGTTGTTATCGCTGTTAGCCATGCGCTGCGCTATAGCGCCTCGGTCCTCTTCTGCCAGCGCCAAGTTCGAGGCAAGACACCACGGCAGCGCGAGAAGGCGAAAGGTGGCTAACGGATCGCCCCAGCGCATCCGTCACGTTCGGAAACAGCATTTTCGCGGCGAAGAAGTATGGCTGGTCGGCGATCACCGCTCAACCGGCGAGCGCAAATACCATCGCAGCAATCTGCCCGTCGATGCGGCCCCAGGAGGCTGGCCAGTTTCATCAAGACCCGCCCGGTCTGGGAGCAATACCGTCAACCGCAAGGACCAAATTGGCCTTGATCAATTTGAGTGGAAATCATGGCAGGGCGTTCATCGCTATGCCCTTGTCAGCAAAATCGTGTCACCCGTCTTGCAAACCTGCCGCCTCAAAGGCGAGGGCCGGCGACAACAGCACGATCCCGCCGTCCCAGCCGGCTCTGCCTGCAACGGCAAAGGCAATAATGATGCAGGTCAGCCAAACGTCCCCACCGACATCCCCTTAACGTCGTAGACATTGGGCACAAGCCGCAGAAAGCTGCTAGAACTGAGCGACCTCATCATCAGTATCACCATCGTTAAACGGTGGCTCAATCTGCAGCAGGCGCCCTTCGCGTTCTTGGCGAAGGTCTCGAAGCGTATCCTTGATCTGGCGGCCAAGCATGCCCTGATACCGACCAACGAGATATTGGTTGATTATCGGGACGTTTCGCGGCCCGCCACCTCCAAAGGGCCCGGCGCTTTCTGAAAAATGCAGGTCAACCTGTTCCGATTCCGCAATTGCCAGCCTACGTTCACGCCAGAACAGCATCGCCAATCGTTCGACGAGCAGCGACTCCATCGCTGTTTCGGGTTGAAACTCGGCTACAAGGTCATCAAGCAGTCTGGCAAAAAGATCGTGGTTTTCATGCCCCGCGACGAAATGATTGCTGAGGACGCCGTGTCTTGTCGCATTTCTACTACTTGCAGCGCGTCCCTCGGGTGTCCTTGGCCCCGTACTCCGCAACGCATTTTGCCGGTTGGCTTCCGCCCGTCGTCTGCTTGTCATTCGCGTATCGCATAACCTTAGCTAGCCCTACTGATGATGGGCTCTGGGTTTGACGTGCCTCCATCGAATGACAGAGCGCTCATCGCGCTTCATATAGGCGATGCTCGCCCGCTAATGCAAACATCCAAACGAAGCCACTGGTAAACAACTAATTGAGAAAAAATAGGAAGCGCGAAATACAGAGGCCATCCGAGCGACCGCTAGCGGCTTCCGTGGCGCTCCCAGCTGCAAGCTCATCTCCGGGTCCGAGCCTTCAGCATCTTCGTGCTCGTGGCGCGCTCACCCCAGCGCGATGTCCGGCGCGTCTTCCTGCTTCATCCCGACCACGTGATAGCCGGCATCGACATGGTGGGTCTCGCCCGTGACGCCCGACGACAGGTCGGACAGCAGGTAGAGCCCCGCGCCGCCGACATCTTCGATGGTCACGTTGCGGCGCAGCGGCGCATTGTATTCGTTCCACTTGAGGATGTAGCGGAAATCGCCGATCCCGCTCGCGGCGAGCGTCTTGATCGGCCCTGCGCTGATCGCGTTGACGCGGATGTTGCGAGGTCCGAGATCGTTGGCGAGATACTTGACGCTGGTCTCCAGCGCTGCCTTGGCGACGCCCATGACGTTGTAATGCGGCACGACCTTCTCGGCGCCGTAGTAGGACAGCGTGAGGATCGCGCCCCCGCTCTCGGGCATCATAGCCGCGGCGCGCTGCGCGATCGCGACCAGCGAGTAGGCGGAGATGTTCATGGTGTTGAGGAAGTTCTCGAGGCTTGTGTCGACATATTTGCCGCGCAGCTCGTTCTTGTCGGAATAGCCGATCGCGTGGACGACGAAGTCGATCGTCTCCCACCGTTCCCTGAGCGTGTCGAAGGCGGCATCGAGCGATTCCATATTCGACACGTCGCATTCGAAAGTAAAATCGCTGCCCAATTCGGCGGCGAGCGGGATCACCCGCTTGGCAAGCGCCTCGCCCTGATAGGAAAAGGCGAGTTCGGCGCCCTGCTCGGCGAGCTTCTTTGCGATGCCCCACGCCAGCGACTTGTCGTTGGCGAGCCCCATGATCAGACCGCGCTTGCCTGCCATCAACCCGTTCATCTACGCAACCTCCTCGCTTGCCTCGCCCGCGAGCCTGTGAAGCCCGTCCGGCGCCAGCGCCGCGTTCAGTTCCGCGCCGATAACGAGGCCGAGGCCAACAAGCCAGAAAAACAGCAGCGTCACCATGCTTCCGGCGAGGCTGCCATAGGTGAGATCATAGGTGAAGACGCTGCGCAGTACGATCGGGAGCGCCGCCGCCACCGCCAGCCACCAAAGCGTCGTGAACAGCGCGCCGGGCCACTTCGGCCAGCGGCGGCCGCGGAAGGCGGGCGGGGTGAGGGTGACGAACAGCACCCACAAAGAGGCCGCCAGCCCCAGCGTCGGCACGATCCTCGACAGGCGCAGCGTGCCGATCCATTCGCCGAGCTGCGGGAAGGCGGCAGCGATCACTTCCTGTGCGCCGCCGATCATCACCTGCGCGAACAGCGACAGCATCAGCACCACCACCGCGGCAAGGATCAGCCCCGCAGACAGCAGCCGCGTGCGCCAGAACGCCTGCACGCTGCGCACACCATAGGCGCGGCGCAGGATGTCGCGGATGGTCTCGATCAGGCTCGACACTGTCCAAAGCCCGACGGCGCCGCCCGCCCAGAGCAGCCAGCCCGAACGGGCGTAGATCACGTCCTCGGCCACCGGCACGATGGTGTCGGCCACCGATTGCGGCATCGCCTGCGCGACCGAGAGGATGATCGTTTCGGCATTGTCGCGCCCGCCGATCAGGTCGAACAGCGCCGCGCCGAGGATGAAGAAGGGGAAGATCGCCAGCATGCCGAGATAGGCGAGGTTGCCGGCGTGGATGAACCCGTCGTTGAAGGTGTCGGTCGCCACCTGTCCGACCACGGCCCAGAACCGGGGCCGCAGATTGGAGGGGGGTGGGGTGTCGCCCATGATCAGCCTCGCGCCCGGCCGCTACAGGCCGAACTTCTCCCGTGGCCGCGCAGTGTCGATCCAGCCCTCGAGCCGCTCGGTCAGCGGGCCGAGGTCGGCAGGGAGCTGGATTTCCAGCGTCACCAGCTGGTCGCCGCGTTCGTGCTTGCCGTCGACGAGCCTGGCGTTCTTCTTCGTCCAGCCCTTGCCGGCGAGGCGTAGCACCGTGCCGCCCGAGCTGCCCGGCCGGATCGTCAGCATCACCGCACCATCGACCGTGGGGCACTTGACCTTGGCCCCGCGCACCGCCTCGTCGAGGGTGATCGGCAGGTCCATGCGGATATTGTCGCCCTCCCGGCGGAAGAAGGGGTGGGAGCCGACCTCCACCATCACGATCCCGTCGCCATTGCCGCCGGGGCCGGGGTGGCCCTTGTCCTTGAGGCGCATCATCGTGCCGTCCTCGACGCCGGCAGGCAGCTTCAGGCTGATCGCCTTGCCGTCGGCGAGGGTGATGCGCTGGTCGCGGCCGGCGGCAGCATCGACGAAAGGCACGGCGAGCCGGTACTGGATATCCGCGCCGCGCTTGGGCGGGGGCGGCGGGGGCTGGCGTCCGAAGCCGCGCCGCGGCGGCGCCTGCTGGCGGTTGCGTCCGCCGAACAGGCCTTCGAACAGGTCGCCGAGATCGACATCGTCGCCCCCGAACCCGCCGAAATCGCCACCCCCCGGCCCGCCGCCATAGCCGCCGCGGCTGTATCCGGGCCGCGCGCCCATGCCGGCGAAGGGGTTGGCGGGATTGCCCTCGGCGTCGATCTCGCCGCGGTCGAATTGCGCGCGCTTGGCCTTGTCCGAGAGCAGGTCGTAGGCGCGCGTCACCTCGGAGAACTTCTCCGCCGCCTTGGGATTGTCCTTGTTGCGATCGGGATGCAACTCCTTGGCGAGCTTGCGATAGGCGCTCTTGATGTCCTGCTCGGACGCCGTGCGGGGAACGCCAAGAGTGCTGTAAGGATCGCGCATGGCGTATTAGCTAGGTGAGACAGCGCCCTCGCGCAAGCGGTGACCCTCGTCGGCGGAAATGTGCCGTTAGCCATATGCGGCTTTCGCAATGGCAGGCGCGTATCTATGGGGCGCGTTCAAGACCGAACCAAGGATCTGCCGATGTCCGACCCCGTTCCCCTCGACGATGCCCAGCTGGCCGACAGCGTGCTGCCGGCGGGCGCCGATCCTTTCGAACTCTTCGAGGAGTGGTTCGCCGCCGCGCAGGTGGGCGAGATCAACGATCCCAACGCAATGGCGCTCGCCACCGCCACCCCTGAGGGTGCGCCCTCGGTGCGGATGGTGCTGCTGAAGGGCCACGGCAAGGGCGAGATCGCCGGGGGCGGCTTCACCTTCTTCACCAATGCCGAGAGCCGCAAGGGCGGGCAGATCCGCGCCAACATGCAGGCCGCGCTGCTGTTCCACTGGAAGAGCCTGCGCCGCCAGATCCGCATCGAGGGCCCGCTTTTCGAGGTCTCGCCCGAGCGCGCCGATGCCTATTTCCACTCGCGCCCCTACAAGAGCCAGGTCGGCAGCGCCGCCAGCGACCAGTCGCGTCCCCTGCCCGAGCGGCAGGCCTATATCGACCGGGTGCAGGAAATCTGGGCCGCGCACGAGGCCGAAGGCAAGGTTCCTCGCCCGCCGCACTGGACCGGCTTCACCCTGAGCCCGCGCCGCATCGAGTTTTGGATCGACCGCGACAACCGGTTGCACGACCGCCGCGAATTCACCCGCGACAGCGCTGATGCGTCGTGGTCGAACACGCTGCTCTACCCCTGAGGAAATCGCTATGCCCCAGAAGATCCCCTACTGGCACGTCGACGCCTTCAGCGCGCAACCCTTCGGCGGCAACCAGGCCGCGGTCATGGTGCTCGACGAGTGGCTGCCCGATGATGTGCTGGTGAAGATCGGGGGCGAGAACCTCTTCGCCGAGACCGCCTTCGTGGTGCGCGACACCACGGGCGCGGCCGACTGGGAGCTGCGCTGGTGTACGCCCACCTATGAAATCGCACTGTGCGGCCATGCCACGCTGGCAAGCGGGCACATCCTCTTGCAGCGCGACGGGGGCGAGCGGATCACCTTCCGAACCCGCAAGTCGGGCATTCTCGAGGTGGTCAAAGCCGGTGACGGCTATGAACTGGCACTCCCCGCCATCGCAACTGCCCCGCGTGACTACCCCGAGGCAGTCGCCCTGCTCGGCGCGCAGCCGCTGGAGGTGTGGCGCAACGACAGCCGCTACAACATTTTCCTGTTCGAGAGCGAGGCTCAGGTCCGCGCGCTCGATCCGGACATCCGCGGGCTGGGAGCGCTGGGCACCGACCAGTTCATCTGCACCGCACCCGGCGATGCGACCGACATCGTCAGCCGCGTCTTTGTGCCCGGCGGCGGCGTGGACGAGGACTCCGTCACCGGTTCCGCCCACGCCGTGCTCACACCCTATTGGGCGAAGAAGCTGGGGCGCGACAGCATCACCGCGCACCAGGCTTCGCAGCGCGGTGGCGACCTAACCCTGCGCCTCGACGGCGACAGGGCGTGGCTCGGCGGACCCTGCGCCACCGTGGTCGAGGGCGCCTTCTACCTCTGAGGGTAAAGCTCCAGCACGTCGGCCGCCTGCTGGAGCATCGCCTTGCGCTCCTCCCTGTTCGAATGGCCGAGACGGACCAGTGTCACGCGCTGCTCGGGCGAGACGAGCACATATTGCCCGACGTGCCCGATCAACGAGAACAGGCTGACGGGCGCGCGGTCGGGGAACAGAGGCTGCTCCTCGCCCTCGGGCAGTTTGCGGTTGAGCCAGATCTGGAAGCCGTAATTGGCCCGCGCCGGGCTGGGCGTCACCATCGCCTCGACCCAGCGCTGCGGCACGAGCTGCTCGCCGCCCGGGGCACGCCCCTTGAGGCGCAGCATCTCCCCGAACTTCGCCCAGTCGCGTGCGGTGGCGTGCATCAGGCTGCCGCCGATCAGCGTGCCGCTGGCGTCGAATTCGGGGGCCATGCTGTCCATCCCCAGCGGACCGAACAGGCGCTGCTGGAGATAGTCCGCCACCGCCTTGCGCCGCGCCTCGGGCTTTTCGCTCGTCGTGAGCGCCCGCGCGGCGATGTCGGCGAGGATCACGCTGGTGTTGCTCGAATATTCAAACTGCTTGCCCGGCTCGGCCTCGAGCGGCTGCTCCTCGGCCCAGCGCGCCATGTCGTCGCGCCCGTCGAGGAAGATCATGCGGACCTCGGAGGATTCGTACGGCGGATCGCCGCTTTCGGTGTGCCTGAGTCCGGAACGCATCTGGAGCAGCTGGCGCACGGTGATCTCGGCGCGCGGGTCGCCGGGGCGCTGCCACAGCGGGACGGGGGCGGGCGCATCGAGCGCCAGCAGGCCGTCGGACACCAGCATGCCGATGAGAACCCCGGTAACGGTCTTGGCCATCGACCAGCTGACGAAGCGGGTGTCCTTGTCGTAGCCTGGCGCGTAGCGTTCGGCGGCGATCTTCCCGTTGGCCATCAGCACCACGGCGCGGGTCTCGCCCACGCCAGGAGCGGTGAAGATGTCGTCGATCTCCCGCGCCAGCTGGTCTTTGGGCGCGCCTGCATCGGCAGTGACAGCGCCGAGCGCGGCCTCCGACAGGGGCGCCTCGGCCGGCGGCGCGGCTCCGCAGGCGGCGAGCATCAGCAGGGCTGGCGCGAGGCAGATCGCGCGGTTAAGGACGGCGGCTGGCAGGGTCATCGCGCCCTCATTTCCCGAAGCAACAAGGCTTGGCAATGGCGAAATCACCCGCAGGCTCGTCCTCCCGTTCGCGCTGGGGCCTGTGGCTGCTCGCGATCCTCGCACTGGGGATTGCCGGGACGGCCTGGGCCTTCCGCGAACCCATCAACGGCTACGGCAGCATCGCCTCGGCCTACTCGGCCCGGGTCGCCTGTTCGTGCCGCTTCGTCGCCGGGCGCAGTCTCGATGATTGCGCCAAGGACAAGCTGCCGGGCATGGAGGCCGTGACGCTGGTCGAGGACGTGGAGACAAAGAGCGTCACCGCCCGTTTCCCGCTGGTGGCGCAGGCGACCGCGACATACCGCAAGGGCTACGGCTGCGTGCTGGAGCCCTACGAGAGCTAGGAGTTCTCATTTCGTGGCCACCTCCGGTGGCGCAGACCTCCCGCCCCGGAGGCGGGGCGGGGGGTCCGCGTTCGCGTCAGCGAACCGAGATCAACCGCCGACCTTCTCGGTCGTATCGATCCAGCCGCCGCCGACCACGCGATCGCCCGCATAGATCACAGCCGCCTGTCCCGGGGCGACGCCGAATTCGGGTTCGGCGAAGCGGATCGTGACGGCCGCGCCATCGCCCAGCTCCCCTTCGAGCGTCACCGGCACGGGCTTCGCGAGGCTACGGACCTTCGCGGTCAGCGGCACGGCGGGTAGCGGGCCGATGCGGTTGGTTTCGGTGAGGTGCGCGGCGTTCACGGCGAGCATCCGCTTTGGCCCGACGCGCACTTCGCGCGATGCTGCATCGAGGCCGATCACGTAGAGCGGCTCGGGCTGGCCGCCGATCTCGAGGCCCTTCCTCTGGCCGACGGTGAAGTGGACGATGCCCTTGTGATCGCCGAGCTTCGCGCCGGTGGCGGCATGGACGATCGCCCCGGGAGCCGCGCCCTCGGGGCGGACCTTGGTGACGATCTTCGCGTAATTGCCGTCGGGCACGAAGCAGATGTCCTGCGAATCCGGCTTGGCCGCATTGCGCAGTCCCGCCGCCTCGGCCAGCGCGCGCACCTCCTGCTTGGGCATTCCGCCTAAGGGAAAGCGAAGGTAATCGAGCTGCGCCTCGGTGGTGCCGTAGAGAAAATAGGACTGGTCGCGCGCCGGATCGTGGGCGCGGTGCAGCTCCACCCCGTTAGCTCCCATCACCCGCCGCACATAATGCCCGGTCGCAAGGCAATCCGCCCCCAGCTCGCGCGCCATGCGGAACAGGTCGGTGAACTTGGGGCCCATATTGCAGCGGATGCAGGGCACCGGGGTGCGCCCGGCGAGATATTCGTCGGCGAACTGTTCGACCACTTCCTCGCGGAAGGCGCTTTCGTGGTCGAAAACGTAGTGCGCAATGCCCAGCCGGTCGGCCACGGCGCGCGCGTCGCGGATGTCGTCGCCCGCGCAGCACGCGCCCTTGCGCCCCGTGGCGGCACCATAGTCATAAAGCTGGAGCGTGATGCCGATCACCTCCGCGCCGCTGGCGTGGGCGAGGGCGGCGACCACCGAGGAATCGACCCCGCCACTCATCGCCACGACAATGCGGCATTCGGGCGCGGCGCGCGGCAGATCGAACAGCGCGGCGGCGCTTTCGGCATCAAGCGGCTGAGCGGCGACCGGGCCGGTGTCGAGAAGGGCGGGGGTGTCCATGAGCGGCGCCGCATATAGCGATGCCGTGGCCGCTTCGCCAGTGCACCGCGCCCTCCTCCCTTGCCACACCCGCCCGCACTAATCCTAAGCCGGAGTAAATGGCAGCTTTACCGGATTTTGACGCACTCGGGTTAGGAGGGGCGATGATGTTCGAGAAAGCCAAGCCACCCCACGCGCGCTTCGGCGTCCCTTCCGGCGGTCTCACCGCCGAGGAGCGGGCGCGTCTGCGCGCGCTTGCCGGAGCCGGAGGGGATGAGCGATTCGTCGCCCGTTCGGCGCGGCGCGGGGGCGATGCGATGCGCGCGCTCGAGTGGAGCGAGCTCACCGCCCGCCTCAATGCCGCGCGCGACCTGCGGCTGCTTCTGCGCAGCGAGGCACAAGCTCCGATCGAGGCGGTCGCGGCCAGCTTCGGCGATGCTGCGGCGAGCTATTTCGCGCTGCTGGACGATGGCGAACCCGAACTTAACCATGATGCTTTAGGGCAATTGAAAGGACCTGCTGCCAACATCGCTAGCAACGATGTGAACCGCCCGGGTCACGCCAAAGGACTTACCTCCGACGCGCCCCGTGGCGATGCGAGAGACACGAAATGATCGAGAACCAGGACATTCGCCCCGCACATGTCATCGGCCCACTCGGAGAGCCGCTGACCCTCGCCGACCTGCCTTCTCCCGACACCAAGCGCTGGGTGGTGCGGCGCAAGGCCGAAGTCGTGGCCGCCGTCAACGGCGGGCTGCTGACGCTCGACGAGGCGCTGGCGCGCTATGGCCTGACGCTCGAGGAATTTGCATCGTGGCAGCGTGCGGTCGACCGTTCGGGCATGCACGGGCTGCGCGTCACCAAGATCCAGCACTACCGCGACCTCTACGAGCGCCAGCTCAAGTACTGATCCCTGCAAGCAGCCCATGCTTCGGCCCGCCGCCCTTCCGGGGCGTTGCGGGCCGCTGTCGATTCGTGCCACATTCCTTGCGCGGGGGCGCGCCTCGGTGGCGCGGCCGGAACGGGGAGTGACCGGAATGCTGGGATTCATCTGGTTCATCGTGATGGGCGGCGTCATCGGCTGGCTGGCCAGCCTGATGATGAAGCGCGATGCCTCGATGGGCATCATCGCCAATATCGTCGTCGGGATCGTCGGTTCGTTCATCGGCAACGGGCTTTTGTCCTTCATCCTCGGTGGCGGGCGAATCGGCGCCTGGCCGCCGGACTGGTCGGGGGTGTTCGGCGCGCTGGTGGGCGCGGTGATCCTGCTCGGCATCCTCAACCTAATTCAGCGCGGCCGGATGCGCTGAATCGCGGCTGAACCCGGCACACAGGGAACCTGACGCGCCTGTCCTTCGTCTAGGCTGAAAGTCATCGGTCGATGCACGCATTGCGGTGCAGCACGTGCTATTCTATCAGCCGTTGCTCTTGGTGACTTATACGAGTAATACACTCGGGGGCAGGGCGCGCGCCGCGTGACCCTTGCCCGAGCGAGGACGCAGTCGATGAATTACGAGACGACGATCAGGGCCGATGCCGCAGACGGGGTTGCGACCGAATATGTCGGTGCGCGCACGCTCGCCGCGCCGGCGATCCCGCGCTGGCTGATCGTCGGCGGGCTTGGCCTCTTTGCCCTGCTGCTGGCGGTGGCCGCGTGGTTCGCGCTGGCGGGAGGCGAGCCCGTGGCGGTGGACGACGACAATTCGCAGGCCCCTTCGGTGACGGTGGTCACTCCCGGCCGCACCACGGTCGCCGGCGAGATCGAGGCGCCCGGCACGCTTGCCGCGCGCCGCCCTATGCCGGTCGGCGTAGTCGGTGAAGGCGGACAGGTGCTGCGCGTCACCGTCGATGCGGGCGACTGGGTGCAGCAGGGCCAGGTGCTGGCGGTGATCGACCGCTCGGTGCAGGTCCAGCAGGCCGAGGCTCAGGCCGCGCAGATCGAGGTCGCGCGGGCCGATGCCAATCTCGCCCAGGCCAATCTCGACCGTGCGCTGCAACTGGTGGCGCGCGGCTTCGTCTCCAAGGCCGATGTCGACCGCCTGACCGCGACCCGCGATGCGGCCGTCGCGCGGGTCAAGGTCGCGCAGGCGCAGCTCGCCGAGCAGCGCGCGCGCAACCAGCGGCTCAATATCCTCGCCCCCGCAACCGGCTATGTCCTCTCGCGCGCGGTCGAGCCCGGCCAGACCGTCGGTGCGGGCACCCCCGCGCTGTTCACCATCGCCAGCGGCGGCGAGATGGAGATGCTGGCCCAGCTTTCGGAAGAACAGCTCGCCAAGCTCTCGGTCGGCACCATGGCGACGATCACGCCGGCCGGGTCGGACCAGCGTTTCTCGGGTCAGGTGTGGCAGATCGCGCCGGTGATCGACCAGACCTCCCGGCAGGGCACCGCGCGCATCGCGCTGAGCTTCGCCCCCGAACTGCGCCCCGGCGGCTTTGCCACCGCGCGCATCAACAGCGGCAGCTTCAGCGCGACCGTGCTGCCCGAAAGCGCGGTGCTGGCCGACGACAAGGGGAGCTTCGTCTATGTCGTGGGCGAGGACAACAAGGCCGTGCGCCGTCCGGTCAAGACCGGCGCCGTCACCGCCAACGGCATCGCCATCACCGAAGGGCTGAACGGCACCGAACGCGTGGTGCTGCGCGCCGGCGGGTTCCTCAACCCCGGCGAATCCGTCAATCCGCAGCCCCTGAAGAAATAAGGCATCCATCCCCGCCGCGGTTCGCCGCGTAACTCTGTGCGGGGACGGCCGAGAACGGCGAACAACAGGCAGGAACATCATGGCACTCCGCGACATATCGGCCTGGTCGATCCGCAACCCGGTGATCCCGCTGGTGTTCTTCACCGGCCTGCTGATCGCCGGGATCGTCAGCTTCATGCGGATGGACGTGACCAACAACCCGGATGTCGATTTCCCGGCTGTGATCGTGCAGATCGCGCAGCCCGGCGCCTCGCCGACCGAGATCGAGAACCAGATCACCCAGCGCGTCGAGAGCGCGTTGCGCTCGATCGCCGGGGTCAACTCGCTCCAGTCGACCGCGCGCGAGGGCAGTTCGCAAACCTTCGTGGAGTTCGAGATCGGCACCGACCTGATCGAGGCCGTGAACGAGGTCGAGACTGCGATCGACGGGGTGCGCGGCAGCCTGCCCGACGGCATCCTCGAGCCGCAGGTGCGCAAGGTCAACGTGGTGGGCGAGCCGATCGGCTATGTCGGGGTCGAGGCCAACGACATGACGCTCGAGCAATTGAGCTGGTTCGTCGACGATACCGTCGCCAAGCGGCTGCTCAAGATCGACGGCATGGCCGAAGTCCAGCGCATCGGCGGCGTCGACCGGCAGATCGAGGTGATCCTCGATCCGGCCAAGATGCAGTCCTTCGGCGTCACCGCCTCGCAGATCAACGCGGCGCTGCGCCAGTCGAACCTCGATGCGGCCGGCGGTCTCGCCGAGATCGGCGGCACCCGCCAGTCGCTGCGCGTGCTGGGCAATTCGGACACCGCCTACCAGCTTTCGCAGACCCAGATCCAGCTCGGCGGGGGGCGCACCGTGCGCGTCGCCGACATCGCCAAGGTGCGCGACGGCTATTCCGAACGCACCTCGATCAGTGAGGTGAACGGCAAGGAGGTCGTGAACTTCCTGATGAACCGCGCCCGCGGCGCATCGGACCTCGCGGTCTATGACGCCGCGCTCGAGGAGATGGACAAGATCGAGGCCGAGAACCCGGGCGTGAAGTTCATCAAGTTCTCGACCAGCACGACCTACACCCGCAGCCAGTACAAGTCCTCGATGTGGGCGCTGGTCGAAGGCGCGGTGCTGGCCGTGGTCGTGGTGTTCCTGTTCCTGCGCGACTGGCGCGCGACCTTCATCAGCGCGGTCGCCATCCCCCTGTCCGCGATCCCGACCTTCTGGTTCATGGACCTGCTGGGCTTCAATCTGAACTTCCTGTCGCTGCTGGCGCTGGCGCTGGTGGCGGGGGTGCTGGTCGACGATGCCATCGTGGAGATCGAGAACATCGTCAGGCACATGCGGATGGGCAAGACCGCCTACCAGGCCTCGATCGATGCCGCCGACGAGATCGGTCTGCCCGTGGTCGCCACCAGCTTCTGCATCGTCGCGGTGTTCCTCCCCGTGGGCCTGATGCCGGGCGTGTCGGGCCAGTTCTTCCAGAACTTCGGCATCACTGTGGTTGTCGCGGTGCTCATGTCGCTCGCCGTCGCGCGCATGATCACGCCGCTGATGGCGGCCTATTTCCTCAAGTCGAAGGGCCATGCCGAACATGGCGAGGGCCCGGCGATCGACGCCTATATGCGCGTGCTGTCCTGGACGCTCGACACCGGCCGGATGGCTGTGCGCCGCGCCGGGCTGACGGGGCCGCGCCGCCGGGCGCTCTATGTGCCCGCGCTGCTGCTGACGGTGATTGCGCTGCTGATCGTCCCGGCGCTGACGATGTTCGAACTGGCGAGCGGTTCGGTCACCGGCGCCTGGAAGGGCCTTATCGGGCTGGGCGTCCACAAGGAGATCGCCGCCGCCGTCGAAGCCGATACCAACGCGGTCGTGAACACGATCGTCGCCAAGGTGTTCGAGGTGGTGATCGTCCTGCTCGTCTCGCTGCTGTCTTTCCTCGCCGCCCTCCTCGCCTTCAAAGCGATTGAGGCGCCCGCCCGCGGCGACAGCGGCCTTGCCCGCGCGACCCGCTGGATGACCGCGCGCTTCTACGATCACCGCGTGTGGATGCTCGGCATCGGCTGGTTCTCGCTGCTGATCACCATTGTGCTGTTCGGCCAGATCCCCGGCCAGTTCCAGCCGACCATCGACGACGAGAACAGCCGGGTCGAGATCGAGATGGTGCCCGGCACCACGCTCGCCGAGACCAAGCGGGTGGTCAACACCGTCGCCAACCGCCTCCGCCAGGAGCCCGAGGTCGAGCGCCTGCTCGAACGCATCCGGCTGGGCGACACCTCGTCTATCTTCCTCAAGCTGCGCGATGACCGCCAGCGCACCTCGATCGAATTCGAGCGCGAACTGGCGCCCGAACTGGCGCGCTTCCCCGATGCCCGGGTGCGCTTCCAGTCGCAGTCCGGCGGGTTCGGCTCGGGCCGCGACATGACGGTGATGCTTGCGGGCAGCGATCCCGTGCTGCTCGACCAGACCGCCGCGCGGCTGGTCGAAGAGATGAAGGGCCTGAAGTCGCTGGTCGCCCCGCGCATCAGCGCCGACCTCAACCGACCCGAGATCATCATCACCCCGCGTGACAAGATCGCCGCCGAACTGGGCGTCACCACCGCTGCCCTGTCGCAGACGATCCGCATCGCGACGCTGGGCGAGATCGAGCAGAACGCGGCGCGCTTCTCCCTGTCTGACCGCCAGATCCCGATCGTGGTGCGCCTGTCGGAAGAGGCGCGCACCGATTTCCGCACGATCGAGAACCTTCCCGTGCCGCTCGCCAACGGTGGCTCGGTGCCGCTCAGCCGCGTCGCCGACATCACCTTCGGTTCCGGCCCGACCGCGATCCAGCGTTACAACCAGAACCGCCGCGTGCTGGTGGGGGCGGACCTTGCCGCGGGCGTGCTCAAGGGCGAGGCGCAGGCGCAGATCGATGCCCTGCCGGTGCTCCAGGACCTGCCGCTCGGCGTGATCCGCGACGTGGTGGGCGAGGAGGAATGGCAGGCCGAGCTGATCACCAACCTCATCATCGCAATCATCGCGGGCGTGCTGCTGGTCTTCGCGGTGCTGGTGCTGCTCTACAAGCGCCTGATGAGCCCGCTGGTCAACATGACCTCGCTCGCGCTCGCGCCGCTGGGCGGGATCCTGCTGATCTGGCTGCTCGGCCAGCCGCAATCCATGCCGGTCTATATCGGCATCCTGCTGCTGCTCGGGATCGTGTCCAAGAACTCGATCCTGCTGATCGACTTCGCGATCGAGGAGATGAACAAGGGCGTCGGCAAGCTCGAGGCGATCCTCGATGCCGGGCACAAGCGTGCCCAGCCGATCGTGATGACGACCGTGGCGATGACGGCGGGGATGGTGCCGGTGGCGCTGTCGCTGTCGGGCGACGGGGCGTGGCGCCAGCCGATGGGCATCGTGGTGATCGGCGGTCTGGTGCTCTCGACCATGCTGACGCTGCTGATCGTGCCGGCGGGCTTCAGCCTTGCCGACGGGTTCGAGAAGCGCGTCGGGCCGTGGCTGCGCTCGCGCCTGCTGACCTACAAGCCGGGCGACGAGAGCCGCGGCATCGAACGCACGCCGGAGTTGCCCTTCCCCGGCCTTGCCAACCGCCCGGCGGGCGGCGAGCCGGCCGAGTGACGGGAAAGGGGTGACGGACCGGCCCCAAGCGGGCTAAGGCCGCTCTCATGGCAACGCGTCTCTCGAGGCCCCTGACCTTCGGCGCCCAGCCGCTCACTGTCGACCGCGCGAAGCGGATGCGCTGGACGGCGACGGGCATGCTCGCCGCGATGGCGGTGATCTTCGTCGCCACCCACGGACTCGCGGTCACCGGCCACCCGGCCTGGGGCTATGTCAACGCCTTCGCCGAGGCGGCGATGGTGGGCGGTCTGGCGGACTGGTTCGCCGTCACCGCGCTGTTCCGCCATCCGCTCGGCCTGCCGATCCCGCACACGGCGATCATCCCCGAGAACAAGGACCGCATCGCCGACACGATGGCGGCCTTCCTGCGCGAGAACTTCCTCACGCCGGCGGTGGTGGCGCGGCGTATGTCGGCGATGAATGTCGCCAAGGCGGCAGGCGAGTTCCTCGCGGGCTCACCCGGACGGGGCGGGCAGGACGAACGCTCGCGCATCACCAGCGGCGCTGCGGAATTGCTCGCCGAAGTGCTCGAATCGCTCGATCCCGACCGGCTCGGCAATCAGGTGAGGAGCGGCCTTGCGGGGCAGCTCGCCAAGCTCGACATCGCCCCGCTCGCAGGCCGGATGATCGAGAGCGCGATGGTCGACAAGCGCCACCAGCCGCTGATCGACGGCTTCGTGCGGTGGGCCGGCCTGACGATCGAGGACAACGAGGAGACCCTGCGCGAGATCATCCACCAGCGGGTGTCGGGCGTGCTGCGCTGGGCGGGGATCGACAAGACCATCTCCTCGAGCGTGCTCGACGGGCTCTACAAGCTGCTCGCCGAGGTGCTGGTGAACCCCGATCACCCCCTGCGCGCCAAGATCGAGGAAGGGCTGGCGAAGCTCGGGCAGGACCTGCAGCACGACCCCGAGACCCGCGCCAAGGTCGAGGACATGAAGCGCGATCTCATCGCCAATCCCGCCGTCGCGGTGTGGTGGACCGGGGTGTGGGAGCGTATTCGCCAGTCGCTGATCCGCCGCGCCCGCGATCCCGAAAGCGGGATGGGCGAGGAAATGCGCGCGATGCTCGCCGAGCTCGGCCAGGCGCTCCAGCAGGACGCGCGACTCCAGCACCAGATCAACCGCTTCGCCCGCCGCACGATGGTGGGCGTCGCGACCCGCTATGGCGACCAGATCGTGCGGCTGGTGTCGGAGACGGTGAAGCGCTGGGACGCCACCACCATAACGGGCCGCGTCGAGGGCGCGGTGGGCCGCGACCTCCAGTTCATCCGCATCAACGGCACGCTGGTGGGCGGGCTCGTCGGCATGACGTTGCACTTTCTTACGACGGTGCTCTAGGCTCCGTCACCGCATCCGGTAGGTGATCGAGGTCGCGTAGAGCGAGCGGAACGGGGTTCCGTTGGCATCGCGCGCCGGATCGAACTGCGCGCGCTGCATCACCTCGCAGGCGGGACTCTCGAGCCGCTCGGTCTTGGTCGCGCTGATGATCGTGCAGCTCTCCACCGACCCGTCTGCCGCAACGATCACCCGCATCCGCATGATCCCCTGCTCGCCCTGCATCCGCGCATCGCGCGGATAGTTGGCGACGATCCGGCGTGTGAGCGCCTCTTCGTTCCGCCAGCGTGGCCCGTTCTGCGCCGTGAGGTGGCGCTCGGGATCCAGCCCCCAGTCGCGCAGCAGGTCGAGCGTGCAGGCATTGAGCGCCGCGAAGGCCGCGTCCATCGGACCGGTCTCGAGCCGCACCGTCCGCCCGCCCTGCGCGAGTTCGAGGAACACCGCCTGCTTGCCCAGCGTCGGGTCCAGCTGCGGCAGGCCGGGCTTGCCGGTCTCGCCGGTGACGTTCTGCTCGGGCTCGCCCCGGTCGGGCCGAAGGTTGGAGAAGATCATCCCCGGGCCGTAGCTGCCGACCGTTCCGGTGAAGGGCGTCGTCGCAAAGGGCGTCTGCGTCTCGGAAAAACGGACATCGGTGCGCGCGAGGCTGCGGAAGCGGTCGAAGCCGGGGCCGGCGACCGTCACCCCAGCCTCGGGGGCGGGCCAGTATTGCTGGAAGGCGAGGAAGTGCGTGTCCTTGCCCTCGCCGAAGAGGCGCGTGAGCAGGCATTTCTCGTCGGCGTAATCGAGGTTCCACGAACCGTTCGGCTGGAGCACGACCGGATCCGCCGCCAGCGCGGGCGTGGTGGCAGTGGCGAGGGCGGCAAGGGTGGCAAGCGTGCGATGCATGGGGAGCCTCCGGCAGGGGAGGCAATCGTGCCGCAGCCCTGTTACCGAATAAAGTCCTTTGCGACGAAGCGCTTGCGCTGCTCGCGACAGGCCTGCCTCCCTGGGGCACATCTCAATCCGTGGGACCCGTCCCCAACGTGAGGGCATTTCTCCGCCTGTCCTTGAAGCTCGCCGTGTAGGCGGCGCGGACCGGCTTGCCCTCGTCATCGAGCGCGGGCGCGAAGCGGGCCTTGCGCATGATCCGGCAGGCGCGGTCGTTCGGCGCCGCGCCGGTGGTGCCGTAGACCACGGTGCAATCTTCCGGCTGCCCCGCCTCGTTCACGATCACGCGGACATGGGCGATCCCGTCGGTATGGGAATACCAGCGCCAGTGCTCGGCGAAGGAGTTGCCGATGCCGCGGCGCACGGCGGCTCCGTTGAGCAACCGGGGCCCGCTCGTCACGTCGCCGAACCGCGCCACATCGAGGCCCCAGCTTGCCGCTAGGCCTCGCGCGCAATCGTCGAGCGCGGCGACCACCTCGCCCAGAGCGCCGGTTTGGAGGCGCAGCCTCTGCCCGCGCTGGGCGAGCTTGACGACTTCCTCGGCATCTGACGCCTCCGCTCCGCCGCGCGCGAGGTCGATGCCGGACAGCTTGAGCCCGGCACCGAACCCGTCTACTTCTCCCAGAAGCGGGATTACACGGACGGGGGGTGCGGCGTCCGCGAGATCGAGTTCGGCCCGGGTCTCGTCGGTGAAGTCGGTGATCGCCGGTCCGGCGAGCGTGACGTGCACACGGTCACCCGGCGCCATGCGGTCCAGCATCAGGATGTGGCGGGCATCGCCCTCGCCGAAGACCCGGCTGATCCGGCAGCGGTTCCCGTCGCTCTCGCGCTGCCATGCGGCGCTCGGCAAAAGGAGCACGGTCTGCGCGGCGGCCACCCCCGGAAGGGCGGCGAGCAGCAGCGGCACGAGAATCCGAATGGTGCGACCCATGGGAAACCTCCGTTGATGATTGAAAGTTACCGGAGGTCTATCGTGTTTTCAAGAGCTTGATAGGCACCCTTCCGTGACGGATGCACCTCACGACATGGTGAAGCTGATCCCGTGGAAGTAATAGGAGGCGACCGGCTCGCCTGCCGCGTTTCGCGCCGGTTCGAAGCGCGCCCGCTTCATCAGCCCGAGGCAGACGGCGTCGTCGAACAACTGCGGCTTGTTGCTCTCGGTTACGAAGCAGGAGCTTGCCCGCCCTTCGCGATCGACGGTGAGGCGCACGGTCACTCGCCCTTCCATCTGGGCGCGTGCGAGCCAGCCGGGGTAGTCGACCGCGGTGAGCCAGCTATCCGGCTTGATGGCTACGGGCGGCTTGGCCTCACCGGTGAGCGGACGCCCCGCTTCCGACAGTATCCCCGAAAGCTTCGCCCCGCACAGTCCGAGCACGCCGAAGGTTTCCAGCATCGGGCCTATCGCGAGCCGGATCGGCTGGCGGATCGAGGTCCTGAGATCGAGCGTGGTGATGGCGTTGGCATCGCCGATGTCGAAGCCGAGGTCCGGCGCCGCCTCGTCGCCGTCGCGCTGCATCTTCGGCTGCCTGACCGTCACCCCGTACATGGTCAGCACCGGGCGGCCCTTGCTCGATTCGGCGGCGATGTAGCTGCGAATGAATTCCGGATTCTCGCCGAACCGCACATGGATGCCGGCGCCATAGGGGTTGCGCAGCGGCTGGCCGATCAGGGTGACGTTGTAGATCGGTTCGAGTCCGCCCTGCTCGATCCACAGGGTGGTGCGCTGCTCGCCCTCGCCGAATTCCCGACTGGCACGGCAGCGGTCCTCGTACTCGCGCAGTTGCCAGGGGGAGGCAGGCTCAAGCAGCAGCCTTTCGGCAGCGGCGGCCGGCACGGCGAGCACGGCTGCGGCAGTCGCGGCGAGACAGGAAAGTCGGATGATGCGCACGAAAAACCCCCGGCAGGCGCGCAGCTTGCCGGGGGTTTCTTGCAATATCAAGTCATTGGGGGAGCCCGCGCCTCAGAGCGCGTTGGTGAGCTCCGGCACGGCGGTGAACAGGTCGCCGACAAGGCCGATGTCCGCGACCTGGAAGATCGGGGCGTCTTCGTCCTTGTTGATGGCGATGATGACCTTGGAGTCCTTCATCCCCGCAAGGTGCTGGATCGCGCCCGAGATGCCGATGGCGAAGTAGACTTCGGGGGCGACGATCTTGCCGGTCTGGCCGACTTGGTAGTCGTTGGGGACATAGCCCGCATCGACCGCCGCGCGGCTCGCGCCGATGGCGGCGCCGAGCTTGTCGGCGAGCGGGGTGATGGTCGCCTCGAAGGTCTCCGCGTCCTTGAGGGCGCGGCCGCCCGAGACGATGATCTTCGCGCTGGTCAGTTCCGGACGCTCGCTCTTGGCGATTTCCGAGCTTACGAAGCTCGAGGTGCCCGCGTCGCCCGGGCCGCTGACGGCCTCGATGGTGCCCGAGCCACCCTCGGTCGCGGCCTTCTCGAAGGCGGTGCCGCGCACGGTGAGGACCAGCTTGGCATCGGTCGATTCGACGGTGGCGATGGCGTTGCCGGCGTAGATCGGACGGGTGAAGGTCTTGGGGCCTTCGACTGACAGGATCTCGGAGACCTGCATCACGTCGAGATGGGCGGCGACGCGCGGGGCGACGTTCTTGCCCTGCGTGGTGGCTGCGGCGAGGAAGGCGTCGTGGTGGCTCATCAGCTCGGCAGCGAGCGGCGCGACGTTTTCGGCAAGGCCGTTGGCATAGGCGGCGTCATCCGCAACGTGGACCTTGCCCACGCCCGCGATCTTGGCGGCAGCCTCGGCGACCGCGCCGCAATTGTGGCCAGCGACCAGCAGGTGCACTTCGCCCAGCTTCGATGCAGCGGTGACGACAGCCAGCGTCGCATCCTGCACCCGGGTGTTGTCATGTTCGACGAGAACGAGAGTCTTCATCTCTTGGGTTCCTTGTCTGAAGCCTTAGTCGGCGATGCCGAGGGTCTTGAGCTTGCCGACCAGTTCGGCGACGTCGGCGACCTTGACGCCGGCCTGGCGCACGGCGGGTTCCTGCACCTTCAGCGTCTTGAGGCGCGGGGTGAGGTCGACGCCGTAATCGGCGGCGGTCTTGGTCGCGAGCGGCTTCTGCTTGGCCTTCATGATGTTGGGCAGCGAGGCGTAGCGCGGCTCGTTGAGCCGCAGGTCGGTGGTGACGATCGCGGGCAGCGCGAGCTTCACGGTCTGGAGGCCCCCGTCGACTTCGCGCTTCACGGTGACCGAGTCGCCCTCGACTTCGACGGTGTTGGCGAAGGTGCCCTGCGGGCGGCCCATGAGAGCGGCGAGCATCTGGCCGGTCTGGTTCGAATCGTCCGAGATCGACTGCTTGCCGAGGATCACGAGGCCGGGAGCTTCTTCGTCAGCGATGGCCTTGAGGATCTTGGCGACGGCCAGCGGCTCGACCTCTTCGTCGGTCTCGACGAGGATCGCGCGATCGGCACCCATGGCGAGCGCGGTGCGCAGGGTTTCCTGCGCCTTGGCCGGGCCGATGCTGACGGCAACGATCTCGGTCGCCGCGCCCTTTTCCTTGAGGCGGATGGCTTCCTCGACAGCGATCTCGTCGAACGGGTTCATGCTCATCTTCACGTTGGCGAGATCGACGCCCGTGCCGTCGGCCTTGACCCGCGGCTTGACGTTGTAATCGATCACCCGCTTGACGGGGACGAGGATCTTCATGGGGCTTGTCCTTCCTCTCAAAGAATCACGTGACGCACTTCGCGCCTTGGCCGCCCGCCTAGCTTGCGTTTACGTAAACGTCAAGCGAGGCGGGCTGCAATCAGGCCGGGCGAGCGTGATACGCGGCCACGCTCGCCCGGGATGTCGAGGCCCGTGTCAGGCCGCCTTCTTCACTTCCGCGACGATCTTCTTCGCCGCATCGCCGAGGTTGTCGGCCGGCACGATCGCGAGGCCCGAATTGGCGAGGATCGCCTTGCCCTCGGCCACGTTGGTGCCTTCGAGGCGCACCACCAGCGGGACCTGGAGGTTCACGTCCTTCGCTGCCTGCACGATCCCGTTGGCGATCACGTCGCACTTCATGATCCCGCCGAAGATGTTGACGAGGATGCCCTCGACCGCCGGGTCCTTGAGGATGATCTTGAAGGCCGCCGTTACCTTCTCGGTGGTGGCGCCGCCGCCCACGTCGAGGAAGTTCGCCGGGAAAGCGCCATTCAGCTTGATGATGTCCATCGTCGCCATGGCGAGGCCCGCGCCGTTCACCATGCAGCCGATGTTCCCGTCGAGCTTGATGTAGGCGAGGTCGTATTCGCTGGCTTCGACTTCCGCCGGGTCTTCCTCGGTCTCGTCGCGCAGGGCTTCGATGTCGGGGTGGCGATAGAGGGCGTTGCCGTCGAAGCTCATCTTGGCGTCGAGCACCAGCAGCTTGCCGTCCTCGCTTTCGACCAGCGGGTTGATTTCCAGCATCTCGCAATCGGTGGCGAGGAAGGCGTCGTAGAGCTGCTTCGCCAGCTTCTGCGCCTGCTTGTTGAGATCGCCCTGGAGCTTGAGCGCGAAGGCCACGGCGCGGCCGTGGTGCGGCTGGAAGCCCTGTGCCGGATCGACGGTGAAGGTGGTGATCAGCTCGGGCGTGTCATGCGCCACGGTCTCGATGTCCATCCCACCCTCGGTCGAGACGACGAAGGCGACGCGGCCGGTGGCACGGTCGACCAGCAGCGAGAGGTAGTATTCCCTGGCGATGTCGACGCCGTCGGTGATGTAGAGGCGGTTGACCTGCTTGCCAGCTTCGCCCGTCTGGATCGTCACCAGCGTGTTGCCGAGCATTTCCTTGGCGTGGGCTTCCACTTCCTCAAGGCTCTTGGCGAGGCGCACGCCGCCCTTGGCGTCGGGGCCCAGTTCCTTGAACTTGCCCTTGCCGCGGCCACCCGCGTGGATCTGTGCCTTCACGACATAGAGCGGCCCGGGCAGCTTCTTGGCGGCCTCAACCGCTTCTTCGACGCTGAGAGCGGCATGGCCGGCGGGCACCGCGATGCCGTGCTTGGCGAGCAGTTCCTTGGCCTGATATTCGTGAACGTTCATTGCGTATCGATCCCTTCAATGCATTCCTGGGGAGAGGTTCGTCCACGCGGGGCCTAAGCACGGATCGTCCCTCTTGAAAAGTGCCCTGTGCAGGGGCAACAGCAAGCCTCTCATGATTGACAGGGCGCACCTTCAGACCATCGTCCGCGAGGCGGGCAGGATCGCCCTTTCGCGCTGGCCGGGGTCTGGGCACGCGCTGCACAGCTGGGACAAGACGCCGGGCAATCCGGTGAGCGAGGCCGACCTCGAGGTCGACCGCTTCCTCAAGCGCGAGCTGCGCCGGCTGCTACCATCCGCCGCGTGGCTTTCCGAGGAAACCGCCGACGACAAGCTGCGCACCCGGAGCGGCCTGATCTGGCTTGTCGATCCGATCGACGGCACCCGCGATTTCGTGCGCGGGCGCGATGGCTGGGCGGTTTCGGTGGCGCTGGTAAGTGCCGGAAAGCCGCTGATCGGAATGCTCGCCGCGCCGGCCCGGGGCGAGGAGTGGATCGCGGTGGCGGGGCAGGGCGCGACGCTCAACGATGCCCCCATCACGGCGAGCCGGCGCACCGAATTCGCCGGCGCCCGCGTGCCGACCCACAGCTTGCCCAAGGAGGACAGCGATCTCGTCGCGGTCGAGCAGCCCAACTCGATCGCGCTCCGGATCGCGATGGTGGCCGACGACCGAGCCGATCTGGTGGCGACGCTGCGCTGGGGCTACGAATGGGACATCGCCGCCGCGACCCTGATCGCGCGCGAGGCGGGGGCGGAGGTCACCGACGCCTTCGGCCGGCCGCTCGCCTACAACAAGCACGACCCGCGCGACTTCGGCGTGTTGGTGTGCTCGCCCGCGATCCATGCTGCTGCCGTCGAACGGCTGGCGGAACGGGCGAGGGCGCTGCGCTGAAACGGGCCGCCCGTCAGGGCGACCCGCAAGGCCGAACGGCCGCTCGCAGCGACGCGAGCTTGAGGTCGCATGAGCGAGGATTTCGCGGGCCGGAGGGCGCGCGCAGCCGAACAACCAAGACGGGCCGCCCACCGGGGGCGACCCGTCCAGAATTCACGTAATTCCCTCGATCAGCGGCCCGCGCGCGCGGCGTTCACGTCGTCCTGGCTGACCGGGATGATCTTGATCTCGACCCGGCGATTGAGCGGCTCGTTGACGTTGTCGCCGGTCTTCACGCGAAGGTGATCGTAGCTCTCGCCGAAGCCCCTGGTCGCCATGCGCGCCCGCGCAACCCCGCGCGCGGCGAGATAGTCGGCGACGGCCTGGGCGCGCTGTTCCGACAGGCGCTGGTTGGTCGCCGGCGAGCCGGTGGTGTCGGTGAAGCCGTAAACGTCGATCAGGCTGTTGGGATACTTGATGAGCGTCTCGGCGACCGAGTTCAGCGTGTCGTAGAAGCCGGGATTGATCGCCGCCGAGCCGGTGGAGAAAGTCACTCCGTCGGGCAGGCGCACGAGGATCGCGTCCTGATCGCCCACTTCCTCGACATCTACGCCGCTGCCCGCGGTCTGTTCCTTCAGCTCGCGGATCTGGTCGTCGTACTGCTTGCCGAGGATCGCACCGGCCGAACCGCCGATGCCGGCGCCGATGATGCGCCCGGTGTCCCCGCCAATCGCCCCGCCCAGCAGATAGCCGAGCGTGCCGCCGAGACCGGTCCCGATCGCGGTGCGGGAGACCTTCTTCTCGCCGGTGTTGGGGTCGGTGACGCAGGCGCTCGTGCCCAGCAGCGCGACGGCTGCGGTGCCCGAAAGCAGGATACGTGAAATGTTCATGACGTTGCCTCCCTCTTTACTCTTCGCGACGATGCCATGTCGCCTCAGCGGCGACAAGCCGTCGATCCGGCGCGACGCTAAGGTTCTTGAAAGTCCTTTCCTTGACCCATGTTGAACAAACCCGCCACGCCGTGCGCCCGCGCGGCTCGTTGCACTGTTGCAAGGCTGGCAAGCGACCCGGATTGTGCTAGCGCGAAGGGCGTGACACCCTTTCCCTGGACAGATCTGTTCATCATCCTCGCGCTCGTCGTGCTCAACGGCGTGTTCGCCATGTCGGAGCTGGCGATCGTCTCTGCCAAGACCAGCGCGCTCGAGGCGAAGGCGGAAGCAGGATCGACGTCGGCGCGCATCGCGATCACGCTCGCGGCGGACCCGGGCAAGTTCCTCTCGACCGTGCAGATCGGCATCACCCTGATCGGGATCATCGCCGGTGCCTATTCGGGCGCGAGCCTCGGCGGCCCGGTGGGTGAGCGGCTTGCGGCGCTGGGCCTTCCCGAACGCTACGCCGACGAAAGCGGCTTCGCGCTGGTGATCGCCGTCACCACCTATCTCAGCCTGATCGTCGGCGAGCTGGTGCCCAAGCAGCTGGCGCTCCAGGCGGCGGTGCCGGTCTCGCTGGTGATGGCGCGCCCGATGGCCTTCCTCGCCAAGGCCGCAGCACCGCTGGTTTGGGTGCTCGATTCGAGCTCCGCCGCGATCATCCGCCTGTTCGGCATCCGCAGCGGCGACGAGGGCCGCGTCACCGCCGAGGAACTGCGCATGATCTTCGCCGAGGCGACCCGGTCGGGCGTGATCGAGGCGGAGCAGCGCCAGATCCTCACCGGCGTCGTGCGCCTTGCCCAGCGACCGGTGCGCGAGATGATGACCCCGCGCACCGAGGTCGACTGGATCGATGCCGATGCCGACGCGGCGGAGATGCGCGAGACGATCGAGGAAAGCACCCACTCGCTTCTGCCGGTCGCGGAAGGCTCGCCCGACACGATCCTCGGCGTGGTCAAGGTGCGCGATGTGCTCGCCGCGCTGGTCGCCGGACGCCCCGTCGCGCTGCGCGAGATGATGCGCAGGGTGGAGGTCGTGCCCGACCAGCTCGACGCGATGGACGCCTTGCGGGTGCTGCAATCCGCCGAGGTGGCGATGGCGGTCGTGCACGACGAATACGGGCATTTCGAAGGCATCGTCACCCCCGTCGACCTGCTCACCGCGATCGTCGGCAACTTTGCCAGCGACAGCGACGACGGCGACTTGCCGAGCGTGGTCGAGCGCGAGGACGGATCGCTGCTGGTCTCCGGATCGCTCTCGGCCGATGCGCTCGCCGACCGGCTGGGGCTCGATTACGGCGAGGACCGCGAGTTCGGGACGGCGGCGGGCTACGCCCTGTCGGTGATGAAGAAGCTGCCGCACGAAGGCGAGCACTTCACCGACCAGGGCTGGCGTTTCGAGGTGGTCGACATGGACGGCCGCCGCATCGACAAGCTGCTGGTGAGCAAGGTGGTCGAGGGGGACTGAGAAGCAAGCCTCAACCCCGTTCGTGTCGAGCGCAGTCGAGACACCTGACCGGGCCTCTCGACTGACGACGAAGTCGGCAGTTCATCCTGAGCCTGCCGAAGGGCTCGAGGCGAACGGATGTTGCTGTCAGGCGCTCGGGATTACGGTCGAAGCCGACTGGCCGTCACCTTCCGGCGCCGCGATGATGTCGCGGGTGACGCGGCCCTTGGCGACGGTGTTGGTCCCGGTGTCGCCAACCTGCGAGCGGATGCTCGGCGCGGCGCTTCCGGCCCGGTCGAGCACGCTCGCCTCGACCCGGCTGCGCGGCGCGGGGCCGCCGAACAGGGCTTCGAGCGCCTGTTCCGAGGCGGTGCCTTCCGCGGGGCGCGGGGCGCCGGGTGCGGGCGGGGTGAGGGTGAAATCGGGCGGAACCACCAGCGGCGCCTGGCGCTGCACGGCGAACTCGTCGGGACGCGCGCGGTTGAACACCCCGCCGCCGCCGCCGCAACCCGCCAGCATCGCGGCCGCGCCGGCCAGCAGGATCAGGGGTGCCATCTTACGCATTGTGTTGCTCTCCACGGGGCGCGTCCCCGGTTTCGGTGTCGCCCTTGTCGCGCACCAGCAGGCTGCGGGCAAGGATAATGACGACGCCGAGGGTAATCGCGGCGTCGGCGATGTTGAAGATCAGGAAGGGGCGGAAGTCCCCGATGTGGAAATCGGCATAGTCGATGACATAGCCGAGGTCATAGCGGTCGCGGATATTCCCCAGCGCCCCACCGAGGATCAGCGCCAGCCCGACGATGTCGGCGAGGGCCTTCTCGCGCATCATCCACACCAGCACCACCAGCGCGATGGCCGCGGTGAGCGCGACCAGCAGCCAGCGGGTCTCCATGTCGTTCGCCTGGAACATCCCGAGCGAGATGCCGCGGTTCTCCATGTAGGTGAGGTCGAAGAACGGCAGCAGGTCGATGTGCAGCACCCGGCGCAGGTCGAGCGGGCCGATCACCCATAGCTTCACCGCCTGGTCGATCACCGCCACGAAGGCGGCAAGCGCAAGGCCGATCACGCGATTGCGGGTGAACAGCCCGCTCATGAACCGACAACCGCATCGCAACGGGTGCACAACGACCCCTCGACGGCCACGTCGGGCAGGTGCCGCCAGCAGCGGCCGCACTTGTGATGGCTGGTCTTGGTCACGATCACGGCCTCGCCCTGCCCGCGAGTGACTGTCGCGGTGATGAACAGTTCGGCGAGCTGCTCGTCGGTGATGCCGTCCGGCACGGCTGTCGCCGGGACGACCACTTCGGCCTCGAGGCTCGAGCGGATGGTCTTGTCACGCCGCAGCGGCTCGATCGCTTCGTTGACCTGGTCGCGCAGCGCACGAAGGGCCTCCCACTTCGCGCGGTCGGCAACGACGCCGGGGATGCTCGGCCATTCGAGCAGGTGGACGGAGCCGCGCTGGCCCGCGTCATCCGCCTCGCCGTCCTCGGGATAGCGGCTGAGCCACACCTCCTCCGCCGTGAACACCAGCACCGGCGCGGCGTAGCGGACGAGGGCATGGAACAGCAGGTCGAGCACGGTGCGGTAGGCGTTGCGCGTGGTGCTCTCCGGCCCGTCGCAATAGAGGCTGTCCTTGCGGATATCGAAGAAGAAGGCCGAGAGGTCCTCGTTGCAGAAGTCGACCAGCAGGCGGGTGTAGGTGTTGAAGTCGTAGGCCTCCGCCGCCGCCTTCAATTTGCCGTCCAGCTCGCTCAGCAGCGAGAGGATGTAGACCTCCAGCTCCGGCAGCTCGCCCGCGTCGCTCCAGTCGCCCACGAAACCGTCGAGCGCGCCGAGCAGGTAACGGAAGGTGTTGCGCAGCTTGCGATACTGGTCGCCGACGCCCTTCAGGATCTCGTCGCCGATGCGGTGATCCTCGGTGAAGTCGACGCTCAATGCCCACAGGCGGATGATGTCCGCGCCGTAGGTCTCCATCACCTTCAGCGGATCGACCGTGTTGCCGAGCGACTTCGACATCTTCTTGCCCTTGGCATCCATCGTGAAGCCGTGGGTCAGGACCTGGTCATAGGGCGCGCGGCCGCGGGTGGCCGAGGATTGCAGCAGCGAGGACTGGAACCAGCCGCGGTGCTGGTCCGAACCTTCGAGGTAGAGGTTGGCGGGCCATTGCAGGTCCGGCCAGCGCCCGCTCTCGAGCACGAAGGCGTGGGTGCAGCCCGAATCGAACCACACGTCGAGAATATCGGTGACCATCTCGAAATCGTTCGGGTCGTAGTCCGGGCCGAGGAATGCCGCCTTGTTGGCGCTGTTCCACGCGTCCATGCCCTCAGCAGCGACCGCCGCGACGATGCGAGCGTTGACTTCGGGGTCTTGCAGGTAGGAGCCGTCAGGCCGCACGAACAAAGTGATCGGCACGCCCCACGCGCGCTGGCGGCTGAGCACCCAGTCGGGCCGGCCCTCCACCATCGCACCGATGCGGTTGCGGCCCTTTTCGGGGATGAACTGCACGCGCTGGATCTCGTCGAGGGCGGTGCTGCGCAGCGTCTCGACTTCGCTCGACGCGAACGGCTGGGGCGTGGTGTTCTCGACTGCGTTCGTGTCGAGCGCAGTCGAGACACCCGGCAGAGGCTTGTCCATCGGCACGAACCACTGCGGGGTGCAGCGGAAGATCACCTTGGCCTTGGAGCGCCACGAATGGGGGTAGGAATGCGCGTAGTCGGCGCTCGCCGCGAGCAGCGCGCCCGCTTCGCGCAGGTCCGAACAGATCGGGCCGTCGGGCGCGTTGAACCTGGGGTTGATGACGCTCATGCGCCGCTCATCCGCGCCGCCGAGCCAGCCCCAGTCGTCGCGGTAGCGCCCGTCGTCCATCACCGCGAAGACGGGGTTGATGCCGTTCGCCTTGCACAGCTCGAAGTCGTCCTCGCCATGATCGGGCGCCATGTGGACAAGGCCGGTGCCGCTATCGGTGGTGACGAAGTCGCCGGGCAGCAGCGGGCGCGGGGCCGCGTAGAACCCGCCCAGATGGTGCATCGGGTGTCGGGCGAGGGTGCCTGCGAGGTCGGAGCCTCGATAGATCTTCACGTTGGCGGCGTCGCTTGGAGGCGCGCCAGTGCCACTTTCGTTCGCTCCTGTTCGAAGAGAGAGAGCGTAGCAAAGGTCTTCTGCGACCAAGTATCGCCGATCGCCGTAGTGAACCAAGACGTATTCGATGTCCGGCCCATAGGCCAAAGCCTGGTTCACCGGGATCGTCCACGGCGTCGTGGTCCAGATCACCGCGTGGGCGCCGACCAGTTCGGGGATCGGCGATTCCACAATCTCGAACGCCACGTCGATCTGGGTCGAGGTGATGTCCTCGTATTCGACCTCCGCCTCGGCCAGCGCGGTCTGTTCGACGGGCGACCACATCACCGGCTTCGAGCCGCGATAGAGGTTCCCCGCCTCGGCCAGCTTCAAAAGCTCGGCGACGATCACCGCCTCGCTCTCCTTCTGCATGGTGAGGTAGGGGTGGTCCCAATCGCCCATGATGCCGAGGCGCTTCAGCTGCGCGCGCTGCACGTCGACCCAGTGCTGCGCATAGGCGCGGCACTCGTCGCGGAAGGCCTTGACCGCCGCCTCGTCGCGGCCTGCGCCGGTCAGGACGGGCTTGGCCTTCTTCTCCTTGCGGTACTGCTCCTCGACCTTCCACTCGATGGGCAGGCCGTGGCAGTCCCAGCCCGGCACGTAGGGCGCATCGCGGCCCAGCAGGTTCTGGGTGCGGCAGACCATGTCCTTGAGGATGTGGTTCAGCGCGTGCCCGATATGCATGTCGCCATTGGCGTAGGGCGGGCCATCGTGGAGGATGAATTTTTCCCGACCCCGGCGCGCCTTGCGCAGCGCGTCATAGAGCCCGATCGCTTCCCAGCGCGCGGCAATGCCCGGCTCCTTCTGGGGGAGGCCGGCCTTCATGGGGAAATCGGTCTTCGGCAGGAAGACAGTGTCCCGGTAATCGCGCTGCGTGGGTTCGTCGGACATATCGCGCGGGGCCTTAGCGGGCGGGCAGGCTTTGCGCAATTTGTCTTGGAAGAAGGGGTTTCACACGAAGACACGAAGATGTCAGCACTTGCGGCGGAGCCGCACACGACATCAGACCATCGGTTCGTGGAGGGTGTCTGGCCTGCGGCCAGCGGCAACATCTTCGTGTCTTCGTGTGAGCAAAATCAGCCGAGCAACCGCCGCGCTTCGGCGCAATCCTTGTCCATCTGGGCGATCAGCGCCTCGAGGCTGTCGAACTTCGCCTCGCCGCGCAGGTAGTGGTGAAAGGCCACTTCGATCTCCTGCCCGTAGAGATCGCCGGCAAAGTCGAAGAAATAGGGCTCGAGCAGCTCCTTGGGCGGTTCGAACTGCGGGCGGATGCCGATATTGGCGGCGCCCTTCAGCACCTCGCCGGTCGCAAGAATGCGGCCCGTCACGGCGTAGATGCCGTATTTGGGGCGCAGGTAGTTCTCCACCCCGAGGTTCGCCGTGGGATAGCCGATGGTTCGCCCGCGCTTGTCGCCATGTTCGACGATGCCCCGGATCGCGAAGGGCCGGGTGAGCAGGCGCGCGGCCTCCTGCGGGTCGCCGTCGCGCAGGGCCTGGCGGATGCGGCTGGAGGAGACGACCTCGCCCTCCGCCTGAACCGCCTCGACCACCCGCGATTGCAGCCCGAGTTCGCCGCCGAGGGTGCGCAGCAGGTCGACATTGCCCTTCGCCCCCTTGCCGAAGGTGAAGTCACCCCCCGTCACCACGCCGTGCGCGCCGAAGCGGTCGATCAGGATGCGCTGGATGAAATCCTCCGCGCTCGTCCCGGCGAGTTCCGCGTCGAAGTGGAACACCAGCATCGCGGTCGCGCCGGCGGCGAGGTAAAGCTCCTGCCGCTGCTCCAGCGTCGTCAGGCGGAAGGGCGGCACGTCCGGCTTGAAGAAGCGCACCGGGTGGGGGTCGAAGGTGGCGATGATCGAGGGGCGGCCCTCGGCGTGTGCCCAGCGGATCGCCTCGCCCGCAACCGCCTGGTGCCCGCGATGGAACCCGTCGAAATTGCCCAGCGCGATCACGGCGCCCCGCAAGGGCTCGGGCATCGCCTCGCGGTGATCGAGCCAGCGCATCAGCCCTGCGCCCCCGCCCGCCGGAACGTCAGGAAGGAGAAGGCGGGGTGCGCCTTTTCCGCCGCATGATCCTCGCGCGCGGTCAGCACCCATTCGCGGCCCGGCTCGGGCATGAAGGTGTCGCCGGCGTAGTCGGCATGGATCTGGGTGAGTTCGATGCGGTGGGCGAGCGGCATGAACACGTCGTAGATCGCCGCCCCGCCGATCACCGCCACTTCGCCGGTCTCGTTGCCCTCGGCCGCCAGCGCCAGAGCTTCCTTGACCGAACCGGCCATGGCCACGCCCTCGGGCGCGAAGCCCTCGCGGCGGGAGAGGACGATGTGGCGGCGCCCGGGGAGGAGGCCGGGCAGGCTCTCGAAGGTCTTGCGGCCCATGATAATGGGTTTGCCCATGGTCAGCGCCTTGAACCGCTTGAGGTCGGCGGGCAGGCGCCAGGGCAGGTCGCCCTCGTTGCCGATCGCGCCATTGGCGGCGCGGGCGTAGATCAGCACGATTTCGGGCGTCATTTCAGCGCGTGCCCGACGCGGGTGACATGGCCCATCTTGCGCCCCTCGCGCGCCTCGGCCTTGCCGTAGAGATGGAGGTGCGGCTCGCCGGTTTCGGCGAGAATGGCGTGGGCCTTCAGCGCATCCTCGCCGACGATGTTGCGCATCTCGATGCTGGCGAAGCGGGTCTTTGTGCCCCCCAGCGGCAACCCGCAGATCGCGCGGATGTGGTTCTCGAACTGGCTGGTGGCGGCGCCTTCGATCGTCCAGTGGCCCGAATTGTGGACCCGCGGCGCCATCTCGTTGAACACCGGGCCATCGCGGGTGGCGAAGAATTCCAGCGTCAGCACCCCGACATAGCCGAGCGCCTCGGCGACCCTTGCGGCGAGCTCCCGCGCCGCGGGCACCTGCGCCTCGACCAGCGCGCCTGCCGGGAGGATCGACTGGGCGAGCATCCCGCCCTCGTGGAGATTGGCGGTCGAATCCCAGAACCGCACCTCGCCGTCGGCCCCTCGCACGAGGATCACCGAGAACTCGGTCTCGTAGGTGACGAAGCCTTCGTAGATGCAGGTCACGCCGGGGAAGCCCACGGCGCCCGCCTCGATCGCGGAGCGCACCCGCCACTGGCCCTTGCCGTCATAGCCGTCGCGCGCGGTCTTGAGGATGCCGGGGGTGCCGACGGCGGCGATGGCGGCGGCGAGATCCTCGGCGCTCTCCACCGCCCGGTAGGGTGCCGGGACCCCGCCGAGTTCGGCAGCGAAGGCCTTCTCGCGCAGCCGGTCCTGCGCGACCTCGAGCGCGCGCACGGGGCAGGCCAGCAGCTGTTCGGGCAGGGCTGCGACGGTGCCGACGGGCACATTCTCGAACTCCCACGTCACCACATCGCAGGCCGCGGCGAATTGCCCGAGCGCCGCGGCATCGTCCCACTCGGCGGTGATGAAGCCCGAGCAGGCATCGGCTGCGACATTGTCGCCCTCGGGCGCGAAGCCGACCACCCGGTAGCCGAGCTGCAAGGCGGCGACCGCCATCATCCGGCCCAGCTGCCCGCCGCCGAGGATGCCGATGGTGGAGCCAGTTGCCAGCGCCAAACTACCTACCCCGTTCGCCCTGAGCCTGTCGAAGGGCCGTCCTTCGTCTTCGGCGGTGGGCATAAAGAAAAGTGCAGGGCTTCGACAAGCTCAGCCCGAACGGTTTCGAAGATTCAGTCCTCCGGCACCTTGCCCACGCCCGCGCTCTTGGCGGCGCGCCAGTCCTGCAGGCGTTCGGAGAGATCCTCGTCCGAGAGCGCCAGGATCGAGGCTGCCAGCAGCCCGGCGTTCTTCGCCCCGGCCTCGCCGATCGCCAGCGTGCCGACGGGAATGCCGCCCGGCATCTGCACGATCGAGAGCAGGCTATCCATGCCGCTCAATGCCTTCGACTGCACCGGCACGCCCAGCACCGGCAGATGGGTCATGCTGGCGATCATCCCGGGCAGGTGCGCCGCGCCCCCCGCGCCGGCGATGATCACCGAGAACCCCTCGCCCTCGGCGCCTTTCGCGAAGGCCACCATCCGGTCGGGCGTGCGGTGGGCCGAGACGATCCGCGCCTCGTGGGGCACTTCCAGCTCGTCGAGCACCTCGGCGGCGGCTTTCATGGTCGGCCAGTCGGACTGGCTGCCCATCACGATCGCGACCTTCCCCCCGATGGCGTCCATCACGCGTCCTTCAGATAGTGGCGTTCACCTGCGACCCGGTCGCCGTCGAAGTCGTAGACGATCGGCTGGCCGGTGGGAATCTCGAGGTCGGTGATGTCCGCGTCGGAGATGCCGGAAAGATGCTTCACCAGCGCGCGCAGGGAATTGCCGTGGGCGGCGATGATCACCGTCTCGCCGCGCGCCAGCACGGGCAGGATGGTGCTTTCCCAATAGGGCAGCACGCGCTCGATCGTCAGCTTGAGGCTTTCGGTCGAGGGGATCGCGATCCCGGCATAGCGCGGGTCGCTGGCGAGATCGAATTCGCTCCCGGCCTCCAGCACCGGCGGGGGAATGTCGAAGCTGCGGCGCCAGATCTTCACCTGATCATCGCCGTGCTTGGCTGCGGTCTCGGCCTTGTCTAGGCCGGTCAGGCCGCCATAGTGGCGCTCGTTCAGCCGCCAGTCCTTGACCTCGGGGATCCACAGCCGCCCCGCCGCTTCCAGCGCGAGGTGCAGCGTCTTGATCGCGCGGGTCTGGAGCGAGGTGAAGGCATAGGTCGGCAGCACGCCCTTCTCGCGCAGCAGGTGGCCGGCAGCGGTGGCCTCGGCGACGCCTTTTTCGGTCAGGTCGACATCCCACCAGCCGGTGAAGCGGTTTTCGAGGTTCCACTGGCTCTGGCCGTGGCGGACGAGGATGAGCTTGGGCATCTTTACTCCGGTTGCCGGTCGCGCCGGCGCACGTTCTGCAAGAGCGAGCGGCGTTAGCTTTCGGACGCGTCCTTGGGAAGGGGCTGTGTCCGGTCCGATTCGTCCATCGCCCGCGCCTGCGCCTTCCGGCGCCGCAGGTTTTCGCGCAGCTTGGCCGCGAGCCGCTCTTCGCGCGACAGATTCTTGCGAAGGTCTTCACCCATGCGAAACGCCTTGCAGATATAGCACCCCGCCATCAAGCCTCGCGCTCATTTAGCGAAGCGATAGTGCAACAAGGACGTTGACATTGCTTGGGCGCGCGACAATAGGGCGCGCCTGTTTCCGGCGCTGCTGTAGCTCAGTGGTAGAGCGCACCCTTGGTAAGGGTGAGGTCGGGAGTTCAATCCTCCCCAGCAGCACCATATTTCATGACTTTAGCCCAATCTGGGGCGTGTCCCTTCATATCGTTCGTTAACCATGCCAGCCTTCGCGGGGAGAGTCGCGGCGCGTCGAAGCGCGACCGGGGTCGGTTGGGGCAAGAGGTCGATATGTCGGGTGTCGCATCGCGCTATGTCGCGTCGTTCTTCGTCGAGCTGTTCAGCGAATTCCTGCGCTTCGGCGTTCACCAGAACGATCTCACCGTCGAGGAGGTCGCGATCATCTGCCTCGTCGCCTCCGAGAGCACCCGGGAGCTCAGGAAGGACCCGTTCCTGACGCGCACCTTCGCGAACGAGGATGCCGCGATCCCCGACGAGGCCCGGCCCGCGGTCAGTCTCAAGTTCATTTACACCAGCCTCGGCATGAGCCGCGAGACCACCCGGCGGCGGGTCAACGGCCTCGTCGCGCGCGGCTATCTGAGGCGATCGGGCCGCGGCTTCCTTTTTCCGGCGCAGATCGGCGACGCCGATTACACCTTCGAGATCCGTGGCTTCCTCAATCGGAAGATGAAGGATCTGAACTCCTACCTCGCCAGAATCCCGGACTGACCGGCGCCGCCGAACACTGTGGTGCGCCGACACCTGCCCAAGGAACGGCGCTGAGGATCGGGGCACCGGGGCCGCGCGCCCCCGGACCTGCGGCTCGCCGTGTCCCCGCCACCACTCGCGGCGGATGGCGGGTGCGGCTTTTGACCCCCGGCCCCAGGCCCTTATGCCACCGGGCGTGGCTTCCCCGGCGACCCCCGACCTCGAACTCTGGCCGATCGGCAATTGCCAGATCAGCGCGCTCGTCGACCGCGAGGGCGCGATCGTGTGGGCCTGCGTGCCGCGCGTCGATGGCGATCCGGTGTTCTGTTCGCTGATGAACGGCGCGAACCGCGAGGACGGCGTCTGGCGGATCGAACTGGTCGGGCAGGTGTCCGCCTCGCAGTCCTATATCCGCAACACCCCGATCCTCGTCACCCGCCTCGAGGCGGAGGACGGCAGCGCCGTCGAGGTGCTCGATTTCTGCCCGCGGCACGAGGGCAAGGGGCGGATGTACCGCCCCGTGGCGATCGGGCGGATCGTGCGGCCGGTGGCGGGATCCCCGCGCATCCGCGTGGTTCTCACGCCGATGCGCGACTACGGGGCCGCGCGGGCCGAGACCACCCACGGCACCAACCACATCCGCTATCTCACCGGCCCCCAGGCGCTGCGGCTCACCACCGACGCACCGGTCGGCTACGTGCTAGAGGGGCGCCCCTTCCGGCTGGAGGCGGACACGCATTTCTTCCTCGGCCCCGACGAGCCCTTCGGCGGCCCCCTGCGCGAGGAAATCCGTCGCATGGAGCAGGCGACGCGCGATTACTGGCAACGCTGGGTGCGGGGCCTCGCGACACCCGTCGAATGGCAGCCCGAGGTTATCCGCTGCGCCATCACGCTGAAGCTGTGCCAGCACGAGGAGACCGGCGCGATCGTCGCCGCGCTCACCACCTCGATCCCCGAGGCGCCCCATTCGGAGCGGAACTGGGACTACCGCTACTGCTGGATCCGCGATTCCTACTACACCGTGCAGGCGCTCAACCGGCTGGGCGCGCTGGATGTGCTGGAGAAATATCTCGCCTATCTCAGGAACATCGTCGATGCGGCCAAGGGCGGGCAGATCCAGCCGCTCTATTCGGTGATGGGCGTATCCGAACTGCACGAGACCGCCGCGCCCGCGCTGGCGGGCTATCGCGGGATGGGGCCGGTGCGCGTGGGCAATGCCGCCTACCAGCAGGTCCAGCACGACTGCTACGGCCAGATCGTCCTGCCGACGGTGCAGGGCTTCATCGACCAGCGCCTGCTGCGCATCGCCGACGAGCGCGATTTCGAGAGCCTCGAGGCGGTGGGCGAGATGGCCTATGCGATGCACGACCAGCCCGATGCGGGCCTGTGGGAGTTCCGCACCCGCAAGGAGGTGCACACCTATTCGGCGGTGATGAGCTGGGCCGCCTGCGACCGGCTGGCGATGGCCGCCGACTGGCTCGGCAAGACCGACCGCGCCCAACTCTGGCGCGCGCGGGCCGACGCCATCCGCGCGACGATCGAGGCCGAGGCGTGGGTTGATGGAGGCGAGGACGGCGGCCACTACGGCGCCAGCTTCGAGAGCGACTATCTCGATGCGAGCCTGCTCCAGATGGTCGAACTCAGGTTCCTCGCGCCCGACAACCCGCGCTTCCTGTCCACCTTCGCCGCCGTGGAGGAGCAGCTCAGGCGCGGCGATTTCATGCTGCGCTATGCTGCCGAGGACGATTTCGGCCTGCCCGAGACCGCCTTCAACGTCTGCACCTTCTGGCTGATCGAGGCGCTGCACCTCGTCGGCCGCAGCGAGGAGGCGCGCGGGCTCTTTTCGACCATGCTCAGCCACACCACCGCCTCGGGCCTGCTGAGCGAGGACATCGACTTCGTCACCGGCGAATTGTGGGGCAACTTCCCCCAGACCTATTCGCTGGTCGGCGTGATCAACTGCGCGGGCCTGCTCTCCAAGCCGTGGAGCGACGTGCGCTAAAGCGGCGACCACCCCGTCAAAATTGACGATACGCCCCGCCCGCCCGCTGGGCTATCCCCTCGGATCACAAGCACAAGCCGGGGAGAGGCGCGATGGATCTGGGACTGAAGGGCAAGAAGGTCATCATGAACGGCGGGGCCCACGGGCTCGGCCTCGAATCCCTCAAGCTGTTCGCCGCCGAGGGTGCGGATGTCGCCTTCTTCTCGCGCAAGGAAGACAAGATCGAGGCCGCCAAGGCCGCGATCGACGCTGCAGGCCCCGGCAAGGTCTTCGCCGAGGTCTTCGACATGGCGAGCGGCACCGAGGCCTATCAGGCGTGGCTGGAAAAGGCCGTGGCCGAACTCGGCGGCTGCGACATCTTCGTGCACACCGCGAGCGCCTCGGGCACCGGGGGCGCGGGCGACTGGCAGGCGTGCCTCGACATGGACCTGAAGGGCGCAGCCTATGCGGTCGAGACCCTCACGCCCTACCTCGAGAAGTCGGGCACCGGCTCGATCGTGATGCTGTCCTCGACTGCCGCGCTCGAGACCTTCATCGCCCCCAACCCCTTCAACGCAATCAAGGCGGCGCTCATCACCTATGCCTCGCAGCTCAGCCAGGCGATGGCGGCGAAAGGCATCCGCGTGAACACCGTCTCGCCTGGCGCGATCTACTACAAGGGCGGCAACTGGGAGATCATCGAGGAGCACATGAAGCCGCTGTTCGATGCGACCCTCGCCAAGATGCCCACGGGCCGCTTCGGCGAGCCGGTGGAGGTGGCGAAGGCGATCGTCTTCGTGGCGAGCCCGGCGGTGCCCTACATGACCGGCGCGAACATCGTGGTGGACGGCGGCTTCACCCAGAGAGTGCAGTTCTAAAAGAGCAACCTGCGTTCGCCTCGAGCGTCGTCGAGAGGCAGGCAAGCGGGGTGTCTCGACTTCGCTCGACACGAACGGAACCTTGGAAGGTAAGGAAGACATGGCGCAGATCGACCGCGACAAGCTGCTCGACATCTACACCCGCACGATGAAGGTGAACCGCACCGACGAGAAGTTCCGCGAGCTGCTGATGGGCGGCAAGGTCGCGGTGATGTATTACTGCGTGCGCGGGCAGGAGCTGGTCTCGGCCGCGGCGATGGCGGCGCTGGAGAAGGACGATTACGTCGTCTGCACCTATCGCGGGCAGGGCGAGCAGACCGCCAAGGGCATCCCGATGGAGAAGTGGTGGGGCGAATGCCTCGGCAAGGCGACCGGCACCTGCAAGGGCAAGGGCGGCACCATGCACATCACCGATCCCGAGACCGGCATAATGGTGACGACGGGCGTGGTCGGCTCCGGTCTCCCCATCGCCAACGGCCTTGCCATGGCGAGCCAGAACAACGGCGACGGGCGCGTGACGCTCGTCAGCTTCGGCGACGGTGCGGCCAATATCGGCGGCTTCCACGAAGCGATGAACATGGCCCAGCTCTACAAGCTGCCGGTCGTCTTCCTGTGCCAGAACAACCGCTACGGCGAGCACACCGCCTATGCCGACCACACCGACAGCCCCAACATCGCGAGCCGCGCGGCGGGCTACGGGATGCCGGGGGTGACGGTCGACGGCAATGATGTCCACCAGATCTACCCGGCGGTGAAGGAAGCGGTCGACCGCGCCCGTCGCGGCGAGGGGCCGACGCTGGTCGAAGCCATGTGCTACCGCATGATGGGCCACTTCTTCGGCGCCGACTTCAGCTACATGCCGCCCGAACACATCGCCGAGATGAAGGCCGAGGACCCGCTGCCCAAGCTGAGGAAGGTCATGCTCGAACACCAGTTCACCGAGGAGGAGCTGGACGCCATCGTCGCCGACGTCGATGCCCAGATCAACGCAGCGGTCGAACACGCGCTCGCTGCCCCGCTGCCGGATACCGACGAAATCTACAAGGACGTGCTGGAGGAGACCGCCTGATGGCCCAGATCACCATGACCCAGGCGCTGAACCTCGCGATCGACGAGGCGATGGCGGAGGATCCGGGCGTCTTCTGCCTCGGCGAGGACGTGTCCGCCAAGCAGGGCGGCGGGGTGTTCAAGGTCACCGCCGGCCTGACCGAGAAATATGGCGAACACCGCATCCGCGCGACGCCGATCTCCGAGACCGCCATCGTCGGTGCGGCGGTGGGCGCGGCGCTCGCGGGGCAGCGGCCTATCGCCGAGATCATGCTGATGAACTTCGTCGGCGTGTGCATGGACCAGATCGTCAATCACGCGGCCAAGCTGCGCTTCATGTCGGGCGGGCAGACCCCGTGCCCGATCGTGATCCGCACCACCACCGGCGTGGGCGTCGGCTTCGGCGGGCAGCACTCGGACATGCTTGAGGCGTGGTTCGCGCACGTCGCGGGCATCCATGTCGTCACGCCCTCCAACCCCGCCGACGCGCGCGGGCTGATGCGGGCGAGCATCGACGCGAACGATCCGGTCATCTTCATCGAGAACATCCTGTGTTACGGCCTCAAGGCCGAGGACCCGGGCCCGGGCTACCGCGTCCCGCTCGGCAAGGCGGCGATTGCGCGCGAGGGGACCGACATCTCGATCATCACCTACGGCCGTACCGTTCTGGATGCGCTGGCGGTGGCAGACGATCTCGCCAAGGAGGGCATCAGCGTCGAGGTCGTCGACCTCAGGACCATCGCCCCCTACGACGAGGCGACCGTGCTGGCATCGGTTCGCAAGACGGGCCGCGCGCTCACCCTGCACGAGGCGGTGCGGCCCTTCGGCACCGGGGCGGAACTCGCCGCCAACATCCAGGAGAAGTGCTGGGACCAGCTCAAGGGCCCGGTGCGGCGCATCGGCGGGACCTTCTCGGCAGTGCCCTTCGCTTCGCATCTCGAACAGGCCTGGATCCCGACCAAGCCGCAGATCGTCGAACAGATCAAAGCCTCTCTCGGAAAGCTCTAATGGCCACGGAAATCCGCATCCCCAAGCTCGGCATGAGCGCCGTCGAAATGACCCTCGTCGAATGGATGTTCGGCGATGGCGAGCGGGTCGAGAAGGGCGACATCATCTACACCGTCGAGACCGACAAGAGCACCACCGAGATCGAGGCCCAGGCCAGCGGGATCATCCACCCCACCGGCGAGGAAGGCGCGGTCTACAAGGTGGGCGACCTGATCGGCACGATCGAAGAGGGCTGATCATCGTGGCTAGTCCCCGGGAAATGCTGGCGAAGGTCTACGCCACCGCCGGCACCCGCGACTGGGACGCGGTCGAGGCGCTGATCCACCCCGACTTCGTGCTCTACGAGGCGAACTCGCTGCCCTTCGCGGGCGAGTGGCGGGGCAGGGACGCGCTCCAGCGCTGCGCCGCCGCCATGTACGGTACCTGGGCGAACACCGACCTCGAGATCCTCGACTGCACCGGGGGCGAGACCCATGCGGTGATGGTGATCCGCCTCACCATGCACCCCAAGGACGGCTCCGAGCCCTTCACCCAGACGATCTGCGAGGCCGGCACCTTCGAGGACGGGCTCCTGAAGACCCTGCGCATCCACTATTTCGACGCCGCCGAGGTCGCCGCCCGGGCGTGACCGGCGCCCCCTCTCGACGCCCTGCGCAGAATGGCGTATTCTCCGGCTCCGGGACGCGGCCCTACAGCGTGGGGCCAAATTGGGGTGCGATCCGGTGAAACAGTCTCTCGTCAACGTTCTGCCGCCCGCGACGCTCGCGGCGATCCTCGCCTTCTGGGGCCTCGCGCCTGCCGGCCTTGTCGAGCAACCCTGGACGCTCCCGCTGGTCGCGGTCACCACCATCGTCTTCGTCCAGCTGCTCGAGCTGGTGTTCGAGCGGCACGAGGGCTGGCGCATCAACCGCACGGAGCTCGCGACCGACATCTTCTACACCGCCTTCGGCTTCCTCGTGATCGGCTACCTCTCCGACACGCTGGTCAACTCGCCCCTGCGCGAACTGAAGGCGGACTGGGGCATCGGCACCCCCTGGCTCGCCGAGCTGCCCTTCCTCGTGCAGGTCATGGTGGTGCTGTTCACCTTCGAGTTCGGCCAGTACTGGATGCACCGCGCGATGCACAACTGGACGCCCCTTTGGCTGACCCACGCACCGCACCACCACGTGACCCAGCTCAACGCGATGAAGGGCTATATCGGCAATCCGATCGAGCTGTTCCTGATCAGCCTCGGGGTGACCGCGCTGCTCGATGTCGATCTCAACGCCCTGTTCGCCAGCTTCACCGTCGGGGGCGCCATCGCGACCTATGCCCACGCCAACGTCAAGGCCGATCCGCCGATCTGGTACGGCTTCTTCTTCACCACCATCCGCAACCACTCGCTGCACCACACGGCGCTGAGCTACGAGGACACGCGCTGCAACTACGGCAATTCGGTGATCTTCTGGGACAGGGTGTTCGGCACCTACAAGGAAGGCGAGAGCGCGATTGTCGGGCAGGACGATCGCAAGCGGCTGTCGATCAAGGAGCAGTGGCTCTTCCCCTTGCGCCCGTGGCTCGAGAAGAAGCAGGCGGCGGAAGGCTAGGGCGAAGTTTACAAAGTTGACACTGTAAACTTCGATTTCCTACGGGATTTCGGGTGACATTTCAGCGTGTTGCTCGGCAAAACCGAAGTTGACACCGTGTTCTGCGCTTTCTCGCCCTGACGGGGAGCTGGACAGCCTTGCGCGGCGATGGCGCGCGGCATCGACAATGCAAAGGAACCGTCCGAGGCTAGCGGGAAGCCCGCCGGTAGGAAAGCGCGGGAAAGGTCGGGTTTCGGGAGTGCCGGCCGCTGGCGCGAAGGGCGGATCATGCCCGGCTTGCGGCCGGCCTCAGGGGGCGGCTCCCATCGCCTTCTGGTCCCAGCGGATCTGGAGCGGCGTGGCGCCGCGCGAGGCGCCCACGTGGACGTGGGGTGCATAGGAAGGGCCATTGTTGCCGACCCGCGCGACCACCTGTCCCGCGGTGACGCTGTCACCCGGCGCGACCGCAAAATCGGTGAGGTGCGCCATCAGGATCACCACCCCGCCGGGGGTCCGGATCTGGAGCAGGCCTGCGGGCGGCTTGCCCCTTGTGCCGGGTTCGTTGACCCGGGGATTGGGCAGCAGGCCGACGATCACGCCGTCGGCCGGGGCGAGCACCTCGGCGCCCCAGGAATACCAGTCCTCGTTGCGTTTGCCGTCGGTCCGGTAGAGCCTGCCGAAGCCGCGGCCCGCGCCACGCGTGTCGCCGATGATCTGGCAATCCGTGCCGAGCGCATCGCCGGCGATCGCCTCTTCTCCCGCCGCGTGATCGCCGCAGACGAAGGGTTCGCGGAACAGGGGGTGGAGCAGCACGGCCTCGACCGGCCCCTCCGGCTCGACGGCAACCGGCGGCTGTTCGAAGACCGCGCGCGGAGGCGGCTGCGGATCGCTGGCGGCGAGGGAGAGCAGGATTATTGCCAGCATCACCATTTCTCTCCCGTCGCAACCCTCGTCACGGCGGCCCCGGCACCCCCGCCACCCCGGGTCTTGCCCGGGCGGCGGGGCGTCGGGAGCGCCCTAGCCCCCCTTGCGGCTCGCTTCCGCCGCTTCGATGGCGGCAGCGTCCCACGTCACGCGCGTCTGCGTCTGGGGGTTGAAGCGGTTGTCCTCGAACTTGGCGGCCTTCGCTGCGGCGATTTCGGCCTCGGTCAGGTGTTCGGACGGGGCGAGGGCGAAGACGTCGATGCCGCGGCTGATCTCGGTGCCGTAGATGTGGCCGCCGTACCAGTAGACCGACCAGTAGCCGCCCAGCACCATCTGCTTCATGTCGATCGGCCCGCGATCGAAATAGGCGATCTCCTTAGGATTGGCGCTGTCGGTGAAGTCCATCACCGAAAGGCCGCCCTGGTACCACGCCTGGGCGAACAGATCGCGGCCCGGGACCGGGATGATCGAGCCGTTGTGCGCGACGCAGTTTTCCTTGTCGGTCTGGGGCGCGGGCATCTTGTAGTGGGCGCGGAACACCAGCTTGCCGTCGACGATGTCGTAGATCGCGTTGGCACCCCAGGTCTTGGGGTCGCTCGCCTTGCAGCGCGGACGCCCGCCGCCGCCCCATTCGTCGGTGAAGATCACCTTCGTGCCGTCATTGTTGAAGGTCGCCGAGTGCCAGTAGGCAAAGCCGGTGTCGGTGACGACGTCGATGCGCTTCGGGTTCAGCGGATCGGCGATGTCGAACAGGATGCCGTTGCCCGAGCACGCGCCCGCCGCCAGCTTCAATGCGGGGAACACGGTGATGTCGTGGCACTGGTCGGTGCGCGAGGTGTTCTGGGTGCCGTCGCCGTGGTCGCCGCCCTTCCACAGGCCGGCGATCTCGCCGGTGGTCTCGTCGGCGAAGACGCGGGGGCTCTTGACGATCCGGGCCTTGGAGGGGTCCGCCACCGGAATCTCGATCACGTCGATCGAGAACAGCGCGGTGCGCGTGTCGCCCGGGGTGCCGCCGATGCAGCCCGCCAGTTCCTTCTCGTCGCGGATGCCGGCGGTGCCCGAGTTGTAGACGATGAGGCGCGTGTCGTCGGCGCTGACGATCGAGTGGGTGTGGCTGCCGCGGCAGGTCTGCACCCCGCCGACCTGCACCGGGCGGGCCAGATCGGAGATGTCGAAGATGCGAAGGCCGCGGAAGCGTTCCTCGTTGACCTTGCCCGGCGCGCCCTCGAGCCCGCAGTCGATCCGCCCGCGGGTCTGCTCGACGCTCATGACGAGGATGTTGCCCGCCACCGACACGTCGCCCTGCCCGCCGGGGCACACGACCGAGCTCATCAGGTTGGGCACCCCGTCGGCGCCGAGCTTGTAGATGTTGAAGCCGTGATAGGAGCCCGCGACCATGACGTCGCCGAAGAAGGCCATGTCGGTGTTGGCGAAGTCGAGCAGCGGCGAACGCTCGGCGAATTCGGTGAGGTCTTCCTCCTCCCGCGCGGGCGGGGTGGCGGCCGGAGCGGTCCCGGCGGCGGGCGCGGGCGCGGCGGCCGGGGTCTCGGCGGGCGCGGCCTCGGCCTTCTCCTCCTTGCCCTTCTTGGGCGGCACCGGCGGGCGGAGGTCGGCGGGGTTGGCGGGGTTGAAGAAGCCCGCGGGCTTTCTCAGGCTCGCGACCTTGGTGAGACCCATGATCGCCTCGCCGGCATTGTCGAAGCCCGCCGCAAGGCCCGAGCGCGGATCGCTCGAAAGGCTGGCGAGCAGCTTGTCCATCTTGCCGATCTCGGCCTTCTGCTCGCTCTCGACGTCGCCGACGAACTGGAACAGCACCGGATCGGCGGCGGTGCCGTCCTCGTCGAGCAGTGTCTCCACCATGTCAAGCGCGCCGTCGTGGTGGGCGATCATCAGGGTCAGGAACTTTCGGTCGAAATCCGTGCCCTTGGCCGCAGCCAGCGCCTTCATGTCCTCAGGCGAGGCCATGCCCTTCATCATGTGGTGCATGTGGTGGCCGTGGCCCTTCATCGCCGGGTCCTCGACCGGCTCGCCGCGCTCCTTCAGCCAAGTGCGCATGAAGGCGATCTCGTCGGCCTGCGAGGATTCGATCCGGCCGGCGATGGTCTGGAGTTCCTCGGTGTTGGTGCGGTCCTTGACCAGCTTCGCCATGTCGACCGCCTGCTGGTGGTGGACGATCATGTGCTGCATGAAGGCGACGTCGGAAGGGGTGTAGCTCGCCTGCGCGAGCTTGGTCGCCTCGTCGGCGGAGAGCGTCCTGCTCGCCTTGCCCGGCGCGCCCGGCTGCACGATCGGAACGCTCTGCGCATGGGCGAGGCCCGAGGCGGAGAGCAGCAGGGCGGCAACGACGGCGCGCGCGGCGGCGCGGGTGGCGGTATCGGTCATGGATGGTCCCCTTGGATCGGTCTTGACCGCCAGACTGCCGCAGCCCCGCGTGCAGTCAAGTGCCCCCGATCTGCCGCAAGAGCCCAATCGACGAACCTGCGATCATGGTCGAGCAAGGGCTTGCCGTGTCGCCCCGCGCCGATCGGCGGTGCGGCGAGCCGGTCGTGGGAGGCGCACCGTTCATCGCAAGCGGCAAATTGCCCCCTTGCCGCGCCGAGTCGGGCGTGGATAAGTCCGGCGTTAAGCCCGCCGCAACCCTGTTGGAGTATTCTTTGCGCATGGCACGCCCCCGTTTCCTCGCCGTCCTGACCGGCCTTGCCGCCTCGCTCGCGGCGCTCGCCAGTCCGGCAGCGGCGAGCCAGGACGAGCTCCAGGCCACCTTCGACAGCACCTTCGGCACTCAGGTCCGCCAGCCGCAGAGCTTTGATGCGATCTACGCTTCGAGCTTCGAGCAGCGCATCGCCGATCTCGCCAATCCGGCGATGGGCCGCATCGGCGTTGCCGCGATCGACCTTGCCACGGGCGAGGAAGTGATGGTGCTCGGCGACCAGCTGTTCCCGATGGCCTCGACCAGCAAGATCGCGGTCGCCGCGACCTTCATGGAGCTGGTCGAGCAGGGCCGCTATTCGCTCACCAGCGAATTCCCGCTGATGATGCCCGTCGCCTCGGCCAAGTTCTCCTCGGCCCGCGCGCCGGTGCGTCCCGGGCAGTACATGCCGGCGATCGACCTGATCGAGATCATGATCACCCGCTCGTCCAACCCCGCCACCGACGCGCTGCTGGCAGCGGTCGGCGGGCCGCAGGCGGTCAACGCATGGATGCAGCGCAAGGGCATCGCGCCCTTCTCGATCAACCGTGACATCGCCACGCTGGTGCGCGACGACGGCGAATACAACCCCGCGACCCACATCGATACCCGCGATGCCGCCACCCCGCGCGCGATGGTCCGCCTGCTCGCGGGGCTCTACCGGGGCGAGTATCTCTCCGACGAGAGCCGCCGGGTGATCCTTTCCGCCATGAGCCGCACCGTCACCGGCAAGCGCCGTATCCCGGCGCATATCCCGCTCGAGGCGCGGGTCAGCCACAAGACCGGCTCGCTCAACAACACCTCGAGCGACATCGGCCTGATCGAATGTCCCGACGGGCGGGTGATCGCGGTCGCGATTTACGTCACCGGACAGGGCAGCAAGCTCGCCCGCGAGGAGCGGATCGCCGCGATTGCGCGTGCGCTCTACGATGGCTTCGCGGTCAAGGCCCAGGCCAACCCGACCCGCAACTGGGCGAGCGCCCCCTACGCCACCGGCGGCTGACGCCCTTCCTCGCGGATAGCGGCCATGAAAAAGGGCGGCGCCTCGCGGCAGCCGCCCTTTTCCTTTTCCGTCCGCCGTGGCGGGGAGCGCCGGATTACTCGGCGGCTTCCTCGGCTTCGGCAGCCACGTTGGCGGCGTCGGCGGCGATTTCGTCGGCGGTGCGTTCGGCCGAGGCAGCGGCGCCGTCGGCAGCCGCTTCGACGTCGGTCGCGGTTTCGGTGGTCGCGCCTTCGATGGCTTCGCCCGCGCTGTCGGCATTGGCTTCGGCGTCGGCGGCCATCGCGTCGACGGCTTCTTCGGTTTCGGTTTCGGTGTTGTTGCTGCACGCGGCGAGGCCGAGCGCCGAGGTGGCGATGGCGGCAGCGAGGATGATCTTGCGCATGATGTGTTTCCTTATGTTCCTGCGGATGACACGCGACCCTTGCAGACGGGCGCGGTGACCGGGTTCTCTCTCGTCCGGTTCGCCTGCCAAGCTAGGGACGGGGCAGGGGCGTGACAAGCGCAAATGAGGCGGAGCGCCCCAATCTCGCCGCATTTCTGCCACAATTGACGCGGGGAGCGGCCGGCCCAAACCCCTACCCGCACCCGCCCGCGCCTGCTAGCAGGCGGCATGGCCGATAAGCAGCACCTCTATCTCGTCGATGGCTCGTCCTACATCTTCCGGGCCTATCACCGCCTGCCGCCGCTGACGAACCCCGCGGGCACGCCGGTCGGCGCGGTCTACGGCTACACGACGATGCTGTGGAAGCTCGCGGCCGATCTCGACGCGGCCGACGGCCCCACGCACCTCGCGGTGATCCTCGATGCGAGCGGCGTGAGCTTCCGCAACGAGCTTTATGAACACTACAAGGCCAACCGCCCCGAACCGCCCGAGGACCTGAAGCCGCAGTTCCCGCTGATCCGCGACGCCACCCGCGCCTTCAGCCTGCCCTGCATCGAGGTCGAGGGGCTGGAGGCCGACGACCTCATCGCCTCCTACGCCCGCGAGGCGCAGCGCCGGGGGTGGGACGTGACCATCGTCTCCTCCGACAAGGACCTGATGCAGCTGATCTCCGAGGTGGACGGCCCGGACGGCCCGGCCCGCATCGACATGCTCGACACGATGAAGAACCAGCGCATCTGGCTCCCCGAGGTCGAGGAGAAGTTCGGCGTCGGCCCGGAATTGGTGGGCGACGTGCTGGCGCTGATGGGCGATTCGGTCGACAACGTCCCCGGCATCTTCGGCATCGGCCCCAAGACCGCGAGCAAGCTGATCGCCGAGCACGGCTCGCTCACCGCCGCGCTCGATGCGGCGCCCGCGATGAAGGCCGGCAAGCTCAGGGAGCGCCTGATCGAAGGGCGCGGCGATGCCGAGCTTTCCAAGGTGCTGGTGACGCTCAAGGAGGATTGCGATCTTCCCCAGCCGCTCGAGGAGATGAAGCTCGGCCCGGTCCCGCCCGCGCCGCTCGTGGCCTTCCTGACCGAGCACGGTTTCACCTCGCTGCTGCGGCGGCTGGATGCGGGGGCGGGGAGCCCCTCGCCTTCGGTGCAGCTCAATCCGCCCAAGCCCACCATCGCCGGGGCGAACGGTGCCGGGGCAGGGGAGGCGAACCGCCAGCCTCTCCCCGATTTCGCCGCGATCGACCACGTGGCCTACGAGACGGTGCAGACGATGGAGCGGCTCGAGGCGTGGATCGCGCGCGCCCGCGCCGCACAGATGGTGGCGGTCGACACCGAAACCACCTCGCTCGATCCGATGCGCGCCGGGCTGTGCGGCATCAGCCTTGCCCTCGGCCCCAACGATGCCTGCTACATTCCCCTCGGCCACGGCGGCAGCGACATGTTCGCCGAGCGGCCCGAGCAGATCGAGGAGGCCGCCGCGCTCGCCGCGCTGAAGCCGCTGCTCGAGGACGAGGCGGTGCTCAAGGTGTTCCAGAACGGCAAGTACGATCTCAACATCCTCGCCCGGCGCGGGATCGCGGTCGCCCCCATCGACGACACGATGGTGATCAGCTTCGCGCTCGACGCGGGCCGCTCGGAGGAAGGTATTGGCGGCGGGCACGGGATGGACGAGCTGTCGCAGCGCCACCTCGGCCACACCCCGATCCCGTTCAAGGACCTGTGCGGCACCGGCAAGAAGGCGATCGGCTTCAACGAGGTGCCGCTCGACCGCGCCACCGCCTATGCCGCCGAGGATGCCGACATCACCTGGCGGCTCCATTGCCACCTCAAGCCGCGCCTCGCCATCGAGGGCGGCAGCCGCGTCTATGAACGCGTCGACCGCCCGCTGATCCCCGTCGTCGCCCGCATGGAGCGCGAGGGCATCAAGGTCGACCGCGCCCGGCTAGCGAGGCTGTCGGAGGAATTCTCGCGCGAGATCGCCCGGCTGGAGGGCGAGATCCATGCCGTCGCCGGGCAGGAATTCACCGTCGGCAGCCCCAAGCAGCTGGGCGACATCCTGTTCGACAAGCTCGGCTACAAGGGCGGCAAGAAGGGCAAGAGCGGGCAATATTCGACCGACGTCTCGGTGCTGGAGAAGCTGGCAGCGGAGGGCGCCCCGATCGCCCGGCTGGTGCTCGAATGGCGGCAGCTGTCCAAGCTCAAGTCGACCTATACCGATGCCCTGCAGGAGGCGATCAATCCCGACACGGGCCGCGTCCATACCAGCTACAGCCTCGTCGGCGCGCAGACCGGGCGGCTGTCATCGACCGATCCGAACCTCCAGAACATCCCGATCCGCACGGCGATAGGCCGCCAGATCCGCGAGGCCTTCGTGCCTGAAGCCGGCAACGTCCTGCTGGCGGCGGACTATTCGCAGATCGAGCTGCGCCTCGCCGCGCACATGGCCGATGTCGCGAGCCTCAAGGAGGCCTTCGCTCACGGCGAGGACATCCACGCCCGCACCGCGCAGGAGATGTTCGGCGAGGTGACGCGCGACACCCGCGCCCGGGCCAAGACGATCAACTTCGCGATCCTCTACGGCATCAGCCGCTGGGGCCTCGCCGCGCGGCTCGAAGTCGAGCCGGACGAGGCGCAGGCGATGATCGACACCTATTTCCAGCGCTTCCCGGGCATCCAGAGGTATATCCACGAAACGCTCGAGAGCGTGCGGACGCGCGGCTATTCCGAGACGCTCTTCGGCCGCAAGACGTGGTTCCCGCGGATCAACTCCAAGAACCAGGCCGAACGGCAGGGCAGTGAGCGCGCTGCAATCAACGCGCCGATCCAGGGCACCAGCGCCGACATCATCAAGCGCGCGATGGCGCGGATGCTGCCTGCCTTGGCCGAGGCGGGGCTGCACGATGTGCGGATGCTGCTGCAGGTGCACGACGAACTGGTGTTCGAGCTTCCCGAAGCCCGCGTCGAGGCCGCCACGCCGATCATCCGGCAGGTGATGGCCGAAGCCGCGCTGCCTGCGGTGGAACTGACGGTGCCGCTCGGGGTCGAAATCGGCACCGGCCTCAGCTGGGACGCTGCGCACTAGGCTCCGCGCCCGAGGAGGGCCCCCATCAATCGTGCTTCTTTTCCCGCGTCGGGGTCAGCATCTCGGGCGAGAGGAAGCCGATCGGCTGCACCGCCGCCGCGCGCTTCTTCAGCTCGCCGCGCATCTTGAGGTATTCGCTCTCCATCTCGGGCGTCACCGTGGCGCGCGAATCCTTGAGCGCGGCGGCGAAGTCGCGGCCCTCGACCGCACTCACCTCGCCCCCCACGCGGCGCAGGGCGGCTAGGCCGGCACGGCGCACGAGGTCTTCGAGGTCCGCCCCGGTGAAGCGGTCGGTCTCGGCGGCAAGGCCCGCCAGATCGACATCCTCGCCCAGCGGCATCTTCGCCGTGTGGATCTTCAGGATGTGCTCGCGCCCAGCCTTGTCGGGGGTGCCCACATAGACCAGCTCGTCGAAGCGGCCGGGGCGTAGCAGGGCGGGATCGACCAGCGTCGGGCGGTTGGTGGCGCCGATCACGACCACCGATTGCAGCTCCTCCAGCCCGTCCATCTCGGCGAGGATGGTGTTGACCACCCGGCCCGTCACCTGCGGCTCGCCCTGCCCGGAGCCGCGCGCGGGGACCAGCGAATCGATCTCGTCGATGAAGACCACGCAGGGCGCGACCGCGCGGGCGCGGGCGAAGAGGCGGGCGATCTGCTGCTCGCTCTCGCCGTACCATTTCGACAGCAGATCCGAGCTCTTCATCGAGATGAAGTTCGCCTCCGCCTCCTTGGCGACGGCCTTGGCCAGCAGGGTCTTGCCGGTGCCAGGCGGGCCGTAGAGCAGGAAGCCCTTGGCCGGGCGAATGCCGAGGCGGCGGAAGGCGTCGGGGTTCTTGAGGGGAAGCTCGATCCCCTCCTTCAGCCTGTCGACCGAATCGCCTGCGCCGCCGATGTCGTCCCAGCCGATGTTCGGTACCTGCACCATCACCTCGCGCATTGCCGAGGGCTGCACGCGCTTGAGGGCGGAGAGGAAATCGTCGCGGGTGACGCACAGGTCCTCCAGCACCTCGGGCGGGATGGTGCGCTCGTCGAGGTCGAGGCGCGGCATGATCCGACGCACCGCCTCGATCGCGGCCTCGCGGGCCAGCGCGGCGATATCCGCGCCGACGAAGCCGTGGGTGACGCGGGCGAGCTCGTCGAGGTCGACGGCCTGCTCAAGCGGCATCCCGCGGGTGTGGATCGCGAGGATCTCGCGCCGCCCGCGCTGGTCGGGGACGCCGATCACGATCTCGCGGTCGAAGCGGCCCGGACGGCGCAACGCCTCGTCGATGGCATCGGGACGATTGGTCGCTGCGATGACAACGAGGTTGGCACGCTGCTCCAGCCCGTCCATCAGCGTCAGCAGCTGGGCGACGAGGCGCTTCTCCGCCTCGCCCGGCACCTGGGTGCGCTTGGGGGCGATCGAATCGATCTCGTCGATGAAGATGATTGCGGGTGCGGCGCGGGTCGCCTCCTCGAACACCTCGCGCAGGCGCTTTTCGGATTCGCCATAGCCCGAGCCCATGATCTCGGGCCCGTTGATGGTGAAGAACTCGGCGTCGCTCTCGTTCGCGACGGCCTGCGCCAGGCGAGTCTTGCCTGTGCCCGGCGGGCCGTGGAGCAGCACGCCCTTGGGCGGCTCGACCCCGAGGCGGATGAAGAGTTCGGGATAGCGCAGCGGCAGCTCGACCATCTCGCGCAGGGCGCGGATGGTCTCCTCCATCCCGCCGACATCGTCATAGTTGACGACGGCGCGTCCATCGCGCGGCTCCTCGAACTCGGCGCGCAGCTCGACCTCGGTGTTCTCGTCGATGTGGACGATGCCCTTCGGACTGGTCGAGGCGACGGTGAGGCGGATCTGGGTCAGGGCATAGGCCGGCGCGCGCAGCAGCTGGCGCACGTCGGCGGGCATGTTCTGCACCGGCTGCTGGCCCGTGGTGGCGACGAGGTCGCCGGCGACCAGCGGGCGGCGGAAGAAGTTGCGCTTCAAGGCCTGGGTCGGCCCCTGGAGCCGCATCTCGCGCTGGGCGGGGGCGAAGACCACGCGGGTGGCGGGGCGCGATTCGGCGCGGGCGATCTCGACATGCTCGCCCGACCCCCCTTGCGCATTGCCGCGCTGCAGGCCGTCGAGGCGCACCACGTCGAGCGCATCGTCCTCGGGGTAGGCGGCCATGGCGATCGCGGCGGTGACGCGCTTGCCCCGAATCTCGACCACGTCGCCCTCGGTGATCCCGAGCTTCTGGAAGGCGCTGCGCGGCATCCGCGCGATCCCGGCGCCGGATTCCTCCTGCCGCGCAGGGGCGACCTGGAGCCGGACGGTGCGGGCGGGGGCGGCGGTTTCGGCGTCGGCCATCGGGCGTTCCTGTGCTGGGGTTGCAGGACCGATAGCTAGGAAGCGCGCCAATCGAATGCAATCGGCGGCGCGGTGGGCGGGGCTGGTGGCCGGACCGCAGGCAAGAAAAAAGCCCGGCACGAGGCCGGGCTTGAAAAGTTTGGGAGAGGATGCCTGAAAGGCAGCTTCTTAATGGCGCAAACCGGGACATTGTGCAAGTGCGAAAGATGCCCGGAAAGATGCAAAGAACGCAATTAAGTGCCTTAACGATGCAAGTTTGTGCGCAAACTTGCAAATTGCTGCCTATTTTGAAGGCAATCGCTCAAAGAGTGGGCACGAATCGCGCCTCCAGGCCCTATTGCATCGCAACATGAACCGCGATTCGACTTTGTCGTGCGCGCGGGCGTGACAGCCTCGCCCAAACGCACTAATCACTGCCTGTCCCCGAGAGAGGGATCGTCCTTGCACGATACAACAGATAGCAGGCAGGCCCGATGACCAAGCTCTATCCCGATGCCGCCAGCGCGCTCGAGGGCGTGCTGCGCAACGACATGCTGATCGCCGCCGGAGGCTTCGGACTTTGCGGCCTTCCCGAAAGACTGCTCGACGCGATTCGCGACAGCGGCGTGACCGGCCTGACCTTTGCCAGCAACAATGCCGGGATCGACAACGAGGGCATCGGCAAGCTGCTGCGCACCCGGCAGGTGCGGAAGATGATCAGCTCCTATGTCGGCGAGAACAAGGAGTTCGAGCGGCAGTATCTGGCGGGCGAGCTCGAGGTCGAGTTCTGCCCGCAGGGCACGCTGGCCGAGCGGATGCGGGCCGGGGGCGCGGGCATTCCCGGCTTCTACACCCGCACCGGCGTCGGCACCGAGGTCGCCAAGGGCAAGGAGCACAAGGACTTCCCCGACCGCGACGGGGTGATGCAGACCTATATCCTCGAACACGGCATCTTCGCCGACCTGTCGATCGTCAAAGCGTGGAAGGCCGATGAGACCGGCAACCTCGTCTTCCGAAAGACCGCCCGCAATTTCAACCTGCCCGCCGCGACCTGCGGGAAGATCTGCGTGGCCGAGGTCGAGGAGGTGGTGCCAGCGGGCAGCCTCGATCCCGACCAGATCCACCTTGCCGGCGTCTTCGTGAACCGCATCGTCTGCGGCGCGCCCTACGACAAGAAGATCGAGTTCCGCACCGTGCGGGAACGGGAGGCCGCGTGATGACGAAGCGCAATCTCGTGCTTCTGCCGCTGCTGGCCCTCGCCGGGACAGCCTTGAGCGGCTGCGTGGCGGTGGCGATTCCGGCGCTGGCCGGGTCGGCACTCGCGGGCCGCGAGATCGTCGGCCCGGGCGATGAAGCCGACGCGGCGCGGCAGGCCGCGAGCCCTGCACCCGCTCCGGCTCCCGTGGCGGCTCCCGCCCCGCCGCGCGCGCCTGCGCCGGTTGCTTCGGCACCGGCGGCCCCCTCGCCTGCCTCTGCTCCCGCGCCTGCCTCTGCTCCCGCGCCCGCGGTGGTGGCTGCGGCTCCCGCGCCCCAGCCCGCGGCCGCGGAAAACACCCCCGCGACCGACACGACCCGCACCACCGGCTTTGCCCGGCTGGTCCGCTATGGCCGCGCCGTGTCGCTCTCCCGCGGACCCGAGACGGGGATGCTGTCGGCCATGCTCAGCGATCCCTACGCGCTCGACGGCCAGCGCCGCCGCTGTGCGCCCGGCGTGCAGCCGGTGGTCCTGATCGACCTCGATCCTGCCGGCGGGGTCTTTGCGGTGCCCACGACGCCCGCCCGGCGGCAGAGCACGATCCTCGGCTTCGCCGTGCTGCGCGAGGCGCGCGTGGTGATCGCATGGATCTCCGATCTCCCGGTCGAGCAGTCCGGCGCCCTGCGCGACGCGCTCGCGCAGTCGGGCCTCGATCCGCGCGGCGAGGACATCATCTCGCTGCGCCGCGACGAGGACAAGCAGACCCGGCGCGAGAGCCTCGCGGCGACCTCCTGCATCATCGCCATCGGCGGCGACGAGCGCCCCGATTTCGACGACCGTTTCCGCTACCTGAAGACCCCCGAAGCCGGCGCGCTGCTCGAGCCGATCATCGGCGACGGCTGGTTCTTCACCGATCCGCTGCTGACCGCCGAGGGAGACACGGCACCATGACGACGACGCTTGCCCCCGGCTGGACCCGCGACGACATGGCGGCGCGCGCCGCCCGCGAATTGAAGGACGGCTATTACGTCAACCTCGGCATCGGCATCCCGACGCTGGTCGCCAACCACATCCCCGAAGGGATGATGGTGACGCTCCAGAGCGAGAACGGGATGCTCGGCATCGGGCCGTTCCCCTATGACGACGAGGTCGATCCCGACCTCATCAATGCGGGCAAGCAGACCATCAGCGAGCTGCCGCACAGCGCCTATTTCGACAGCGCGACGAGCTTCGCGATGATCCGCGGCGGGCATATCGACCTGACCGTGCTGGGCGCGATGGAGGTGGCGGAGAACGGCGACATCGCCAACTGGATGATCCCGGGCAAGATGATCAAGGGCATGGGCGGGGCGATGGACCTCGTCGCGGGCGTCAAGAAGATCATCGTGGTGATGGACCACACCGCCAAGGACGGGACGCCGAAGTTCATCCCCGCCTGCACCCTGCCGCTGACCGGCGCGGGGGTGGTCGACATGATCATCACCAACCTCGCCGTGTTCCAGCGCCCCGCCAAGGGCGAGCCCTTCCGCCTCATCGAGATGGCGCCGGGTGTCACCGCAGAGGACATCGCCGCCACCACCACCGCCCATTACGTGGTCTGATGCTGCGTGCGGCGGCGCTTGGTGTTCTTGCGCTGGCAGGGGTGATCGGCGGGATGCTGGCCTTCGTCTCCCCGCCGCGGCTGCTGTCGCATTACGACCGGCTGGCGGGCGGGCGCGAGGGCTCCTGGCCGGCGGCCGAGGGCGTGCCCTTCGGCAGCCACGGGCAGAGGCTCGACATCTGGGCGCCCAACGACATGGCGAAGGCGCCCTTGCCGGTGGTGATCTTCTGGTACGGCGGCGGCTGGGCCAAGGGGGATCGCACCTCCTATGCTTTCGCCGGGCGCGCGCTGGCGAAGGCCGGATTTCTCGTGGTCATCCCCGATTACCGCAAGGTGCCGCAGGTGCTCTTTCCCGCCTTCCTCGAGGACGGGGCCGAGGCGGTGGCGTGGGTGGAGGACAACATCGCCCGCTATCGGGGCGATCCGGCACGGGTGGCGGTGATGGGCCATTCGGCGGGAGCCTGGCAGGCGGTGATGCTGGCGCTGCATGCCGAGCGGCTGGCGGCGGCAGGGGCTGACCCTGCGACCATCAAGGCGGGCGTGGGCCTCTCCGGCCCCTATGACTTCCACCCCTTCACCTCCGAGCGCGCCATCGCCGCCTTCAGCCAGTGGCCGCGCCCCGAGGAGACGCAGCCGATCGCCTTCGCCCGCAAGGATGCGCCCCCGCTGCTGCTCGTCACCTCGGACGGCGACGAGACGGTGCGGCCGAAGAACGCCAACAACCTCGGCGCACGGCTGCGCGAACTCGGCGCGCCGGTTGAGGTGAAGAACTACGGCCCGCTCGATCACGAGGAGGTGGTGATGGCGCTCTCGGTGCCCTTCCGCGGCAAGGGGCCGGTCCTGGCGGACAGCGTTGCCTTCCTGAAGCGGCATCTGGGGGAATAGGCGATGTGGTTCCCCGAACCGCGCAACCCCGACGCGCCGCTGGCGGGACTCAAGGTGGTCGAGCTCGCCCGCGTTCTGGCGGGGCCGTTCTGCGGGCAGATCCTCGCCGATCTCGGCGCGGACGTCATCAAGGTCGAAAGCCCGGAGGGAGACGGCACCCGCCTCTGGGGCCCGCCTTGGGTCGAGCGCACCGATGCCCAGGGCAAGGTCCACCGCGAGGCCGCCTATTACCACGCCTGCAACCGCGGCAAGCGCTCGATCATCGCCGACTTTGCCAAGGCCGACGATCTCGACCGCGTGAAGGCGCTGATCGCCGGGGCGGACGTGGTGATCGAGAACTTCAAGACCGGCAGCCTCGCCAAGTTCGGCCTCGACTACGCCGCTTGCGCCGCCGCCAATCCGGGCCTCGTCTATTGCTCGATCACCGGCTTCGGCCTCACCGGCCCCCGTGCGCACGAGGCGGGATACGACTTCGTGGTGCAGGGGATGAGCGGCTTCATGTCGCTGACCGGCGAGCCGGAAGGGCATCCGGTCAAGATGGGCATCTCGATCAGCGACCTATCCACCGGCGTCTGGGCCGCGAACGGTATCCAGGCCGCGCTGCTGATGCGGGCGCGCACGGGCAAGGGCCAGCAGGTCGACATCAGCCTGATGGATTCATCGGTGGCGCTGCTGTCCAACCAGGCGACCTATTACCTCACCACCGGCGAGAACCCGCCGCGCATGGGCAATGCTCACGCCCAGGTCGCGCCCTACGGGGTCTTCGCGGTGAGCGACGGCCACGTGATCCTCGCGCCCGCCAATGACGGGCTGTTCCACAAGCTGATGGACCTGCTCGGCCTCGCGCACCTCAAGGCCGATCCGCGCTTCCTCGCCAACGGCGACCGGACCGCGAATGCCAAGGCGCTGGACGCGGAGATCGCTGCGGCGACTGCCTCATGGACCAAGCAGGGCCTGCTCGACGCCTGCCACGCGGCTGGGGTTCCGGCCGGCCCGATCAACCGGCTGGACGAGGTATTCGCCGACCCGCAGGTGGTGGCGCGCGGCCTCAGGGTGGACCTCGGCGGGATGCCGGGGGTTCGCAGCCCCTTCGTCTTCTCCGATGCCGATCTGGCGCTCGACCGGCCCTCGCCGATCCACGGGGAGCACGGTTAGGCGAGCGCCCTTGCGCCTGCTCGCCACAGCCGCTCGAACGGGCCTTGGCCGAACCGCTCCAGCCATGCCGGTGACCACGCCAGCATCGCCGCCACCGGCACCAGGGTGAGCGCGACAGCCTGCCAGCGGGTGACATTGCCGAACAGGCCGAGGCCCCAGCTGGCGAAGATCGCGGACAGGATCACGCTGGTCATCAGGTAATTCGTGAGCGAGAGCCTGCCCGCCGCCGCGAGCCTTGCGGTCAGGCCCCGGTCGGTGGTGAGGAAGGCCATCGCCAGCGCGGCGTAGCTCGTCGCCAGCGCGATGTCGAAGGGGGCGGAGAGCACCAGCGCCACCGGCCCCACCAGCGCCGCGGGAAAGCCGCCCGCGACCAGCCAGCCGGCGAGTGCCAGCAGCCCCGGCAGCGCCACCAGCGCGGCGAGGCCCGCCAGGCGCTGGAGGCGGAAGGTGCGCCATTCTCCCTTCAGCATCCCGTCCCGCCACAGCCCCATGCCGAGCGCGATCGCCGCCAGGTTGAGCGGCAGCGAGGCCACCAGCGCCGTCATCTGCCCCGGAATCCCGAGGCTGCGGCGCACCACCCGCTCGCCCAATCCCTCGCGCCCCTGTTCGAGCAGCATGGCGATGGTCGCAGTGTCGCGGCCGAACTGGCGCTCGGCCCAGAGCAACGGGTCGGAACCCCATTGCTCCATGTAGAACATGACCAAGGGGGTCCCCAGCGCTGTCATGCCGAGGGCCAGGTGGATGCAGACAAGGCCGAGGGCGACCTTGACGAGCGCCTGCGCGGAAAGCCCCGCAAGCAGCGGCAGGGCCAGCCCTGCGAGCGCATAGGCGCGCAGCACGTCGTTGCTGGCGAAGAGGATCGCGTGGGCAAGGCCGATCGCGAACAGAACGATCATGCGGGCATAATGCGCCCGCCACGGCCTCGCTCCCCCGCGCTCGATCAGGATCAGGCAGCCCGCCCCGAACAGCATCGCGAACAGCGTGCGGAACTTGTCCTCGATGAAGACGAAGCTTCCCAGCCACACCCAGTAATCGGCGGGTCCGGTGGCGCCATAGCTCATCGGGTTGTAATAGGCGGGTGCCGGCAGGGCGAAGGCGAGGACGTTCATCCCCACGATCCCCGCCACTGCAATCCCGCGCAGCGCATTGAGCGCGAGGATGCGGTCAGGGGGCGGTGAGGGTGCCGTCATGGACAGCACCCTTAACCGAAAATCAGGCCAGCGCAGCCTTGAGATCGTCGACCAGGTCGAGCCGCTCCCACGGGAAGAAGTCGCCCTCGGCGGTGCGGCCGAAATGGCCGTAGGCGGCGGTCGGCTGGTAGATCGGCTTGTTGAGGCCGAGATGCGTGCGGATCGCGCGCGGGGTCAGCCCGCCGAGCTTGGCGATGCCGAGGATCGCCTGTTCGATCTTGTCGTCGCCGACGGTGCCGGTGTCATGGGTGTCGACATAGAGCGACAGCGGCTCCGACACGCCGATCGCATAGGCGATCTGGATGGTGCAGCGCGTGGCAAGGCCCGCGGCGACCACGTTCTTGGCGAGGTAGCGGGTGATGTAGGCCGCCGAACGGTCGACCTTGGTCGGGTCCTTGCCGCTGAACGCGCCGCCGCCATGCGGGGCCGCGCCGCCATAGGTGTCGACGATGATCTTGCGCCCCGTCAGGCCCGCGTCGCCATCCGGGCCGCCGATCTCGAAAGCACCCGTCGGGTTGATGTAATACTTGGTCCCGCGCAGCAGCACGGGCGGGATGACGTCGGCGACGACCTTCTTCACATAGGCCTCGAGCTCGGCATACTTGGCCGGGTCGGCATGGTCGCCGGTCAGGCAGTAGCCCTGCTTGTGCTGGGTCGAGACGACCACCGCGGTCGCAGCCACCGGCAGCGAGCCTTCGTAGCGCAGGGTCACCTGGCTCTTGGCGTCGGGTTCGAGGAAGGGGGCCGCGCCCGAGTGGCGGTCGGCGGCCATGCGCTCGAGGATCTTGTGGCTGTAGTAGAGCGTGGCCGGCATCAGGCCCGGGGTCTCGTCGGTGGCGTAGCCGAACATGATGCCCTGGTCGCCCGCACCTTCATCCTTGTTCGCGCCCGCGTCCACGCCCTGCGCGATGTGGGCGGACTGGCCGTGAAGGTTGTTCTCGAAGCGGAAGGACTCCCAGTGGAAGCCCTCCTGTTCGTAGCCGATGCGCTTCACCGTCGCGCGAACGACCTGCTCGATCTCCTCCTTGGCGCCCGGAGCCCAGTAGTCGTTGTCCTTCCACTCCTCGCGGCCGTGCTCGTAGACGCCCTTGCAGCGAATCTCGCCCGCCAGCACCACCAGCTGGGTGGTGGTCAGGGTTTCGCAGGCGATGCGCGCCTCGGGGTCCTTCGACAGGAACAGGTCGACGATGGCGTCGGAAATCTGGTCGGAGACCTTGTCGGGATGGCCTTCCGAGACGCTTTCGGAGGTGAACAGGTAGTTGGTGCGCATGAAATCCCCCGGGGGCTGAAGGTGCGGTGCGACGCGGGGGAAGATGACCTTATAGAGATATAAGGAAACCTTTATGTCCCGCTGTGTCGCTGTCCGCCCTAGCCGCGCGCGCGGGCAAGCGCAAGCACTCTCGGCAGGGCGAGGCCCAGCGCGATCAGCAGCGCCGCCCAGGCCAGCGTCAGGCCATGGCCCCAGCGTGCGAACAGCGTCGGCGGAGCGGCGGCAGGGACGAAGCCTTCCAGCTTGTCGGCCTTGCCCATGCCGATCGTCCCGCGCACCACGCCCTTGGCGTCGATCACCGCGCTGATCCCGGTGGTGGTGGAGCGCAGCACCGGCAGCCCCTCCTCGATCGCCCGCATCCGCGCCTGCGCGAGGTGCTGTGGCGGGCCCCACGCGCCGAACCATCCATCGTTCGAGGGGTTGAAGATGTAATCGGGGCGATCCGCGTCCTCGGCGACCGCGCCCGAAAAGACGATCTCGTAGCAGATCATCACCCCCGCCCTGCCGTGCTCGCCAAGATCGAGCGTGCGTGGGCCGGGGCCGGGCAGGTAGTCGATGCTCCCCGCCACCAGCCGCGACAGGCCGAGCGGTTCGAGGATCGGGCGCAACGGCAGGTATTCGCCATAGGGCACGAGATGCGCCTTGTCGTAGCCGCCGACGATGTCGCCCGCGCCGTCGATCGCCATAACCGAATTGCGCGCGCTGACGGCCGCAGGGATGCCATCGGGACGGACGCCGATGTCGAGATTGACCACGCCCGTCAGCAGGGTCGATTGCGGGCCGATCACCTTGCCGATGCGCTTGCGGGCGAGCACCGGATCGCCGCCCGCCGTCATCTGGAAATAGTAGCGGTCCGGGTAGCCCTCCTCGAGGTAGTCCGGCACCGCGCTTTCCGGCCACAGCACGATGCGCGACTGGTTCTGGCCGGGCGCGGTGAGGCGGGTGAGGCGCGCGAACTGCTCCTCGAACTTGGAGCCGTCGTTGATCTCGGACTGCGGGATATGGGGCTGGACCAGGGTGTAGCGCAGTCCCTCGCCGCGCGCCGTTCCTCGAATGGCGGGGAACAGCATGCCGACCGTCACCACCAGCGAGAGCGCGCCGACGAAGAGCCACCGCCGAGCCACAAGGCCAAGGAGCAGCAGGGTGGCGATCAGCACCGCCAGGCCTGACAGCGCATAGGTGCCCGTCCACGGCAACAGCATCGCCAGTCCCGGCGTGTCCCACGTCCCCAGCAGCATCAGCCCCACGGGCGGCCAGGGGTAGCCGGTGAACACCCAGCCGCGCAGCCATTCGGTGACGACCCACGCACCCGCCAGCACCAGCCCGAAGGCCCACAGCGGACGCTTTCTCGCCAGCCCGTGCGCGGCGAGCGCGGCGAGGGCGGGATACCACGCGAGGTAGATGCACAGGAGCGGCACCGCGAGCCACCCGAGGAATTCGGGCATCTTGGCCTGATGGGTGAAGGCGGTCGCGATCCAGTTGTTGGCGAGCGTCAGGTGCGCCCAGCCGAACCACCAGCCGCGCCACAGCGCCTGCCGCCAGCCTTCGGCGGAATGGATCAGCCACACGAACCCCGCCAGCGCGGCGAGGCCCAGCGGCCAGAGGTGCAGGGGAGGAAAAGCGCAGGCTGCGACCAGCCCGAGCAGGATCGCCGCCAGCGCAGGCCGGCGCTGCGCCAGCGCGGGCACTGCCGCCAGCCGCTCCCTCATGAACCTTACTCGACGGTTTCGAGCGCGCCGCTGTCACCGCCCGCGTCGTCACCGCGGATCGAGGGCGGGAGGATCGAGCTGTCGATGCCGCGCTGTTCGCCGGCGCCATCTGCGTCAGGGGCGCCCTTGCGGGGCTTGCGGCCGCGGGCGGGCTTCGCATCGCCGCGTTCGCTGCGCTCCGGACGCTCGGCGCGCTTCTCGCTGCGCTCGGGCCGGTCTGTGCGATTGCCGTCACGCTCCTTGCGCGGCTGGCGCCGCTGGCCGCGCTGGCGCCCCTCGCCGCGATTATCGTCACGCTCGTCGCCACGGGTCTCGCCGCCATCCTCGGCAAGGAAGCTCTCGCCTTCCTGCCCCGGCTCGCCCTCGGTCACGTCGGCATTGCCGGCCGTGTCGGGCTGCTCGTAGGGCGAGCGCGTCGGCGTGTCGCCGCGGCGGCCGAAGTCGAAATCGTCCTCGAAGTCCTCGGTGCTTTCGCGCTCGTCATTGCGCCGCTGCCCGCCGCCGCCGCGCTGCTCGTCCTGGCGGGCCTTGTTGTCGGCGATCACGCGGAAGTAGTGGTCGGCGAACTGGAGGTAGTATTCCATCTGCACCCGGTCGCCGTTGTGCTGGGCGTCCTGGGCGAGCTTCTTGTACTTGTCGAGCATCTGCGGGGCATTGCCGCGCGCCCGGCTGTCGATCCGGTTGAGCTGGGCGCCATTGCCGCCCTGATTGCGGTTGCCGCGACCGCGACGCCGGTTGTTGCGATTGTTATTCAAGGAAAACGTTCCTTATCAGCGACCTGGCGCGAAAAAATCCACTGCACCCGCGGTCTGAAGACCCCTTGCCCATGCGCCACGCCTGGCCGTGCCGAGACGTGCCGCGTGCTCCGCGCTGCCGCTGCCGGGGGCTTACCCTGACGGCCGTCTCAGCTGAGTTTAGGAGCTTGGCCCAGCGGTTTGCGCCCTTCGCAATCCATCTGGCCTGACACCGACGTAGCGATGCAAAAGGGATTTGCCAAGCCTTTGCCGCGCTTTTCTCTCACGTCAGGATCAGCGCGCGTGGCCGCCCGGCAAGGTCGCGGCGCAGCTCCACCGCAAATCCCGAGGCCCGCGCGAGGGCCCCCACCGTCTCGGCCTGATTCGCGCCGATTTCCAGGATCGCCGCCGCCTGCGGGTTCATCAGCGCGCGCAACTGGGGGATCAGGACGCGGTAATCGTCGAGCCCTTCCGGCCCGGCGAAAAGTGCGCTGGCGGGCTCGAAGTCGCGCACCTGTGGGTCGAGCGCGGCGGTGTCCTCGACATAGGGCGGATTGCACAGGATGATGTCGAAGGTTCCCAGATCGTCGGCCCAGCCAGGGTTGCGCCAGTCGCGCTGGTGGAACGCCGCGCGCTCGGCCAGCCCGAGCGATACCGCATTACCCTCGGCGACTGTCAGCGCCCCCGGCGAGGCATCGATCCCCACGCCCTGCCAGGCAGGCCGGTTCGCCAGCACCGCGAGCAGAAGCGCCCCCGTGCCCGTGCCGAGGTCAACGGCGCGGCCCTCCGGCCCCGTCCGCTCCAGCGCCGCCGCGACCAGCGTCTCGCTGTCGCCGCGCGGGATCAGGGTGGCGCGGCTGACGGCGAGGGTGAGGCCGAAGAACTCCGCCGTTCCGGTGATGTAGGCGACCGGCTCATGCTCCGCGCGCCGCTCCACCAGCGCGGGGAAACCCTCCGGCGCGGGGTCGCGCATCGCCTTCAGCAGCATGTCCGAGCGGGTCAGGCCCAGCGCGTGCGCCATCAGCAATTCGGCATCGAGCCGCGCCGTGTCGCTGACGGTGGCGAGCGCCTCGGCGGCGGCGCGGAGGGCCTCGCCGACGGTCATAGCCGAATCCGCGGTCGGCGATTTCCGGCTCCCGTTCGCCTCGAGCGAAGTCGAGAGGCCGCTACGCCATGTGTCTCGACTACGCTCGACACGAACGGGGTGGCAAAGCGTTTCACTCGGACAGCGCCGCCAGCCGCTTGCCCTCGTCCTCGGCGATCAGGGCATCGACCAGTTCGGCCAGCCCCGGCCCGGCGAGCACCTCTTCCAGCTTGTGCAGGGTGAGGCCGATGCGGTGATCGGTGACGCGCCCTTGCGGGAAGTTGTAGGTGCGGATGCGTTCCGAACGGTCCCCGCTGCCGACCATCGCCTTCCGCGCCTCGGCCTCGGCGTCTTGCGTCGCCTCGCGCTGGGCATCGTAGAGGCGGGTGCGCAGCACCTGCATCGCCTTCTCGCGGTTCTTGTGCTGGCTGCGCCCGTCCTGGCAGGTGACGACCGTGCCGGTCGGCAGGTGGGTGATGCGCACCGCCGAATCGGTGGTGTTGACGTGCTGGCCGCCTGCGCCGGACGCGCGGTAGACGTCGATCTTGAGGTCCTTGTCCTCGATCTGCACGTCGACCTCGTCCGGTTCCGCCAGCACCGCGACGGTCGCCGCCGAGGTGTGGATGCGCCCGCCGCTTTCGGTGACGGGCACACGCTGGACGCGGTGGACGCCGCTCTCGAACTTGAGCTTGGCGAAGACGCCCGTGCCGGTGACGTTCGCGATCACTTCCTTGTAGCCGCCGATGTCGCTGGCGTTGATGCTGACGGGTTCTACGCGCCAGCCCTGCTCGGCGGCGTAGCGTTCGTACATCCGGTAGAGATCGGCGGCGAACAGCGCGGCCTCGTCGCCCCCGGTGCCTGCGCGAATTTCGAGCATCGCGGGCTTGGAGTCCGCCGAATCGCGCGGCAGCAGCGCGATGGCGAGGCGGCGCTCGAGATCGGGGAGCGTGGCTTTGAGGCTCGCGAGCTCCTCCTCGGCCATCGCCTTCATCTCGGGATCGGCGAGCATTTCTGTGAGCCCCGCCATCTCCTCGCGGGCGGCCTTCACCTCGGCGGCGACCTTGGCCACCGGTTCGAGCTCCGCATAGTCGCGGCTGGCGCGCACGAAGGCCTCGCCCTCGAGAGTTCCCGAGGCCATGCGCGCTTCAAGCTCCGCAAAGCGGTGCGCGATCTGGTCGAGGCGTTCGGGGGGGATTTGCATGGGCTTCGGTGTGTTTCTCGTCTTCCCGGGCTTGACCCTGGATCCCGCTTCTTAATGACCCGCCGCAAGAAGAAAAGCGGGGCCCCGGGTCAAGCCCGGGGAGGCGAAGGAGGATGGGGCGGCGCTAACGCGAAATGGCGTTGGCAATTAGCGGTTCGATCTTCTGATAGAGGGCACCGCTACCCGACGTACTGAGCTGGAAGCCACGTTCCGTCATATCAGCGCGCAGGGTGACGATGCACTCAGGGTCGAGTCTGATAGCCTTGTCGCGACGTTTCCTCGGCGACCCCGTCACGAACAGCTCGACGTTGACGCCCTCCTGCCTGAGAGAAGTCGCAACTCGTTGCGCATTGGCGAAGGATTGCTCGTCCTCGGCGACAACCGCGACATCAAGCCGCTCCTCCTCCCGCGCCCCCACCAGCATCGCCAGCCGCTCGATCCCTGCCGCCCAGCCAACGGCAGGTGTCGGCGCGCCGCCGAGCGATTCCATCAGCCCGTCATAGCGCCCGCCGCCGAGCACCGTGCTCTGCGAGCCGAGCGCCGCCGCCGAAGCGCTGCCCTCGTCGGGGATGAACTCGAAAGCCGTGTGCCGGTAGTAGTCGAGGCCGCGCACGAGGCTCTCCGCGCGCACCCACTTCACGCCCGCCGCATCAAGCCCGCTGGTGACGGCGGCGAAAAAGGCGCTCGCCTCCTCCGACAGGAAGGCGTCGATCTTCGGCGCATCGGCGAGGAACGGCTTGTCGCGCGGGTCCTTGGAATCGAGGATGCGCAGCGGGTTCTTCTCCAGCCGCTCCTGCGATTCCTCGGAGAGCTGGTCCTTCACCGCGCGGAAGTAGTCCACCAGCGCCGCCCGCCACGCCTCGCGGCTGGCCGCGTCGCCCAGCGTGTTGAGGTGCAGGGTCACGTCCGCGATGCCCAGTTCCTTCAGCAGCTGATCCGCCATCGCCAGCAATTCGACATCCGCCTGCGGTTCGCCCGCGCCGATCACCTCGGCGTCGATCTGGTGGAACTGGCGGTAGCGGCCCTTCTGCGGGCGCTCGTAGCGAAACAGCGGGCCGTGGGTCGCGACCTTCAGCGGCGCATATTGCTGCCAGCCGTTGGCGAGGAAGGCGCGCGCGATCCCCGCGGTGAACTCCGGGCGCAGGGTCAGGCTCTCCCCGCCGCGGTCCTCGAAGGAATACATCTCCTTCGACACCACATCGGTCGTCTCGCCCAGCGAGCGCGCGAAGACCTCCGTCTTCTCGAACACCGGCATCTCCACGCGGCGAAAGCGGTAGAGGCGGCGCACACGCTCGAAGGTCTCGACCACGAAGGCAAAGGCCTCGGCATCGGCGCCGAAGATGTCCTGGGTGCCGCGGATGGCCTGCGGGGTTTTCTTGCTCATGACGCCCGCGCGATTAGGGCCACACAGCCCCTTTCGCAATCCTGCGCCACGCATTAAGGGGGCGCGTCGCTTTCCAGCCCTCTCCGCCGCAAGCCAACAGGCGCGGCCTGCAACAGAAGAGAAGATCCATGCGCATCGACAAGATCCCCACCGGCGTCAATCCGCCCGACGATCTCAACGTCATCATCGAAGTGCCGACCGGCGGGGAGCCGGTGAAGTACGAGTTCGACAAGGAAAGCGGCGCGCTGTTCGTCGACCGCATCCTGCACACGCCGATGCGCTATCCGGCCAATTACGGCTTCGTGCCGCACACGCTTTCGCCCGACGGCGACCCGCTCGATGCGCTGGTGATCTCGCGCTCGCCCTTCATCCCGGGCTGCGTGGTGCGCGCCCGCCCGATCGGCGTGCTCAACCTCGAGGACGAACAGGGCGGCGACGAGAAGCTGGTCTGCGTGCCGGTGAACGAGACCTTCCCCTATTACGCCGACGTGATCGAGACGAGCGACCTGCCGAGCATCATCTTCCAGCAGATCGAGCACTTCTTCACCCACTACAAGGACCTCGAAGCCGAAAAGTGGGTGCGCGTGGGCAAGTGGGGCAACGCCGCCGAGGCGCGCCAGATCACCATCGAGGCGATCGAGCGGTACGCTGCCAAGTAGTCCCGCCGCTTTGCGCGGTTGAGTCCCGGGTGCTGCTCCCGTGGCTTGCGCCACGGGGCGCCTGCGGCTCGGGCGCGTGCGCTCGCGGCCGCTTGCGCGACCTAACTCAGTGCTGTCGCATCAATGAAGTGTAGTTCTCGGTCGCTCTGGCGACCGCAAGGCCGAATGGCCGCCCGCAGGCGCCCGCAGCGTAGCGAAGGAACAGCGCCGAGGACGGGCCCGCGGAGGCGGGCCCGTAATCAGAAAACGCTCAGGATCATCCTGAAGATCAGCGTCAGGCCGAAGGGCAGGCCGATCGCCAGCGCCCACAGCGTCATCACGTCGCGGCGGAAGGCGGGCGCCATCGCCGGGTCGGTCCCCTGCTCGTCGCCGAGGTCGGCCCAGCGTTTCTCGAACCAGCGGCACACCGGGATGATCCCCGCCACCAGCACGATCAGCGCGAGATAGGGCAGCGCGGTCGAGGAACCCTCGGACAGCGCCTTCACGGTCACGAAGATCTGCAGCGCGGTGTAGACCAGCAGGCCGTAGGCGACATGGTCGCTCATCGCCTTGCGCCAGTCGCGCGCCCCGTCCGCAAGGATGGCGCGTCCCCCGATGCGCCGTTCCGAATTCGCCATGTGTGCCGCTCCCCGACGGTCTGTGTTCATGCAGGCAGTATCGCAAAGCCGTCTTCAAGTTGCAACATCTGCCTCCCACGCGACACAATGTTGCGCCCGGCGCAAGAGGGGCGATGCAAGCCTTTCTAATCGCCCGCTTGTTGCCCGCGCGTTTCGATGTTTGCGCCCGATTGCCGCAGGGCTAAGCAAAAATCCTGCCAAGTGCGTGTCGAGTCTTTCCCGCCCGGACAAGGCTGCTAAAGATGGCAGGTACATGAGCACGACCACCCTTCCTGACGCCCCCCGCGAGGCCGATCCTGTCCAGCCGACCGGCAGCGGGCTCGAGGTGATCTCGATCGCCAAGAGCTACGACAAGCGCGCGGTGCTGACCGACATCTCGCTGAGCGTCGCCAAGGGCGAGGTGCTCGGCCTGCTCGGGCCCAACGGGGCGGGCAAGACCACCTGCTTCTATTCGATCATGGGCCTGGTGAAGCCGGATTCGGGCCGCATCCTGATGGATGGCGAGGACGTGACCAAGCTGCCGATGTATCGCCGCGCGATCCTTGGCCTCGGTTACCTGCCGCAGGAAACGAGCATCTTCCGCGGCATGACGGTGGAACAGAACATCGCCTGCGTGCTCGAACTGGTCGAGCCGGACAAGGCGACCCGCGCGAGCGAGCTGGAGCGGCTGCTCTCCGAATTCGGCCTCACCCGCCTGCGCGAGTCGCCCGCGATGGCGCTCTCGGGCGGGGAGCGGCGCCGCTGCGAGATCGCCCGCGCGCTGGCGGCCAAGCCTTCGATCATGCTGCTCGACGAGCCTTTCGCCGGCATTGATCCGCTCTCGATCAGCGACATCCGCGACCTCGTGAAGGATCTGAAGCAGCGCGGCATCGGGGTGCTGATCACCGACCACAACGTGCGCGAGACGCTCGACATCGTCGATCGCGCCTGCATCATCTACGGCGGGCAGGTGCTGTTCGCCGGATCCCCGCAGGAACTGGTTGCCGACGAGAACGTGCGGCGGCTCTATCTGGGTGAGAGCTTCACGCTGTGATGCTTTCTACTTCCGTTCGCCCTGAGCTTGTCGAAGGGCTGCTTTTTCTTCCTCGATCGTCAGTCGGAAGAAGAAGGACAGTGCTTCGACAGGCTCAGCACGAACGGATCTAGGGTGTATTCCGTGGCATTAGGCCCCCGCCTCGATATCCGGCAGACGCAATCGCTGGTGATGACGCCGCAATTGCAGCAGGCGATCAAGCTGCTGGCGGCCTCCAACCTCGAGATCGAGACCTTCATTTCCGAGGCGCTCGAGGCGAACCCGCTGCTCGACACCGGCGGGCCGGCGGACCCCGGGGCAGAGCCCGAGCGGATCGAGATCGCCGCGCCTGCGGGCGAGGAGGCGACCGCCGACCAGCTGATGCTGGCGGGCGGGGGCGAGGGCGACGCGCCGCTCGATCTCGCCGCGGTCGACCGCGATTTCGACACCGGCGACGGGGCCGGTCCCTCGATGCGTGATGCCGAATGGGGCGCGGCGGGGGGCACGGGCGGCGACCTTGCCGAAACGCCCGACTGGGAGCAGCTGCGTGCCGCCGAGGTGACGCTCGTCGAGCACCTCGAGGGCCAGATCGGCGCGCTCACCCGCGATGCCCGCACCGCCTTCATCGCCCGCCACATCATCGGCCTGCTCGACGAGGCGGGCTACCTTCCCGCCACGCTCGAGGACATCGCCGAGGATCTCGGGGTCGAGCTCTACGAGGCCGAGGCGGCGCTCGAACTCGTCCAGTCGCTCGACCCATCGGGCGTGGGCGCGCGCAGCCTTGCCGAATGCATCGCCATCCAGGCGCGCGAGGCCGACCGCTACGATCCCTGCATGGCGGCGCTGATCGCCAATCTCGATCTCGTCGCGCGCGGCGAGGTGGAGCGGCTGAAGCGCCTGTGCCGGGTGGACGACGAGGACTTCGCCGACATGCTGCGCGAGCTGCGCGGCTACAATCCGCGCCCGGGCCTCGCCTTCGCGCCTTCCGAGACCGGCACCGTGGTGCCCGACATCCTCGTCAGCGCCAATGCCGCCGGCGGGTGGGACATCGCGCTCAACGAGGAGACGTTGCCCCGCCTGATCGTCAACCGCGGCTACTATCTCGAACTCGATGCCGGGGCGACCAGCCGCGAATCGCAGAGCTGGCTCAAGGAGAAGCTCGCCGATGCGCACTGGCTGATTCGCGCCCTCGACCAGCGGCAGAAGACCATTCTCAAGACCGCCGCCGAGATCGTGAAGCAGCAGGACGGCTTCTTCCGCCGCGGGGTCGCCGAACTGCGCCCGCTCACCTTGCGCGAGGTGGCCGAGCAGATCGGGATGCACGAAAGCACCGTCTCCCGGGTCACCAGCAACAAATATCTCGCCTGCGCGCGCGGGACCTTCGAACTCAAGTATTTCTTCACCAGCGGGGTGGCCTCGGCCGACGGCGAGGGCGCATCCAGCGCCGCGATCAAGGCGCGGATCAAGGCGCTGATCGATGCCGAGACCGCCAAGAACATCCTGTCCGACCAGCAGCTTGCCGAGATGCTGCAGAAGGAAGGCTTCGATCTCGCGCGGCGCACCGTGGCGAAATACCGCGAGGCGATCGGTCTCGGATCGAGCGCCGAGCGGCGGCGGGCGAAGAAGCTCGCGGGGGCCAGCTAGGCGTTCATGCGGAGGGCGGCCGGGCGAGGCGAAAGGCTATCATCGCCGCGCCTATCACCACCCGGCAGTGTGACTCGAAAGACTCACTCCAAAAAGTTAACGACCTAAACCTCTTATTAACCTTTTTTGGTGAGAAGCAGCGTGGTTAACAGGCGGCAACCTCTCCTAAGCGGGGGTTACCAGGGGTAAGACAGGGGTACAGCAATGCGCGTTCTGCTCATCGAAGACGAACCGACCACCGCCAAGGCGATCGAGCTGATGCTCACCACCGAAGGCTTCAACGTCTATTCGACCGACCTCGGCGAAGAGGGTTTGGACCTCGGCAAGCTCTATGACTACGACATCATCCTGCTCGACCTGAACCTGCCCGACATGCACGGCTACGACGTGCTGAAGAAGCTGCGCGTCGCCAAGGTGCAGACCCCGGTGCTGATCCTCTCGGGCATTTCCGAGATGGATTCGAAGATCCGCTCCTTCGGCTTCGGCGCCGACGACTACGTCACCAAGCCCTTCCACCGCGAGGAACTCGTCGCCCGCATCTATGCCGTGGTGCGCCGTTCGAAGGGCCATTCGCAGTCGGTCATCCGCACCGGCAAGCTCGCCGTGAACCTCGACGCCAAGACGGTCGAAGTCGATGGCGCCCGCGTGCACCTCACCGGCAAGGAATATGCGATGCTGGAGCTGCTCTCGCTCCGCAAGGGCACGACGCTGACCAAGGAAATGTTCCTCAACCACCTCTACGGCGGGATGGACGAGCCCGAGCTCAAGATCATCGACGTGTTCATCTGCAAGCTGCGCAAGAAGCTGTCGCTGGCCTGCGGCGGCGAGAACTACATCGAGACCGTGTGGGGCCGCGGCTACGTGCTGCGCGACAGCGAAACCGAGGTCGAAGCGGCGTAATTCGTTGCGAGGGCGCCTCCGCGCCCTCGTCCCCGGCGAGTTTCCGGTGCCATGCGCCGGATCGCCTGCGGATCGCGCCGTGCGCTCGAGGTCCTTCGGGCCGAGACAGTTTGTCCCATCCGATCAGACGCCCGGGGCCTTGCTTCCGGGCGTTTCGTCTTGATTGCGGCCCGGCTCGGGGAACGCTCCGGAACGGCGCATCCGGGGTCCTGTTGCTTCTTCGACAGCAGAAGGAGCAGCAGCAATGGCCGACGATCTCAAGGCAGGCGACAAGGTCACCTGGTCCAGCCACGGCGGCACGGCGCACGGCAAGGTGGTGAAGAAGCTCACCTCCGAATGCCACATCAAGGGCCACAAGGTCGCCGCCTCCAAGGACGATCCGCAATATCTGGTCGAGACCGAAGAGGGCAAGCAGGCCGCCCACAAGCCCTCGGCGCTCAGGAAGGCCTGAGCCGTGGCGGAGAAGACCTTCACCCCGACCCACCGCATGGCCTCGGCGGCGCGGCACGGATTGCGGCTGCGCGAGAAATTCGGGCGCGGCGGGACCGAGGTGGGCGTCGCGCGCGCCGAGCAGCTCGCCAATCGCGATCCCGTCAGCGCCGAGGACGTCAAGTCGATGAAGAGCTACTTCGCGCGCCACGCGGTCGACAAGGACACGAAGACGCACGAATGGGGCTCTGACAAGGATCCGAGCGCCGGTTACATCGCGTGGCTGCTCTGGGGCGGGGACGCCGGGAAGGACTGGGCGGAGCGCAAGGCGAAAAGCCTCGAGGATTGACCCCCGCGCGGGCCGATGCCAAGCGCCCGGCATGACGGCGTTCAAGGAAGGCGATCCCACCACCATCACGCGGCTCTATGGCCGCAGCGTGGGCAAGAAGCTGCGCAAGTACCAGCAGTCGCTGGTCGACAATCTCCTGCCCCAGATCGCCGTGCCGGCCGAGGGGGCGGTGACGTCCGAAGCCCTGTTCGGCGACGACCGCCCGCTCCATTTCGAGATCGGCTTCGGCGGGGGCGAGCATCTCGCCTACCGCGCCGACCTGCTGCCCGATCACGGCTTCATCGGCGCCGAACCCTTCGTCAACGGCGTGGCGCAGGCGCTGACCCACGTCGCCGACCAGCGGCTCGCCAATGTCCGCCTCCACCACGGCGACGCGCTGGAAGTGCTCCAGCGGATCCCCGACGGCGCGCTGACGATGCTCTACCTGCTCCACCCCGATCCCTGGCCCAAGGCGCGCCACGCCAAGCGGCGGATGATGAACGACGGCCCGGTGCGCCTGTTCGCGCAGAAGATGAAGCCCGGCGGCGAGTTCCGCTTCGGCACCGACCACGCGGTCTACCTGCGTCACGCGCTGATGGTGATGCAGCGCCACACGGACCTGTTCGAATGGGTGGTGGAGAAGCCCGCGAACTGGCAGGTCCGCCCCTCCGGCTGGCCCGAGACCCGCTACGAGCACAAGGCCCGCACCGTCTACGGCCACGAGGTCTGGTATTTCCGCTTTCGCCGGCGCTGAGGCCTAGCCCGCGGGGGCCGGTTCGATCGCGTAGGTGACGACATAGGCGTCGTGATCGGACAGCCTGCCGCCTGAATCCGGCCCGTCGAACCACGCCTCGATCCGCATCGGGCGCAGCGCGATGGCTGCGCCATTGTCGTAGATCTGCAGGTCCTGCGTATCGAGCCAGGGTTCGTCCCCGTCGAAGCTCATGCGGATATCGCAGGCCGGCAGGGCCGGGTCGTCGCGCGCCTCGAGGCAGTAGCGGCGGGCGAGCTGGTAGCCGTTCTGGGTCTCGAAGGCATCGAGCCGCGCGGGGCTGCGCCGCATGTTGAAATCGCCCGCAATGATCAGCGGGCTGGCGACGGTGCTCACCCGGTCGAGGAAGGCAGCCAGCTCTGCCGACTGGGCGTTGTGCGCCGCGAGGTGCTTCTCCGGCGGCGCTTTCGAGGCACCCTGCGAGTTCATGTGGGTGGTGGCGATCTCGAAGGGATCGGCATACCCCGGGACCGCGATCCGCACCAGCAGGATGCCCTTGTTGGCCAGACAGTCGAGCCCCGCGCAGCTCGTCGGGCCGTAGGCCTGGCTGAATGCGGCGGTGATCGGATAGCGCGAGGCGATGGCAAGGCCGCTGCCCATGAAGCGGATGCCCCATTCGCCGTTGAGGACGTTGCGTTTGCGCAGCACCGGATCGCGGGTGCGCGGCAGGCCGGAACGGGTCCGCGCCCTGGGGCCGAGGGCAAAGTGGGGGTGCGGGGTGGCCGATGCGGTGCGCAGGGCCGAGGTGCTGAAGGCTTCCTGAAACACGATCACGTCGGGCAGCTCGCCCGCTTGCTCCATCCGCGCGAATTCGGCGGTGATGGCTTCCAGCGAGGGTCTGCGCCCGGTACGCGCGGGCCAGGTCAGGCCTTCGATGTTGTAGGTCATGACGCTAATCGTCGCCGGGGGCGGGCCGTCCGCTGCGGGCACGGCCCCTGCCGGCGGCGGCACGGCGGGATAGGAGACGCAGCCCCCCGCCCCGAGCGCGAGGGCCAGCGGCCAGAACCCGCGCCGCATTCAGCGCGCGCCCTTCACGATCACGCCGTCCTTCATGATCACAGTGAAGTTCGCCGCCGGATCGCCGATCAGGTCGATGTCCGCGAGCGGATCGCCGCGCACAAGCAGGAGATCGGCGAGCGCGCCTTCCGCGACCACGCCGAGCCGCCCTTCATAGGGCGTGCGCGGGCCGGACAGGGCGAGCAGCTCGGCGTTCTGCGAGGTGACCAGCTTCAGCAGTTCGGCCGGGGTGAAGAAGGGCTTCAGCCGCAGGATATAGGCGTTCTGCTGGGCGTTGAGATCGGGCTCGAACAGGAAGTCCGTGCCCCAGGCGAGCTTCACCCCGAGCCGCTTGGCCATCGGCCAGACGATCTGCTGCCCCTCGATCACCGGCTTGCGCTTCTCGCGCCGCTTCGGGTCCATCGCCTCGGTCGATTCGACCAGCATCTGCCCCGACAGCCAGATGCCCTTTTCGGCCATCAGCCTGAGCGTATCCTCGTCGAGCAGGTTCCCGTGCTCGATCACCTTGACCCCGGCCTCGATCGCGCGGCGCACCGACTTGGGGTGATAGGCGTGGACGGTGACGTAGGTGTTCCAGTCCGAGGCGGCATCGACCGCGGCCTTCATCTCGTCGAGCGTGTATTGGGTGACGTCGAGCGGGTCGTATTCCGAACTGGTGCCGCCGCCCGCCGCGATCTTGATGTGGCTCGCCCCCATCCTGAGGTTCTCGCGCACCGCGGTCAGCACCTCGTCGCGCCCGTCGGCGATGACGCTCGCCCAGACTTCCTCGGCCTTGGACATCTTGCCCGAAAAGCGGCGCGAGGGTTCGCTCGGGTGACGCAGGTCGGCATGGCCCGAGGTCTGGGAGATCATCGGTCCCGACGGCCAGATGCGAGGGCCCATCACCTTGCCGCTGTCGATCAGGCGCTTGAGCATGAACGACGGCCCGCCCACGTCGCGCACCGCGGTGAAGCCCCGCAGCAGCATTGCGCGCGACTGTTCGGCGGAGAGCTGCACGATTTTCTCGAGGCTCATGTCGGGCGCGGCCATCTGCGCGGGCGAGAGGCTGTTGAACATCATGTGCACGTGGTTGTCGATCAGCCCGGGCATGAGGGTCTGGCCCGTCCCGTCGATCACCGTGGCATCGGGCGAGGCGGGCGCGGCATCCGGTCCGATCGCGGCGATGGTGTTGCCGCGCACCACCACGGTGGTGGGGCCGGAGAGCTGGTCGGCGGTTCCGTCGAACACGCGGACATTGGCGAAGACGACCTCGGGTGCCGGCGCGTCCTGCGCTGCCAGCGGGGCGGCCGCGGCCAGCACCGCGCTCCAGAGCACCGCGAGCGCCCCGCGACGGAAAGCTGTCAGCATGTCGTTCTCCCCTCGCCCTTGTTGGGCGGGACCATGTCACGATATCGCAGGAAAGCCAATGCCTTGCCGGCGGCGGTCACATTCGGTCGGCGCGCGCCTGCCTGGTCCGCCACCACGGCAGCACCGCGAACACCGCCTGCCCCGCGAGGCCGAGCAGCGCGTGCGGCTGGCGCAGGCCGGCGAGCCATTGCGCCGGCGTCTGGCCGGTCGCCGCCGCCAGCGCGCATTCCGCCGCCAGCAGCAGCGCGAAGGCGAGGCCGCCCGTCGCCAGCGCCTCGCCCGCGCCGGCGATGCCGAAGCGGCGCGTGACCCAGCCTGCCGCGATCCAGCTCGCCGTCAGCATCACCGGCAGTTCCAGCGCGGTGGCCGGGAGCAGCCCGACCAGCGGCGCGAGCCACAGCACCCGCACCGTGCCGAGCACGAAGCCGAGCGCGAAGACGATCCCCCAATAGGCCAGCGCCGCCCGTCCCGCCTTCGTCATCCCGCCGCTCCTTTCGGCCTGCCGCAGCCGGCCCGCACCTCGTCCGGTCCGCGCAAGGATAGCACACACAGGTCAGATCATCGCCGCCTGTCGTCCGCCAGTGTCGCTCCTGGGGGCGCAACCCTTTCACCGGAGACGACCGACATGACCATCTCGACGCTCAAGGACCTCTACATCGACCAGCTGCAGGACCTCTACAGCGCCAACCGCCAGGCCCTGCAGGTCACCCGCGAGCTGCACGACACGGCCCAGTCTAACGAGTTGCGCAAGGCGCTTTCCGCCGGGGCCGAGGGGATCGAGGAAGGGATGCAGCAGCTCAAGTCCTTGATCGAGAATCACGACGCCAACCCGCGCGGCGAGCACTGCAAGGGCATGGAAGGCCTCGCCGCCGAGGCCCGCGCGCACGGGGTGGAGGCCGATTTCTCGGACGAGGACGTGCGCGATGCCTCGATCATCGCGCAGTACCAGCGGATGACCCATTACGGCATCTCGGGCTACGGCACGGCGGCCGCCTTCGCCCGCAGGCTCGGCCTCGAGGAGGACGCCGGGGTGCTGGCGCAGTGCCTCGAAGACACGCGCGGCGGCGACAAGAAGATGACCGCGATCGCCTCGGGCGAGGTCAACCCCGCCGCTGCCGAGGCCTGATCCGGCAGGAGGGCGCGCCCGGCCCCGCGGCCGGGCGCGCCGTTCTCAGCCCACCACGCCCGCGCCGGCCAGCACCGCGAGCGTCAGCACGTCGGGCGCGCTTGCCGTCATCGGCACGATCTGCACCGGCTTTTCCATCCCGATCAGCATCGGGCCGATGGTGGAGTTGCTCCCCAGCTCGCGCAGCAGCTTGGCCGACAGGTTCGCCGATTGCAGCCCCGGCATGACCAGCACGTTGGCCGGGCCCGACAGGCGGCTGAAGGGATAGAGCGCCATAACCTTGGGGTTGAGCGCGGCGTCGGGCGCCATCTCGCCTTCGTATTCGAAGCCCGGATCCTCCTTGTCGAGGATCGCCACCGCCTCGCGGATGCTGGCGAGCCACTGGCCCGAGGGGTTGCCGAAGGTCGAGTAGCTGAGGAACGCCACCCGCGGCTCGTGGCCCATGCGGCGGGCGACCGCGGCGGTCTCGCGCGCGATGTGCGCCAGTTCCTGCGCGTTGGGCCGCTCGTTGATCGTGGTGTCGGCGAGGAAGGTCGTGTGGTTCTTGCCGATCATCATGTGGATGCCGAAAGGCAGCGCGCCTTCCTTGGGATCGAGCACCAGGTTCACCTCGCGCACGGTCTGGGCGAAGGTGCGGGTCATGCCGGTGATGATCCCGTCGCCGTGGCCCAGCGCGACAAGCAGCGAGGCGAAGACGTTGCGGTCCTGGTTGACCATGCGCCGCACGTCGCGCTCGGTGTAGCCGCGCCGCTGGAGCCGCTTGTAGAGATAGTCGACCATCGCCGGCACGTGCTCGCTGTCGGCCGAGTTCTGGATCTCGAAGCTGCCCGCATCGCTCACCGAAAGCTGGTGGAGCTTGTCGACCACCGCCTTGGTGCGGCCCACCAGAATCGGGATGCCATAGCCAAAATCGCGGAACTGGATCGCGGCGCGCAGCACCACCTCCTCCTCGGCCTCGGCGAAGACCATCCGCTTGGGATTGGCCTTGGCGATCTCGTAGACCCCCGAGAGCACCGAGGTGGTGGGGTTGAGCCGCGAGCGCAGAGCGACGCGGTAGGCCTCGAAATCCTCGATCCGCGCGCGCGCCACGCCCGAATCCATCGCCGCCTTGGCGACCGCCGAGGACACGACCTCGATCAGGCGCGGGTCGAAGGGGGCGGGGATGATGTAGTCGGTGCCGAACTTGTGGTTCTTGCCATAGGCGAGCGCGACTTCCTCGGGCACCTGCTGGCGCGCCAGTTCCGCGATGGCCTGGGCGGCGGCGACCTTCATTTCCTCGTTGATGGTGGTCGCCTGCACGTCGAGCGCGCCGCGGAAGATGAAGGGGAAGCCGAGGACGTTGTTGACCTGGTTCGGGAAGTCCGACCGGCCCGTGGCGATGATCGCGTCGGGGCGCACGGCCTTGGCCTCGTCGGGCATGATCTCGGGCACGGGGTTCGCCATCGCGAAGATGATCGGCCGGTCGGCCATCTTCTTGACCCACTCGGGCTTCAATGCCCCCGCCGCCGACAGGCCGAGGAAGATGTCCGCGCCCACCAGCGCTTCTTCAAGGCTGGTCGCGCTGGTGGCGACCGCATGGGCGCTCTTCCACTGGTCCATGCCCTCGCGGCCCGGGGTGATCGGGCCGGAGCGGTCGCACATGATCACGTTGTCGTGCTTGACCCCCATCGCCTTGACCAGCGCGGTGCAGGCGATGGCGGCCGCGCCCGCGCCGTTCACCACCACCTTCACGTCCTTGATGTCGCGCCCGGTCAGGTGGCAGGCGTTGAGCAGGCCCGCCGCGGTGATGATCGCGGTGCCGTGCTGGTCATCGTGCATCACCGGGATCTTCATCCGCTCGCGCAGAGCGGCCTCGATGATGAAGCACTCGGGGGCCTTGATGTCCTCGAGGTTGATGCCGCCGAAGGTCGGCTCCATCAGGGCGACGGCGTTGATGAAGGCTTCCGGGTCCTCGGTGGCGAGTTCGATGTCGATGGAGTCGACGTCGGCGAAGCGCTTGAACAGCACCGCCTTGCCCTCCATCACCGGCTTGGACGCCAACGCGCCGAGGTTGCCGAGGCCGAGGATCGCCGTGCCGTTGGAGATAACGGCGACGAGGTTCGCCTTGGCGGTGTAGCGCGCTGCGAGCGAGGGATCGGCGGCGATCGCCTCGACCGGCACGGCCACGCCCGGCGAGTAGGCCAGCGACAGGTCGCGCTGCGAGGTCATCGGCTTGGTGGCGACGATCTCGAGCTTACCCGGGCGGATCGTCTCGTGATAGAACAGCGCCTCGCGCGCGGTGAAGCCGCCCCGGTTCTGTCCCGCGTTTTCCTCGGCCATGGTGCCCGATCCCTTCTGCTTTCCCCAAGGTCAATCGCGCCTCGCTTAGCGCCGGTGAGGCCGATGCGATAGGTCGTTTATCGCACCAGGTTCGGGGAAAGCTGCAAGTGCCGACATTCCCGAATCGGACCGCATGGGGGTAGGCGAGGGGGATGGCCGCGCTCGACGATCCGAAACCCACCCCGATGATGGCGCAATATCTGCGCCTGAGGGAGGAGGCCGGGGACGCGCTGCTGTTCTACCGGATGGGCGATTTCTTCGAGCTGTTCTTCGAGGATGCCAAGCGCGCCGCCGCGATCCTCGACATCGCGCTGACGACGCGGGGCGAGCATGGCGGGCAGGCGATCCCGATGTGCGGGGTGCCGGTCCATTCCGCGGAGAGCTACCTTGCGCGGCTCATCAAGGCGGGCTGCCGCGTCGCCATCGCCGAGCAGGTCGAGACGCCCGACGAAGCCAAGGCGCGGGCGAAGCGCGAAGGCCTGCCCTCGTCCAAGGTGCTGGTCGGACGCAGCATCGTGCGGCTGGTGACGGCCGGGACGCTGACCGAGGAAGCCCTGCTCGAGCCGCGCCGCGCCAACGTGCTGGTGGCGCTGGCGGAACTGCGCGAGGCGGTGGGGGTGGCGGCGGTCGACGTCTCGACCGGCGCGATGGTGCTGGAGGAATGCGCGCCCGATCACCTCGGTGCAGTGCTGGCGCGGATTTCTCCGAGCGAGGTCGTGGTGCCGGAAGACTGGCCGCACGGCCCGGACGAGGCGATTTTCCGGCCCCGCTCGACTTTCGCCAGCGATGCCGGGGCGGAGCGGTTGAAGGCCGTCCACGGGGTGGCAACGCTCGATGCCTTCGGGGCGTTCAGCCGCGCGATGCTGGCGGCGGCAGGCGGGCTGGTGATCTATCTCGACCATGTCGGGCGCGGCAATCTGCCGCTGCTGCTCCCGCCCGTGCTGCGCGAGAGCCGGAGCACGATGGCGATGGACGCGGCGACGCGGGGGAGCCTCGAGATCCTCGAATCCGCGCAAGGGGGTCGGGCGGGGAGTCTGATCGGCGCGGTCGACCGCTGCGTGACGGGGGCGGGCTCGCGGCTGCTGGCGGAGGACCTGTCCGCACCCCTGCTCGATGCCGCCGCCATCGAGGCGCGGCTCGCGCTGGTGCAGTTCTGGCGCGACCGGCCGATCGAGCGGGCGCAGCTGCGCGATATCCTGCGCGCCATCCCCGATCTCGGCCGCGCGCTGGGCCGGGTGGTGGCGGGGCGGGGTTCCCCGCGCGATCTCGGCCAGCTGCGGGACGGCCTCACCGAAGCGGCGCGGCTCCACCACTGGCTGGCGGGTGCGCCCGATGCGCCTGCCTTGCTCGGCGAAGTCACCGCGCGCCTGACCGGCCACGGCGCGCTCACCGATCACCTGAGCCGCGCGCTCGTCCCCTCGCCGCCGACCGAGCGCGGCAATGGCGGCTTCATCGCCGACGGCTACGATGCCGCCCTCGACGAGCTGCGCAACGTCTCAGGCGACGCGCGCCGCGCGATTGCGGCGATGGAGGCGCGCTACCGCGAGGAAACCGGCATCGCCTCGCTCAAGATCCGCCACAACGGGGTGCTGGGCTATTTCATCGAGGTCGGCGCGCGCCATGCCGACGCGCTGATGGCGCCGGACAGCGGCTTCACCCATCGCCAGACGATGGCGGGCGCGGTGCGGTTCAACTCCGTGAAGCTGCACGAGGAAGCCGCCCGCATCGCCGAGGCAGGCGGCCATGCGCTCGCCTGCGAGGAAGCGCATTTCGGGACGCTGGTGGCCGAGGTGGTCGCCGCGCGCGAAGCCATCGCCGCGACCGCCGCCGCGCTCGCCCGGCTCGATGTCGGCGCGGGCAATGCCGAGCGGGCGGCGGAGGGCGACTGGTGCCGCCCGGAGATCGCCGAGGATGCGGGCCTCGCCATCACCGGCGGGCGGCATCCGGTGGTCGAGGCGGCGCTGGCGAAGTCCGGCGAGCGGTTCGTGGCCAATGACTGCCAGCTCTCGGGCGACAACCGGCTGTGGCTGATCGGCGGCCCCAACATGGGCGGCAAGTCGACCTTCCTGCGCCAGAACGCGCTCATCGTGCTGCTGGCGCAAGCGGGGGTCTTTGTGCCTGCATCGGCAGCCCGTATCGGCCTCGTCGACAGGTTGTTCAGCCGGGTGGGCGCGGCCGACAACCTCGCGCGGGGGCGCTCGACCTTCATGGTCGAGATGGTCGAGACCGCCGCCATTCTGGCGCAGGCCACCGACCGCAGCTTCGTGATCCTCGACGAGGTCGGGCGCGGGACATCGACCTATGACGGCCTCGCGCTCGCTTGGGCGGTGGCCGAGGCAGTGCATTCGCAGATCGCCTGCCGCTGCCTGTTCGCCACGCATTATCATGAGCTTGCGCGCCTCGCCGAGACCTGCGAGGCGCTCTCGCTCCACCACGTCCGCGCGCGCGAGTGGCAGGGCGATCTGGTGCTCCTCCACGAACTCGCCGACGGGCCGGCCGACCGCTCCTACGGCCTTGCCGTCGCGCGCCTCGCCGGGGTTCCCGCTCCGGTGGTGGCGCGGGCCAAGGCGGTGCTGGAGAAGCTCGAGGCGACCCGCGAGGCGACCGGCGGCATCGCCGCGGGGCTGGGCGACTTGCCGCTCTTCGCCGCCATGCGGGCCCCGGAACCGGTGCAGGCTACGCCCGAACAGCAGCTCGCCGAGGCGCTCAGGGCCGCCGATCTCGACGCGCTCAGCCCGCGCGAGGCGCTCGACCTGCTCTACGAATGGAAGCGCGCCCTGCCCTCGGTCGCGGGGCGCCCCTCAACCAAGGCTTAACCGCGTTCCTGCTAGGGCACGCGGCCATGTACAAGGCCGTGTTCCAGAACAGCAAGGTCGCGCTCCTCTTCGCGGGGATGACCATCCTGAGCGCCGTCTCGATGGTCGGCACCTCGGAAGACAGCGGCGTCGTGGGCCGCGTCACCGGCTTCGTCGAGGCCAACAGCGATCGCCTCGCCAGCTCGGGAAGCGAGGCGCAGAACGGCGGCGGGGAGGGCGAAAGCGCCGCTGCCGAGCCTTCGGTCTTCGGCGACTATACGCCCGCAAGCCAGCCGGCCGCAGCTGCCCCTGCCGCCGCCTCCGCACCCGGCGGCAACCCGATGACCGCGCCGCTTTCCTCGACTGCGCGGATCGACAACAGCCAGCCGAGCTTTACCGGCAGCGGCGAGGAAATCGCGTCCGAGGAGGAGTGACGCGCCAGCTTCCGGCAGGCGTTCAATCCTCCTCGTCGTCGGGCAGGTCCTCGCGCAGCACGTCATCATCGTCGCGCTGTTCGGCTTCCTCGAGCAGCCTCACCTCCTCCATCAGGCCCTCGCCGTCGAGCAGATCCGCTTCCTCGGCGCTGTCCTCGCCATCGGCTATCAGCCACTCGTCGTCCTCGTCGTCGGTGGTCTCGCCGCCGTAGGTGCCTTCCTCGTCGTCGTGGTTGGGCTCGCCGGCATAGGCCGACATGTCTATCCGGCCTTCGCCTTCCATGCGGCGCATTTCGTCCACGAGATCGCCCTTGCTGGACGGGGCCGGGTCATAATCCGGGGAGTCGGGCTTGGTGCTTTCCAGCGGGCTCGACGTGCGGCTGTCCTCGCGCCGCGCGGCATCGGCCACGTCCTGCGCCTGTGCGCCCTTCGGGTCCTGCTCGTCGTTGTGGGTTTCCGGCGGAAGGCCCTCGGGATGACCGGGGATCGCGGCGTCGGGCTTGGGCATGGGAGTTCTCCTTCCCGCTGCCTAACCTGCGAACGGCACCGATTGTTGCCCGCCCTTGCGTCCGGACGCACCGGGCTTGCGCCGGATCAGCGCGTCGGGACCGGTGCCTCGCCCGAATAATCGTAGAAGCCGCGCCCCGTCTTGCGGCCCAGCCATCCGGCCTCGACATATTTCACCAGCAGCGGGGCGGGGCGATACTTGCTGTCGCGGGTGGTCTTGTAGAGCACCTTGATGATGTCGAGACAGGTGTCGAGCCCGACGAAGTCCGCCAGTTGCAGCGGGCCCATCGGGTGATTGAGGCCGAGGCGGCAGCCCTTGTCGATATCCTCGATCCCGGCGGTCGATTGGCCGAGGACGAAGACCGCCTCGTTGATCATGGGGAGCAGGATGCGGTTCACGACGAAGCCGGGTTCGTCCTGCGAAAGCACCACTTCCTTGCCGAGCCCGCGCGCAAAGGCGGTCACGGCGTCGGTGGTTTCCCTCGAGGTGGCAAGGCCCGGGATGACCTCGATCAGCCCCATCACCGGCACCGGATTGAAGAAGTGCAGGCCGATGAAGCGCGCCGGGTCCGGCGAGTGGTTGGCCATGCGGGTGATCGGGATCGACGAGGTGTTCGACGCCATGATCGCGTCGGCGGCCAGCACCTTGCCCGCCTTCTCGAAGATCGCGTTCTTGATCTCCTCGCGCTCGGTGGCGGCCTCGATGATGAGGTCGGCCTCGGCAAAGGGGGCATAGTCGCCGACGGGGGTGATGCGGGCGAGCAGCTTTTCCGCTTCGTCTGCCTCGATCTTGCCGCGGCCCATGAGCTTCACGAGCGCCTTCTCGACCGCCTGCTTGCCCGCCTCGGCGCGGGGCAGATCGACGTCGGTGAGCATGACGTTCATGCCCTGGGCGGCGACGGTCTGGGCGATGCCGGTTCCCATCTGACCGGCGCCGATGACGGCGATGTTGCGCATGAGGCCTGTCCTTCGCAAGTGCAGCAAAGCAGCCGCCCTAGCGGGGAAGATGACGGCTGGCTAGCAGCCTATTTGGCTAGCGATTGGCCCCGGGAACCCACTTCACGTCCGCCCGGCCATCGTCATTCGCCACGCGGGCGAGGACGAAGAGCAGGTCGGAGAGGCGGTTGATATAGGCGAGCGCGGCCGGGTTGACTGCATCCTCGGCCGCCAGCGCGACCATCGCGCGCTCTGCGGCGCGGGTGGTGGCGCGGGCGACATGGACGCGCGCTGCCGCCTCGCTCCCGCCGGGCAGGACAAAACTGGTGAGGGGTTCGAGCCGCTCGTTGAGCTCGTCGATCCGGCCCTCGATCCATTCGGGCTGGGAGGGGACGATCCGCAACACCATCTCAGAAGGGGTGAAATCGCCGTCGGTCGAAGGCGTCGCGAGGTCCGCGCCGAGATCGAACAGGTCGTTCTGGACGCGGGTCAGCAGCGCCCGCTCCGCCTCGCCTTCGAGCGCGCAGATCGCGAGGCCGATGGCAGAGTTCGCCTCGTCGACCTTGCCCATCGCGGCGATCCGCGCGGAATGCTTGGGGCAGCGCGAGCCGTCGACGAGGCCCGTCGTCCCGTCATCCCCGGTGCGGGTGTAGATGCGGTTGAGCTTGACCATCGCTGGCGAAGGGTCAGCGCGAAACCGCGAGAATGATCGCCACCACCACGATGGCGAGGCCCTGATACTTGATCCGCGCGAACATCGCCTTGTTCTGGGCGAGCTGCATGTCGGTGGCGGTGGTGCCCTCGCCGGTTTCCAGGTCGATCTTGGTGGTCTGGAGGAAGGCCACCACCCCGCGGATCAGCGAGAAGGCGGTCAGCCCCATGAGGACGACGAGCACGGCGACGAGAAAATAGGTCATGGGCCCCTAAATGGACGCTCCGGCCTCAGGTTCCAAGCCGGAAATGTTGCAACCTCAGTTGTGCCGCAAGCATTCGCCCGTCCTCGCCGCCCTCGCGCCGCTCGGCCAGGGCGGGGGAGCCGCGGCGCTTGGCGAGCTTCTCGCCGTCCTCGCCGAGCAGCAGCGGGTGGTGGTGCCAGCGCGGGACGGGAAGGCCGAGCAGCGCCTGGAGCGTGCGGTGGACGTGGCTCGCCGCGAAGAGGTCCGCGCCCCGCGTGACCAGCGTGACGCCGTCCGCCGCATCGTCGAGGGTGACGGCGAGGTGGTAGCTCGCGGGCAGGTCCTTGCGCACAAGCACGACATCGCCCAGCCCGGAGAGGTCCACCGCCTGCGCGCCCGCCAGCGCATCCTCCCAGACCAGCGGGCCGGTTTCGGCGAGGGCCTTGTCCGCATCGAGCCGCCACGCGGCAGGCCGGGCGGGATCGGGCGGGCGGTGCTTGCAGGTGCCGGGGTAGATCAGGCCATCCGAGCCCTCGACCGCGCCGGCCGCCTCGATCTCCTTGCGGGTGCAGGTGCAGGGATAGAGCAGGCCCCGCGCCTTCAGCGTCTCGTCGGCGGCGGCGTAGCTGGCGAGGCGGGTGGACTGGGCGGGGACCTCCTCCCACTCCAGCCCGAGCCACTCCAGATCGCGCCTGAATTCATCCGCCAGTTCGGGGCGCGAGCGGGGCCCGTCGATGTCCTCGATCCTGAGCAGGAAGCGCCCGCCCGCCGCCTTCGCCAGATCATGCGCGACGATCGCCGAGAGGGCATGGCCGAGGTGCAGCCGCCCGTTGGGGCTGGGTGCGAAACGGGTCACGGTCGGGGTGCGGCGATCCATCGCAGCCCCCATGCCACACGACATATCCTTGCGCTATCCACAGCCTATCCACTGCCTGTCCCTGTGGATAGCCGCCCTGTCACGGGTTTGACTCTTTGCCCTGTCAGGTCAGGATGGAGGTCAATCAGGGAGGAACGCGCGCCGTGTTCAATGCCGAACTGATCGAGAAAGCTGCCCGGTTCCGCGGGGTCGAGGAGGATCCGACCCGCAACCTTTCGGCCTGTCCGGCGCTGGTCCTGAACGCCGACTACACTCCGCTGTCCTACTACCCGCTCAGCCTCTGGCCGTGGCAGACCGCGATCAAGGCGGTGTTCCTCGACCGGGTGGACATCGTCGCAAGCTACGACCGCGAGGTGCACTCCCCCAGCTTCGAGATGAAGATCCCGAGCGTGATCGCGCTGCGGCAATATGTGCGGGCGAGTGAGTTCCCGGCCTTCACCCGCTTCAACGTGTTCCTGCGCGATCGCTTCCAGTGCCAGTATTGCGGCAGCCACGAGCACCTGACCTTCGACCACGTCACCCCGCGCCGGCTGGGCGGGCGCACCACGTGGGAGAACATCATCACCGCCTGCGCGCCGTGCAACATGAAGAAGGGCGGGCGCACCCCCAAACAGGCGGGGATGGCGCTCCACCAGGCTCCGATCCGTCCGACCAGCTGGCAGTTGCAGCAGGCGGGCAAGATGTTCCCGCCGGGCTATCTCCACGAAACGTGGCGCGACTGGCTCTACTGGGACGTCGAACTGGAAGCCTGACGCGCTAGCCGTGCCTCGGCCATATCGACCGGGTCGGGGCCCGGTCTCGCTTCCCTTTATCCAGCCCCAGGCCAAAAGCGCATCCCGGGTTTGGCTCCGCGGAACCGGTTTATTCCGGCATCCCTGAAGCCGAACCCGCTCAACAACGATTCGCTACGTTCATTATCAAAAGATATGAACACCGAGCTTCTAAGTAGAAGCTGAGACGAGCCGTTTATCAAATGATCATTTCAGACTGAATTTCTCGTTCCTAACTTAGGATAGGACTCAACTCATCCTGTTTTTAACATGGATTGCATTGACGGTTAAGGAAAGGGCGTCATCACCAAGGGGCAACAGGAGTATGCCCCCATGAAGCGTTTGTTCTCTCTGGCAATCATGGTTTCGATCCTCGGTGGGTGTGGCGGGGACGAGACCGCGCCGCCTGCCGCCATGTCCGCGCCGGAGCCGGTGGCGGCACTGGCTCCGTCCAGCGACAAGATGGCCTCGCTGGGCGGCACTCTCCCCGAGGGCGCGACCACCACGACCAATCCCTTCGCCGCCTTCGATTTCAAGAACGGCACGGCCTACCCCGCCAAGGCGGCGGTGAGCATCGGGACGGTCAGTGTGCCCGTGGGCGCGACCGAGGCTTTCGTTCCCGTCCGCATCAATCGCCATACCCCCAACACCGTGATCGTGCGGGTGATGACCCGCAACGGATCGGGAACGCTTGCCGGTCTTGAGGGGCGGCACTTCCAGCGCACCGCCACAACCCTGTTCTTCCGCCCCGGCGACGCACTGGAGCAGACCTTGCGCATCCCGCTCGTGAACATGGATGCCGGACGGAACTTCGACATCATTCTGCCCGAAGGCGTGGTCGGTGGGGGGGTGATCAACTCCTCCGCGAAGGTGACGGCCGTCGTCGGGGCGAAGCCGGGGGTGGCGAAGACCGCGGGGTTCCGCGCGGCGCGCACCTTCACACCCACCGGCGCGCTTTCCTACCAGCTCGATCCGGCCAAGGTGACCTGGAGCGACGCGGGCGGGGCGGACGTCTGGCGCACCCGCCTGCCCCACGGCCGGACCCAGCCCGCCAACAACGAAAGCGGGCTCTATCTCGATCCGGTGCTGCACCCCACCGCGCTGACGCCCTTCGCCATCGAGAACAACGAGGTGGTGATCCGCAGCCAGCACCTCGTCAGCCCGATCTTTCACGACAGCAAGTACTGGAACCACGGTGCGGCGATCCTCACCGGCCAGCGCATGCCGACGACGCAGGTCCAGTACGGCCAATACGAATGGACCGCGATGATGCCCAACCGCCGCGGCGGCTGGCCCGCGCTCTGGCTGCTCCCCGCGAGCGGCGCCTGGCCGCCGGAGATCGATGTCTATGAGGGCTTCGGCTATTCGAGCGGCTGGAACTTCGCCCGCAACATCTCCGGCAACATCCACGGCGGGGCGAACGGCACGCGGAGCTTCACCGCGCTGATGCAGGTCAATGCCGCCAATGCCTACGGGATCAGCGGCTTCGACACGAGCTACCACCGCTTCGCCGTCGACATCGCCCCCGATTTCATCACCTGGTTCGTCGATGGGAAGGAGACCTACCAGACGGTCAATCCGTTCAAGGGCGTCACCTGGTTCCCGCTGATGAACGTCGCGGTCAAGCACGGCACAGCCGAATACACCGGCGGCACGGCCGAGATGCGGGTGCGATCCTTCGCGGTCTGGAAGGTGCCGGGCTGAGGCACAGGCGCCCGGCAGCCTTCGGAAAGGGGGCGGGCGCGGCGGCGGGTTCTCCTTTGCCGCCGCCGCGCCCCGATTGCCCAGCGGACGAGAACCGGCGTTCATTGCGTTGCAATTCCATGACGCGGCGCTAGGCGAGGTGCATCACGCGCCAACGGGGATTCGCAGCGATGAAGATCATGTCCGGCAATTCGAACCTGCCGCTTGCCCGCGCCATCGCGGCCTATCTCGAGATCCCCCTGACAGACGCCAGCGTGCGGCGCTTCTCGGACGAGGAGGTGTTCGTCGAGATCCACGAGAACGTGCGCGGGGAGGACGTGTTCGTCGTCCAGCCGACCAACTTCCCGGCGAACGACAACCTCATGGAACTGCTGATCTGCATCGATGCGCTGCGCCGCGCCTCGGCCAAGCGGATCACCGCGGTGGTGCCCTATTTCGGCTACGCCCGCCAGGACCGCAAGCCCGGCCCGCGCACCCCGATCTCGGCCAAGCTGGTGGCGAACCTGATCACCGAAGCGGGGGCCGACCGCGTGCTGGCGGTGGACCTCCACGCCGGGCAGATCCAGGGCTTCTTCGACATCCCCACCGACAATCTCTATGCCGCGCCGGTCATGGCCGCCGATATCCAGGCCCGCTATGGTGACCAGCAGCTGATGGTGGTCTCGCCCGACGTCGGCGGCGTGGTGCGCGCGCGTGCGCTGGCCAAGCGGCTCGACAACGCCCCGCTCGCCATCGTCGACAAGCGCCGCGACCGACCGGGCGAGAGCGAGGTGATGAACATCATTGGCGATGTGGAAGGCCGGCACTGCATCCTGATCGACGACATCGTCGATTCGGGCGGCACCCTCGTGAACGCTGCCGAGGCGCTGCTCGAAGGCGGGGCCAAGTCCGTCGCGGCCTACATCACCCACGGCGTGCTGTCGGGCGGCGCAGTGGCGCGGATCAACGGGTCGAGCCTCAAGGAGCTGGTGATCACCGATTCGATCCGGCCCACAGAGGCCGCCGAAGCTTCCGACCGCATCCGCATCCTCCCCATCGCTCCCTTGGTGGGCGAGGCGATCCGGCGCATCGCGGACGAGAGCTCGGTCAGCTCCCTTTTCGACTGATGTTCGATCCGCTCGAGGTGCGCGGGCTGCTGATCGAAGCGGCCCGCGCACGCGAGACCTTTACCTATGGCGCGCTGCTGAACCTGCTCGGCCACACCTTCACGCGGCCCTTGATGCGCCAGATGTGCAAGGTGCTCGACCGGATCGACGAGGACGGGCGCGCGTGCGGAGAGCCGGGCCTCGCCGTGCTGGTGGTGCGCCAATCGGACGGGCTTCCCGGGCAGGGCTGGTTCGTCACCCGCACGGGCATCCACGACGACCTGCCGCTGGAGTGGGAGGGCCCCGAGGCGCGGCGTTACACCGAGGCTCGACAGGCCGAAGCCTTCGATTATTGGGTTGCCCGTGGAGACGCATGACGACCGCAACCGCACCACGCGCCGCCTGCATCTCGCGAGCGGCGCGCTGATCGGTGCCTTCCTCGCGCTGCACCTCGGCAACCACCTCGCGATGTTCTCGGGCCAACAGGCGCATATTGCGGCGATGACGGCGCTGCGCCCGTTCTACCGCCATCCCGTCGCCGAGACGCTGCTGATGCTGGCGCTCGCGTTCCAGCTGGCGAGCGGCCTCGCGATGATCTGGCGCACCCGCGGCGAGCGGCGGCGCGGGCTGGCGCGGTGGCAGGCGATATCGGGCGCGGTGCTGGCGCTGTTCGTGCTCAACCATGTCGGCGCGGTGTGGGCGGGGCGGCTGCTGCTGGGGCTCGACACCAACTACCACTTCGCTGCAGCGGGCATGCATGCCGGGTATGCGGCGTTCTTCGTGCCCTACTACTTCCTCGGCGTCGCCGCGTTGTTCGTTCATGCCGCCTGCGCGCTCGCATGGCGGGTGCGGGGCCGGGCGGTGCCGGTCTGCGTCGCGGCGCTCGGTATCGCTCTTGCAGCCGCTTTCGTCGGCGTTATGGCAACGGACCCGGCGATCCCGCCGCGTTATCTGGAAAGCTTCCCATGACCGATAAGGATCTCGCCCTCGCGCTGCGCCTTGCCGACGCGGCGGGCGCGGCCATCCGCCCCCTGTTCCGCGGCCAGTGGACCGAGGAACGCAAGGCCGACCGCAGCTTCGTCACCGAAGCCGACCGGGCCGCCGAAGCCGCGATGCGCGCGCTGATCGAGGAGGCGTTCCCCGCCGACGGCATCATCGGCGAGGAATACGGCACCCGCAACGAGGGCGCGGGCCGGCAATGGGTGCTCGATCCGATCGACGGCACCACCAGCTTCATCGCCGGCCGCCCGATCTTCGGCACGCTGATCGCGCTCTTGCAGGATGGCTGGCCGGTGCTCGGCATCATCGACCAGCCCGTGAGCGGCGAGCGCTGGGTGGGCCGCATCGGCCAGCCGACCCTGTTCAACGACAAGCCCGCGCAGACCAAGCCGCTGAAGGACCTTGCCGACGCGGTACTTGCCACCACCAGCCCGCACCTCTTCACCAACGAGGAGGCGGACGCCTTCATGTCGGTCGCAAAGACGGTCGCGGAGAAGAAGATCGTGTTCGGCGGGGACTGCTACAACTACGGTCTCGTTGCATCCGGCCATGTCGACATCGTGATCGAGGCGGGATTGAAGCTCCACGATTATGCCGCGCTTGTCCCGGTGGTCGAAGGCGCTGGCGGGATGATGAGCGACTGGCAGGGCAACCCGCTCGATGCCGGGTCCGACGGCACGGTGATCGCGCTTGGCGATCCGGCGCGGCTCGAGGACGTGCTCGAGGCGATGGGCTGAAGTCGGGGGGGCTGGCCCAGCGAGAACAGGGTTAGCACTTCCTAAAGAGGCGCGCGGCTAAGCGGTCCCCGACAGTTTCAGGGGACCGAGACGCGATGCACGCCTTCCTGCGCGACGCACACTGGCTGAACGCCCGGCGCGCGCGCGCCTATGCGATGATGCTCGCGCTCGCCTTCCTGGCGATGCTGACGGTCAACTACCTTGCGATCTACAAGGACGGGACGGATTTCCAGGCCTTCTGGTCCGCCGCGCGCATCCTTGCCGATCAGGGACCTGCGGCGGCCTTCGATCTCGATCTCCAGCGCGCGGTCCAGAAGCAGGCGGGCTTCGATGCGATGATCGCCTATGTGAACCCGCCGCCTTTCCTGTTCTTCGTGTTCTGGCTGGCGTTGCTGCCCTTCGGCGCGGCGTGGATCGCGTGGACTGCGGTGACTTTCGCCATCTGGTTCGGCGCCATGCACCGCGAATACCGGGGCGATCTCACCTGGCCGCTGCTGGCCTTTCCCGCCGCCTTCCTCGCCGCGGCCCATGCGCAGAACGGCTTCGTCACCGGCGCGCTGCTGGCCGGTGCGGTGCTGGCGCTGCGCCGCTCGCCGTGGCTGGCGGGCGTGTTGCTGGGGATGCTGGTGATCAAGCCGCACCTCGCGTTGCTCGCGCCCTTCTGGCTGCTGGCGCGGGGCGACTGGAAGGCGATTGCGGGCGGAGTGCTGGGGGCGGGCGGCATGATCCTCGCCAGCCTCGCCGTGTTCGGCCCGGCGGCGTGGCTCGCCTATCCCGAGGTGTTCGAGGTCAGCCGGCAATTGATGGCGCAGGGACAGAGCGTGTTCTGGCTGCGCATGACCACGCCCTATGCCGCCCTGCGCTACTACGCCACGCCCGAGGCGGCGATGGTGGTGCAGGCCGCTATCACGCTGGCGATGCTCGCGCTGACCATGATCTTCGCCCGCCGCACCCGCGACAGCCTTGCGAGCGGGGCGCTGATGCTCGCGGCCACTGCGGTCGCCTCGCCCTACCTGTTCTCCTACGACCTGCCGTTCCTCGCCGTGCCGGTGTTCTGGCTGATCGCCGATGGACGCGCGCGCGGCTGGCGGCCCTGGGAGAAGCTGCTGGTGGCCGGACTCTACCTCGCCCCGCTTGCCACCCGCGCGGCGGCGCTGCCGCTGGAGATCAACCTCATGCCGATCCCCGCGCTGGCGATGGTCGCGCTGATCTGGAACCGCGGGTCGATCGAGGGCGCGCGGGTGCCGGGAGAATGGCGTACCGCGTCCGAAGGCAGACTAGCCCAGCCGGCGTGAGCGGTCAGCTCACCACGAACTCCACCTTCCCGCTCATCGCGTGACCATCGCCCGCGGCGGCCTGCCAGCGCACCTCGTAGGTGCCCTTCGGCAGGGCCTGCTTCAGCGAGAGCGTCATCGTCTTGCCGTCGGTCGACCAGCTGGCGGTGAAGTTGCGGATCGGCATCTCGCCATGGTTGGCCATGCCCGGCATCGCGGTCATGACGATCGCGGCGGCGGCCTTGGCCGGATCGACCTTCTCGCTGAAGGTGAGGGTGACCGTCTTGGGGGCCTTGGCCTTGGCACCCGCCGCCGGGGTCGATGCCGTCAGCTTGACGTGCGCCATCACCGGCGCGGAGGGGGCGAGCGCGGCGAGGGCGAGAGCGGCGAGAAGGGCAGGGATACGCATGGGGGGTAACGTCCTTCGTGTTGATCAGAACCAGAAACGGATGCCGGCGACGAGGCTGGTGGCGGAAGGGTCCTCGCCGCGCAAGCGGGCATAGTCGGCGCCCTGTCCGGTGCGCCAGGATTGCTCGATGCCGATATAAGGCGCGAACTCGCGCCGGAACTCGTAGCGCAGCCTCGCGCCGACCTCGATCTGGTCGAGGCCCGCGCCGATGCCGAGCTGGGGAATGTTCTGCGCCGAAAGGTTTGCCTCGATGCGCGGCTGGAGGATCAGGCGCTGGGTGATGCGCTGGTCGACCTCGGCCTCGATCCGCGCCGTCAAATCGCCCCGGTGGGAGAGGAACAGCGCGGCGTCGATCTCGAACATGTAGGGCGCAAGGCCCTGCACGCCGATGACGGCATGGGTGGTGTCCGGCCCGGCGATGTCGTGGCGGATGCCGGCCTGAAGATCCCAGAAGGGCTTGAAGGCGCGGGCATAGAGCGCCTGCACCTCCGCGTCCTCCGGGTTCGCGCCCCACTCGCCTTCGCCCTCGGACTTGAACCACAGCCGCTCGGTCGGGCCGCCGTAATAGCCCTGTATGTCCCAGAGGTAGAGGTCCGCGCCTTCGCGCACCTGCGCTTCGATCCGGTCGCCCTGGAACCAGAACACCGGGAAATCGCCGTGGGTGCGGCGCAGGTCCGCGCGCGAGGCAGCCATCGCCTCGGGTCCCCAGATCGCATCGGCAGCGCGCGGCGGCCCGTTGCCGGCCTCGGGCGGGGGCGGTGTCTCCATCGCCGGGCCGGGGGAGGGGTCTGCATCGGCATCGCCCATGTCGTGACCGGCGTGCGGGTCGGCCTGAGGAGCGCTCATGTCATGGCCCGCGTGCGGGTCAGTCGCCGGTTGCGGCATGTCGTGCCCGGCGTGTTGGTCCTGCTGCGGTGCAGGCGCGGGTTCATCGTGCTGATGTTGCGCGGCGAGCGGCGCAGCGCCCGTCAGCGCGAGCAGGGCAAGCGCGACCTTCATGCCTCCGGCCCCATCACCGTCACGGTCTGCATCATCCCGCCATGCATGTGGTAGAGCAGGTGGCAGTGGAACGCCCAGTCGCCCGGCTCGTCGGCGGTGAGATCGAACTGCGCGCTCGCGCCCGGCTGGACGATGACGATGTTCTTGCGCGGCTGGTGCGCAGGTGTCTCGCCGTTGACCAGCGTGAAGAACATGCCGTGCAGGTGGATCGGGTGCGCCATCATGGTGTTGTTGACGAGCTTGACCCGCACCCGCTCGTTCCAGGCGAAGCGGATCGGCTTGTCGGACACGGCCGAATACATCTCGCCGTCGAACGACCACATGTAGCGTTCCATGTTGCCGGTGAGGTGCAGCTCCAGCAGGCGCGACGGTTCGCGGGTGTCGGCATTGGGCTCGAGCGCCGACAGCATCCGGTAATTGAGCACCCGGTGCTCCACATCGCGCAGGCCCAACCCGGGGTCGCCCAGCTTGTCGACCGGAGCCATCGAGACCATGTCGATCCCCGGTCCCACCTTCACGTCGGGCGGCAGCAGCAGCGTGTCGCGCATCTTCATGCCGTCCATCGAGTGGCCCGAGCCCCCATGCCCGCCAGCGTCCCCGTGGTTCATCCCCATATCGCCCATGTCGAGCAGCGGGGGCTTCCTCGGCGGGGGAATCGCCGCCCGCGCGCCGGGGCGGCTCGCCAGGGTGGCGAGCGCGAGCCCCGAGCGGTCCATGCTCTCGGCGACGATGGTGTAGGCCTCGGCACGCGGCTCCACGATCACGTCGTAGGTCTCGGCCGTGCCGATCTGGAACTCGTCGACCTCGACCGGCTTCACGTTCTGACCGTCGGCCGCGATCACCGTCATGGGAAGGCCTGGAATGCGCAGGTTGAAGAAGGTCTGTGCCGCGCCGTTGATGACCCGCAGGCGGATGCGCTCGCCGGGGGTGAACAGGAACTCCAGCCCCTCCTTCGGCCCGCGCCCGTTGGCGAGATAGGTGTAGGTGGAGCCGGTGACGTCCGCGATGTCGGTCGCGGGCATGCGCATTTCGGCCCACATCCGGCGGTCGGCGGCGGAGAGGGGGTAATCGTCCGCCCAGCTGGTTTGCTGGTAGTTGAAATAGCCCTCGCCCTTGCGCAGCCGGTCCATGATGAAGTGCGGGTGGAGCGGGGTGAACTCGCTCAGCAGCAGGATGAACTCGCGGTCGTATTCCACCGGCTCCGCGCCCGCCGGGTCGACGATCAGCGGCCCGTAATGGCCCTGCTGTTCCTGAAGCCCGGAATGGCTGTGATACCAGTAGGTGCCCGACTGGCGGATCGGGAATTCATAGGTGAAGGCCTGCCCCGGCTTGATGCCCGGAAAGCTGATCCCCGGCACGCCGTCCATGTGGAACGGCAGCAGCAGGCCGTGCCAGTGGATCGAGGTGTCCTCATCGAGGTGGTTGGTGACGTTGAGGCGGACGTTCTGGCCTTCCTTCAGTCGGATCAGCGGCCCCGGCACCGAGCCGTTGACGGCGATGCCGTGGCCCTTGCGGCCTTGCACGATGCGCCGTCCCTCGCCGACCGACAGGTCGATGATCGGCCCCGACACCGTGTCGAAGCCGACCCGGATCGGCGTGCCGCCGTGGCGGCGATGCACCGAGTGGCCTTGTGCCCATGCGGGCATGGCCGCGAAGGCAGAGGCGGCGCCGGCGGCACGGACGAAGCCGCGGCGGGAGATCGGGGAAAAGGTCATGGGTTCCTATACGCGGCGGGTTCGCGGCTGGTTGCTGCCCGCGCCGGTACCGGCCGGCATGCTGAACGCGGTGAGGATCGGGCATGGTCCGTCTTCGCCCCGCGCGCAGTCGGCAGCGAGGCTCTTGAGCGCGGCGCGCATGGTTTTCAGGGTCGCGATCCTCTCGTCGATTGCGGCGATCCGCGCTTCGGCGAGCGCGCGCGCGGCGGCGCGGTCGTCCGGATCGAGCCCCAGCAGCGTCGCGATCTCCTCGAGCGTGAAACCCGCCGTCTGCGCCGCGCGGATCGAGCGAAGCCGTTCGAGATCGCTTTCGGTATAGCGCCGCACGCCATTCCCGCGCGGCGGCTCGGCCAGCAGGCCGCGGCGTTGATAGAACCGGATGGTCTCGACCGAGACACCGCCTTCACGCGCCAGATCGCCGATTTTCACATTTGCCTCTTGAAACCGTACTACAGTACGGGACTTATATACGGGTCATCCGATAGGTATCAAGGGAAGAATCGAGATGAAATCCGCACCCCGGTCCGCCGTCCTCCACCGCATGGTGATGCCCGGGCACACCTGCCCCTATGGCCTCAAGGCCCGCCACCTGCTGCGCTCGCGCGGCTACGAGGTGGAGGATCACCACCTCGCCACGCGCGAGGAGACCGACCGGTTCAAGGCCGACCATGGCGTGACGACCACCCCGCAGACCTTCATCGATGGGGTGCGCATCGGCGGCTACGACGATCTGCGCCGCTTCTTCGGCCTCAGGGTCGCCGACCCCTCGGCCACGACCTACCGCCCGGTGATCGCCCTGTTCGCGATGACCGCGCTGATGGCGATGGCGGCGGGCTATGCAGCGGACGGCACCGTGCTCTCCATCCGCGCAGGCGAATGGTTCGTCGCCTTCTCGATGTGCGCGCTGGCGTTGCTCAAGCTCCAGAATGTCGAAAAGTTCGCGACGATGTTCCTGAACTACGATCTGCTGGCGGCGCGCTGGGTGCCCTATGCGCGGATCTATCCCTTTGCCGAAGGGCTGGCGGGCGTGCTGATGGTGGCAGGCGTGCTCCACTGGGTGTCGGTCCCGGTCGCGCTGTTCATCGGCACGATCGGCGCGGCGAGCGTGTTCAAGGCGGTCTATCTCGATAGGCGCGAGCTCAAATGTGCCTGCGTCGGCGGAGACAGCAACGTGCCGCTCGGCTTCGTCTCGCTTACCGAGAACCTGATGATGATCGCGATGGCGATCTGGATGCTGGTTGCCTACGGGATGTAGCGCGCTGATGCCGCCGTTCGCCGCTGCCTTGGCAAGCGGCCAGCCCTGCCTCTCCGGCGCGTTCGCAACCGGACGTCGCGGATCGGATCGGACTGCGCTGCGGCGGGGCAGGAAAACCTTCGGGGCCCGGCTGTCCCTCGGCGGCACAGCGCCGCGAAAGCTTGGCCGCGGCAATTGCTAACAAGGTCTTAAAGGCGGCAAGGTCGCGCCGTTCTGTCCTCCGCATGGGCTCGCGCCTGATCGGCACTGGGCAGGACAGGCCATGCCGTTCCTTTGGGAGGCCGAGCGATGCCGCATCCGTACCCCGCCAAGCAGCGCCCCTTGCGGCACGCCGGCGCGTCCGCGCTCGCGCTTGTGCTGGTTCTCGCGTGCGCGCCCGGACCGGTGGCGCGCGCCGGAAACGGCTTGCAGTGGCGGCTTGAGGCCAGGGTGCCGGTGATCTGCGCCATCCTTGATGTGGAGGCGCCCGCCGACCGCCCGGCCAGCCTCGCGGTCACCACCACCTGCAATGCCGAGCGATACCAGCTGCTGCTCCACCCGCCCGAGGGACAGGCCGTCCTGCGCACGGCGCGCAGCTCGGCGGGAGTGGTGCAGATCGGTGCCGGCACGGTCACGATCACCAGCACACGCCCCGGCCAAGCCCTCACCACCATCGAGCTCGATGCGCCCGTGAGCGCCGGCCCGATCGCCGTGACGCTCCAGCCGCTCTAGTAGGCGGTGTAGAGCAGGGTCAGCACGTCGCGGTAATCGCCCGCGAAGCGGTCGGTGCCGGGGGCGACCTCCAGCACCATTTCCTCGCGCAGGGCCAGCAGTCCGCGGAACGGGCGGTTGATCTGCGCGCCGGCGGACAGGTTCACCGGCACCCCGTCATAGGTCAGGCGGTAGGGAATGGCGCGCAGCGGCCCCTGCACCGTGTGGACCAGCCGGCCACGGTTCTGCGACTGGATGGTGATGTTGACCGCGGCATTGCTCTGGTAGAACACGTTCGTGCGGATCACCGAGCCCGCGCTTACCTCGCCGAAACTGAGGTCGCGGCTCGTGGCCCCCTGCTCGGCGAGGAACCGGATCGCGGGGCGCACCGTGATCGCGAACAACACCGCCTGCGGGAGCCCGTCGCCGACCTGCACCAACACAGTGCCGCGATACTCGCCTGCGGCGGGAAACTGGCCGGCGCTGAGCTCGAACAGGTCGATCGTCACCGCCTCGCCGCGCACCAGCCGCCCACGGGCGTTGCCCGCCAGCACGAAGCGGGTGACATTGGCCTGCGAAACGAGGTTCGAATTGAGCTGGACGAAGCCCAGCTGGTCGCTCCCGTTGGCGAAGACGAAGGCCGCGCCCGATTGCGGGGTGATGACAACCGGCGCACTGTTGCACCGCGACGGGATGTCGCTGTCTGCGGCCTGAAGGGTGATCTGGAGCACGGTGCGGTTGGCCTGATTGGGATCGTAGCTCTGCCCGCTCGCCTGGCGTCCGGTTATGCGGTAGCCGTCGGGGCACCCGCCACCGCCCTGGCCCTGCGCCAGCACCGCCGCCTCGCCCAGCGCGCCGGCCCACAGCAGCAGGCCCAGAACCGCGCTGCACGCGCGCCGGGCGATCCGCGAACCGATCATGGTGCAACCTCCATCGTCTGCGTGCCCATCCTGATGATCGCGGGCGCGGATTTGTCGACCGTGAATTCGTACACCAGGTCCCCGCCCACCAGTTCGACCCGATAGCGTCCCTCGGCAAGTTTCGAGAGCACCGCGCGGCCGGCCGCATTGGTGAAGACCCCGCTGGTTTCGCCCGTGCCGAGGTTGCGGACCACGCCGTCGGCAAGCTTCACCGGCGCGCCGCCCGGCAAGACGAAGGTGACCAGCGCCGAGCGGTAGGCATCGCTCCCGATGGTGAGCTTCACCCCGCTCAGGGCCCCGGGCTCGCTGAGATATTCGCCCGGGCCGATGTCGTAGCCCGGCGGCGCGCCGAGCACGCTCACCCGGACATTGTCCGGCCGGTAGCCCGAAAGCTGGCTGACGACGGCAGGCCCCAGCGCATTGCTCTGCCCGGCGCGCCGCCCGACGCCGCTGGTTTCGACCTCGACCCGCGCGTCCTTGAGCGAGGGGTGGCGATCGACCATCACGAAGCCGCGCCCCGGGTTGCGTCCGATCCCGAGTTCGCCGTCGGCAAAGGCAAGACCCGATTGCAGACGGAAATTGACCACGTTCTGGTCGCGCAACCCGCTGCCCGCCGCCGCGCGGGTGCCGACCATCTCGAGATCGAGGTTGAAGCGCGAATTGGCGAAACGCGCCTGCCCGGTGAGGCGGTCGAAGAGCGGGGCGTGTTCCGCGATCATCCCGTAATCGAATTCGGGCACGGTGATGTCGCGCACCCGCCGCGCCTCTAGCCGGGCCTGGCGGGTCACGCTGTCGTAGCTTGCGGTCGAGAAGTGGTTGCGCCCGAGCGGGATCGTCAGCGTTGCCAGTACGCCACGGTCGGTGCGCCCGCCGATGTCGGTGTAACGCGCCGTCGCCGAGGCCAGCACCCGCCCCAGCGACACCTGCACGCCGCCGAAGACGGCCAGGCTGGACGGGCCCGGGGCGTGGGTCTCGAGGTAATTTCCGCCGAGCGAGAGCGCTAGCCGTTCGGTGAGACTCAGCCGGTAATCGAGCGCCATGTCGATCTTGACCGGATCGGGGGCGAGCGACTGCGAGAGCCGCCGGTAATCGGCCGAGCGATAGTCGAACCGGACGTTGAGCTGGCTGTCGAGATCGGACAACCGCAGGGGATCGCCGCGATAGGCGAGGCTGAGCGCATAGCCGAGATCGCCGCTGGCGACGTCGTGGCTGGCGCTGCCGCCCAGAAACAGCGCACCCCCCGGCGCGAGGGTGGCGAAGGTCACGCCGAGGTTCTGGTAATCCTCCATCACCGCGAAATGCCCGCCTGCGGTTACCACATCGCTGAAGCCGCGCGCGAATTGGCCGGTCAGCAGGGGCGTCGCGGAATAGGCGAAGCCGCCCGCCGAGGGCTTGCGCATCATCCCGGCGGTGACGTTGAACTCGCTGATGCCTGCGCCCAGCAGCTCGATGTCGTTGGCGAGTGTGAAGCTGTCGATCTCGCGCCGCCCGGTCGCGTCCTCGACGATGATCGCGATGTTGGTCGACAGCGAGAGCGCGGGGATGCGGTTGAGATCGACCGGCCCGGCATTGACCTCGAGCGCCTGCACCAGCGCGCCGTTGGCATAGATCTCGATCCGCGCCGGGCGTTCGAGCACGAACTGGCGGCGGCCCGTGGGGCGGATGTTGCGCAGGGGTTGCAGCGCATCGTAGCGCCGTTCGAGCGCGATGCCGGCGACGTCGGCCTCGCCCGCGATCACCGGCAGGCCCGCCACCAGATCCCCGGCGGCGAGGCGCAGCGCCGGACCCTCGAAGTCCTTGAAGGCCACCAGCCGGTCGCGCTCGAACCGGCGCTGCGCCTTGTCGGCGAGGTCGACCAGACCCCCGAACAGGAGATAGGCCCCCGTCTCGCGCCCGCCGATGTTCACGAAGCCGGCGAAATCGTAGAGCAGCCGGGTGTCGCCATCGGGATCGCTGAAGTCGTGCGAGCCCACGAGGTTGCCGGTCACGCCGAGGGCGAGGCCTGCGGGCCGGACGCGCGTGGCTGCGCCGAGATCGACATCGCCGGTGAAGGTGAAGGTCTGCGGCCCCACCGCCTCGGGCGCGAGCGCGAGCGTGATGGTGAGATTGGCGGGATCGTAGGTGGCGGTGATGCCGAGTTCCTGGAGCCGCGCCAAGGGCAGGAACTGGCCCGCCTCGCGCCGCAATTCGGCGCGCGGCGCGGCGGCGAGCTTGCCGCCGAGCGCACGTTCGAGCGAATCCGCCTCGATTCCGCGCAGCTCGCTCACGGTGAGTTCGGCGTTGACCAGCGCGAGGCGGTTGCCGTCGAGCACGGGATGCATCGTGATCCGGCTGACCCGCTGCGTGCGTGGACCGGAGGGCGCCAGCGGCTGTACCGGAAGGGACGCAGGGGCAAGTGTCGTCCCCGAGGGCGGGGGTTCGGGGGGCGTCGGCGGAATGTCCCGGGCCGCTGTGTCCGCCACGAGCGGCAGCGCTGTCTCAACTGGCGCGGTTGCCTCGGGCAGCGCCGGGGCCGCAACGTCCCGCGCCGGAATCAACCGCGACCGGCCGGCATTGCGCACCACCCTGTCGGCCCAGTCGACGAGGCCGCCGAACAGGGCATGGCCCTTGCTTTTGCGCCAGCGCGACCCGGGCCTGTCCTCGTCACCGGCGAGGGACGCGATCCGTGCCCCCACGGCCTCGGGCACCAGCGCGAGGTTGAGCGTGAGGTTGGAGGGATCATAGGTGGCGACGATGCCGAGTTCCTGGAGCCGCGCCACCGGCAGGAACTGTCCCGCCTCGCGCCGCAGCTCGGCGCGCTGCGCGGCCGGCAGCCTGTTGCCCAGCGCGCGCTCCAGCGAAGCGGCCTCGATCGCGCGCAACTCGATGATGTTGAACTCGGCCGTGACCTGATCGAGCCGCGTCCCGTCGAGCATCGGGCGCATGATGAACAGGCTGACGGGCTGCGTCTGCACGGCGATCGTCGCCGGGGTTGCGGCTGCATCGGGCGGGGGCGGCAGCGGCGGGGGAGGCGGGAGGTCCGCGGACCCGGCGAGGCTCTCGGGCGCGGCCCAGGCGGCGCCGCTTGTCGCGGTCAGCAGCGGCGCCAGCATCAGCCGGCCGCGCCTCATGCCGATCTGTGAGCGGCCCCCGCGCCCCACGGCTCAGACCGTCGTCACCGGCCGGGCCCGCGTCCTTGCACCCGTGCCGGGCAGGCCGGCCTCAGCTCTCACCGCGCAGCAGCCGGACTTCGACCGGCCCGTTTGCCGCAGCCGTGCCTGCCTCGGGCGTCGCGGCGAGCGGAATCGCGAATTCGCGGGAGGCCCCGGGCGGGACAATCGGATTGCTCACCAGGGTCGATAGCTCGTCAGGCGTCAGCTGGACCCGCGCCGCGCCGACCCGGTATTCGAGCACCTGCCCGGTCAGGAAGCCGTAGTCGTTGCCGCTGTTGGCGACCTTGAAGCGCAACGTCCCCTCCGCCGCACTCGCTTCGCTCACCGCCAGCCGCGCCCTCGCGCGGGGCGGCTGGACATAGACGGCAACGCCGAAATTGTAGGTGAACTGGATCCCCGTGCCCTCCAGCTTGTTCACCGGCACCTCGGTGACCTGCACCACGAAGGCTTCGGCCGTCTCGCCCAGTGTGCCGACATACTGGATGCGGATTGCCTGCGACTGGCCTGCGGCGATCTGCACCTGCGGGGGGAAGGTGATGAACTCCTCCTCCGCCGGCTCGAAGGTCTGCTCGCCGTTGGCGGCAACCACCCGGCGGAACACCTGGATCTCGACCGGGAGCGGTTCCTCGCGGATGTTGTTGATGGTGATGGTGGCGCTGTTCTGGCCGCGATCGGGCTGCAGGAACACGCGCATCGGCGTGACCTCGTAGGCCCGCACCGCACCTGCCAGCGCGAAAGCCGTGGCGAGCGCCAGAACGATCCACAGCCAGCGCGTCAGCCCCTGCCCGAAAACGACCTTGCCCGATTGCGTCATGCGCCCGTCCGTTACCCGATCTTGTCTTTGCGAACGGGTCCCGCACAGCCGAAGGGTGCGGTGCAGCAGGGACCCACGTCCCAGCCCTTATTGTAAACAAGAATTAACTTACATCGGGGGCACAAAAAAAGTGGTGGAACCCGGCGGGCTCCACCACTTCCTGTCGGTCCGGACGGGGCCGTGGCCCCGCAAGGATCAGATCGCGGTGACGGTGATCGTCACGGTGTCGCGGTAGTTGCCCGCATAGACGGTGGTCCCCGGCGCACCGTTGCCGCCGGTCGCGCCGAGCACGCCGAAAGCCTGGAAGCTGACGTTGCCGGTTTCGCCCGCGAGGAAGGCGGTGCTGCCGCCGAAGGTCCCGCTGACCGGCGAGGTCAGCTGCTGGGCCGAGAACGACAGGCCCGAGTTGCCGGTGTGCGCCATGTTGAAGCGAATGCGGCGGGCGTTGTCGGTCGTGGCATTTCCGTCGAGCGTCAGGTAGCCGTTGTTCTGCGAGGTGATCGTGCGGGTGAAGCCGTTCACGCTGTTGCAGCGGTAGGTCGCCTCGCCGGCAGCGACATCAACCGTGCTGCTGGTGGCAACGGCGGCCAGTTCACCGAAGTCGACGGCGATGGTCGAACCGCTCGAATTGTACACGCCGCACGACGGCGCGACCTGGGCGTTGAGGTTGTAGGTCAGGCTCTGGGCCGAAGCCGGCACGGCGGCGAAAGCGGCGATCCCGGCGGCGAGGAGGGCAATCTTCTTCATCGGTCTGGTCCTTTTGTGGGTGGTCTTGAACAGTTTGGTCGGTCAGTTGGCGGTGACCGTGATCGTCACCGTGTCGCGGTAATTGCCCGCCAGCACGGTCGTGCCGGGCACGCCGTTGGCGGCAGGGGCACCGCGCACCCCGAAGGCCTGGAAAGTGATTCCCCCGGTCTGGCCGGCAAGCCAGGTCGGATTGCCGGGGAAGCTGCGGCTCAGCGGCGCAGTCAGTTGTTGGGTCGGGAAGCCCATGCCGCTGCCGCCGCCGTGCTGCATGTTGAAGCGGATCCGGCGGCTGGCATCTGTGGTCGGATTGCCATCGAGGGTCAGCCAGCCGTTGTTCTGCGAGGTGATGGTGCGGGTGAAACCGGTCCGCCCGTTGCAGCGATAGGTGGCGCTCCCCGCTCCGACACTGACGGTCGCGGTCGTGGCAACATCGGCCAACGAGCCGAAATTGACGTCGATCACCGTGCCCGACGACGAGTAGACCCCGCAGCGCGGCGTCACTTGCGCATTCATCTCGTAGGTGAGGTTCTGGGCGCCCAGCGGCGCAGCGGCAAGCGCGGCAAGGCCGGCGACCGGGATAACGGAGGTTCGCAAGATCTGGTCCTCTTCTGGCGTCTCAGTTGGCGGTAGTGGCGTGGCGGGCGGCGTCGCGGCGGTCGCTCGCGCGCGTCGTCGGCCGGGCATGTGAGTTAAGGATTCGGGTTAGCCTCCGACCTGCGACGGCACGCGCCGCAGCTGATGCGCGCGCAGCGCCGGTCAGCCGGTTGAGATACATGTGCGACACCCCTTTTCGATCCCGGAGCGCTGACGGATCAGGCACTTGGCCTTGATCCCGGCGTAGCTCGGCGAAATCGTTTGTTGGGCGTCAACTAACCCGGAGATGGTAAATTAAGGGTTTACCGGAATTGGGCTTGGTGAATTTCCCTACAGGATCGCCGAAGGAGCGGGCCTTGCGTTCACCATGACCGCCCCCGTCGCACCCGGCGCCGCACGGTGTGCGATCCATGCCCCGGCGCCATATGCCTTGCCTTTCGCGTCCTTCCCGCCTAAGCGCGCGCACTTCACCGACACGAATCAATCAGCCAGCCTGGCGACAAGGGCTGCCATGGCCGGTTCCGACGTGTCTCTTGCAGGAGATGAAAATGCCCAAGCTGAAGACCAAGAGCGGTGTGAAGAAGCGCTTCAAGATCACCGCCACCGGCAAGGTCAAGCACGGCGTCGCTGGCAAGCGTCACCGCCTGATCAGCCACAACGCCAAGTATATCCGCACCAACCGCGGCACCTCGGTCCTGTCGGCCAATGACACGCCGACGATCAAGAAGTGGGCGCCCTACGGGCTGGATTGATGCGAGCGGCCATCGGCCCCGACATCTCAAGATAAGGATATACTGGTATGGCACGCGTCAAAAGGGGTGTTACCACCCGCGCCAAGCACAAGCGGATTCTGGACCAGGCCAAGGGCTATCGCGGTCGCCGCAAGAACACCATCCGCATCGCCCGTCAGGCGGTCGAGAAGGCCGGGCAGTACGCCTACCGCGACCGCAAGGTGAAGAAGCGGACCTTCCGTGCTCTCTGGATCCAGCGCATCAACGCTGCCGTCCGTATGGAAGGCCTGACCTATTCGCAGTTCATGCACGGCATCAAGCTGGCCGGCATCGAGCTCGACCGCAAGGCAATGGCCGATCTCGCCATGAACGAAGGCGGCGCCTTCAAGGCCGTGATCCAGCAGGCGAAGGCGGCTCTGCCGGCCTAAGCCTTCCGCGGCTCCGGCCCGGCACGCAGATCAGGGGCAGGTTCCCGCCGGGAGCCTGCCCCTTTCGCGTGCGCCTTGTAGAAACCCGTCACACCTCTTGTATAACCGCGCCAACTGCGGCTATCTGCACCCATGGGGGATGGAGATAACCAGCGTGCCGCGCGGCGCTTTGCGTCGCTTCAGGCCTATCGGCTCTCGGCCGAGTTCCGCGAACCGCCGCCCGAGTTCGCGGGCTGCTTCACGACCTTCTATCACCTGACGCTCGACCTTCCCGAAGGCGCGGCGCGGGTGGCCGATTACCTTCAGCCCGAATGGGCCAACATCCGCTTCTTCTGCGGCACAGCGCCTGAGGCTGAAATCGCCGCAAGCCGGGTGAGCGGCGCGCGTTTCGTCGGCACTGGGCCGAGCGCGCTGCCCTGCCGCTTCGCGCTGGGCCCGGTACGGATGTGGGGTGTGGGCTTCCTCCCGCTGGGCTGGGCCCGGTTCTTCGATGCCGATGCGAGCGCCTGCGCGAACATCGTCTGCGACGGCGCGGCGCACCCGGCTTTTGCCCATTTCGCAGGTCTCACCGAGGTGCTGTGCGACCCCGAGGCAACGCTCGACGAGCAATATGACGCGATCGTCGCCGCCATGACCGCCGCGATGCGCCGCAACCGCGACGAGCCGCGCATCGCGCGCGTCCACGCCGGGCTGGTGAGCGGCGATCACGCCTCGGTCCACGATCTGGCAGACGCCTGCGCGATGAGCATCCGCACGCTTGAGCGGATCTGCGCGCGCTATTTCGGCTTCTCGCCCAAGCTGCTGATGCGCCGTCAGCGATTCATGCGCAGCCTGACGACCTTCATGCTCCACCGCGGCACCCGCTGGACCGAGGCGATGGATGCCCACTACCATGACCAGGCACAGTTCACCCGCGAGTTCCGCGAGTTCATGACCATGAACCCGAGCGAATATGCCGCGCTCGACCATCCGATCCTGACCTCGTTCATGGAGGCCCGCGCGCGGGTCTGGGGAAGCGCGGCGCAGACGCTCGACCCGCCGCCGCCCCCGACGCCGCGCTGACCGCGCCGGCGCGGCACTGGCGCTTTGCAATCCGGGCGATTTGCCGCTAGCGGGCGGCGGCGAAATCCCGCGGGCAGACCATTCGAAAACCATGACCGACATCACATCCCAGACACAGGCCGCGCTCGCCGCGATCGCGGCGGCTGACAGCCTCGATGCGCTCGAGGCCGAGCGGCTCGAAACGCTCGGCAAGAAGGGCTGGGTGAGCCTCGCCCTCAAGACCCTGGGCGGCATGAGCCCCGAGGAGCGGACCGCCGCCGCGCCTGCGATCCAGTCGGCCCGCGCGAGCATTGCCGAGGCGCTCGATGCCAAGAAGACCGCGCTCGAAGCCGCCGCGCTCGAGGAGCAGCTGGCGCGCGAGACGATCGACCTGACCCTCCCTGCACAGGCCGCTCCCAAGGGTTCGGTGCACCCCGTCTCGCAGGTCATGGACGAGCTCGCCGAGATCTTCGCCGACCTCGGCTTCGCGGTCGCCACCGGCCCGGAGATCGAGGACGACTGGCACAACTTCACCGCCCTCAACATGGACGAGACCCACCCCGCACGGGCGATGCACGACACCTTCTACTTCCCGGACAAGACGGCGGACGGGAAGGACATCCTCCTGCGCACCCACACCTCGCCGGTGCAGGTCCGCGCGATGATCGCACAGGGTGCGCCGATCCGCGTGATCGCCCCGGGCCGCGTCTATCGTTCCGACAGCGACGCGACCCACACCCCGATGTTCCACCAGGTCGAAGGCATGGTGATCGACAAGGGCATCCATCTCGGCCACCTCAAGTGGACGCTGGAGACCTTCTTCAAGGCCTTTTTCGAGCGCGAGGACATCGTGCTGCGCCTGCGGCCCTCCTACTTCCCCTTCACCGAACCGAGCGTCGAAGTCGACGTGGGCTACTCGAACGAGGGTGGCCGCCGGGTCGTCGGCGGGCACGGCGATGCGCCGGGCCATGCGTGGATGGAGTTGGGCGGCAGCGGGATGATGAACCCGCGCGTTCTCGCCGCCGGCGGGCTCGACCCGCAGGAGTGGCAGGGCTTCGCCTTCGGCCTCGGGATCGACCGCATCGCCATGCTCAAATACGGGATGAACGACCTGCGCGCCTTCTTCGACGGCGATCCGCGCTGGCTCCAGCACTACGGCTTCTCGCCCTTCGACCAGCCCACCTTGTCTGCCGGCGTGGGAGCGCGCGCATGAAGTTCTCGCTGACCTGGCTCAAGGACTACCTTGAAACCGACGCCACCGTCGCGGAGATCTGCGATGCGCTCAACGCCATCGGGCTTGAGGTCGAGGGCGTCGAGGACCCGGCTGAGAAGCTCGCCGGTTTCCGCGTCGCCAAGGTGCTGACCGCCGCGCGCCACCCCGATGCCGACAAGCTGCAGGTGCTGACCGTCGACACGGGCGAGGGCGCGCCGCTGCAGGTCGTGTGCGGCGCGCCCAATGCGCGGGCCGGGATGAAGGGCGTGCTGGGCCTGCCCGGCGCGACCGTGCCCGCCAACGGCATGGTGCTGCGCAAGAGCGCGATCCGCGGGGTCGAGAGCAACGGCATGATGTGCTCGACCCGCGAGCTCGAACTGGGCGACGATCACGACGGGATCATCGAACTGCCCGAGGATGCGCCGGTCGGCACGGCCTTTGCCGACTACCACGGCTCCGACCCGGTGATCGAGGTCGCCGTGACCCCCAACCGCCCCGACTGCATGGGCGTCTACGGCATCGCCCGCGATCTGGCGGCGAAGGGTCTGGGGACGCTGAAGCCGGTCGCCATGCCTGCCTTCACGGCGAGCGGCGCGTGCCCGGTCGAGATCCGCACCGACGATTCGCAGGGCTGCCCGGCCTTCTATGGCCGCGTGGTGAAGGGGGTGCGCAATGGCCCCTCGCCCGACTGGCTCCAAGCGCGCCTCAAGAGCGCGGGCCAGCGCCCGATCTCGCTGCTGGTGGACCTCACCAACTACCTGATGCTCGGCTTCGGCCGTCCCGCGCACGCCTACGATCTTGCCAAGCTTTCGGGCGCGGTGGTGGCCCGCCGCGCCAAGGACGGCGAGCAGGTGCTGGCATTGAACGAGAAGACCTACACGCTCGACAGCGAAATGGTCGTGATCGCCGACGATGCCGGCGTGCACGACATCGCCGGGATCATGGGCGGCGAGCATTCGGGGGTGCAGGACGACACCACCGGCGTGCTGCTCGAAATCGCCTATTTCGACCCCGCGCGCATCGGTGCGACCGGGCGCAAGCTGGGCCTGTCGAGCGACGCCCGCACCCGCTTCGAGCGGGGCGTCGACCCTGAGTTTCTGGACACGGGTCTCGACCTGCTGACCGGCCTGATCGTGGAACTTGCAGGCGGCACGCCGAGCGAGGCGGTGCGCGCCGGTTCGCCCCCGTCGCAGGCCAAGGTCGTCGCCTTCGACCCGGTCCTTACCACCCGCCTCGGCGGTGTGGAGGTGCCCGAGGGCGAACAGAAGCGCATCCTCGAAAGCCTCGGTTTCAGCGTCGGCGCGGACTGGCAGGTCACCTGCCCGCTGCGCCGCCACGACATCGAAGGCCCGGCCGATCTGGTCGAGGAAGTCGTGCGCATCCACGGCCTCGACAAGGTGGCGAGCGTCGCGCTTCCGCGGGTGGAAGGCGTCGCCCGCCCGACCGCCACGCCGCAGCAGAAGCTTGAGCGCGGCCTGCGCCGTGCCGCTGCCGCCAGCGGCCTCAACGAGGCGGTGACGTGGTCCTTCCTGCCTGAATGGGCCGCGAACCACTTCTCCGACGGCAACGACACCTGCTGGGTGCTCGCCAATCCGATCAGCGAGGACATGAAGGCGATGCGCCCCTCGCTGCTTCCGGGCCTCCTCATGGCGGCCAAGCGCAATGCCGATCGCGGCGCGGCCTCCTCGCGCCTTTTCGAGATCGGGCGGCGGTATTTCCGCGGGACCGATGGCCTCAGCGACGAAAAGCCGACGCTCGGCATCGTGCTGGCGGGCGAGAAGACGCAGCGCGGCTGGCAGAGCGGCAAGGCCAAGAGCTTCAACGCCTATGACGCCAAGGCGCTGGCGCTCCAACTGCTCGAGGCAGCGGGCGCGCCTGTGGCGAACCTTATGGTGATGGGCGAGGCAGGGCCGCAGTTCCACCCCGGCCAATCCGCGACCCTGCGCCTCGGTCCCAAGGTGGTGCTGGCGCGTTTCGGGATGGTGCATCCGGCGACGCTCAAGGCCTTCGACGCCGACGGGCCCATCGCCGCGGTCGAGCTGTTCCTCGACGCGATCCCTGCGAAGAAGGGCGCGGCCTTCGCGCGTCCGGGCTTCACGCCGCCGGCATTGCAGGCCGTGACCCGCGACTTCGCCTTCCTCGTCCCAGCAACGCTGGCGGCGGGCGACCTCGTGCGCGCGGTGCAGGGCGCGGACAAGGGGTTCATCACCGCCGTGCGCGTGTTCGACGTCTTTGCCGGGCAGGGCGTGCCGGAAGGCAAGAAGTCCATCGCCGTCGAAGTCACCCTCCAGCCGGGCGAGACTTCCTTCAAGGACGCCGACCTCAAGGCCATCGCCGATAAGGTTGTCGCCGCCGCCACCAAGCTGGGCGGGGAGCTGCGCGGATGACCAGAACTGCTTTCGTCACCGGTGCCACCGCCGGGATCGGCCTTGCCACCGTGCGCCGCCTCGTCGCGGACGGCTGGCGCTGCGTCGCCACCGGACGGCGGCAGGAGCGGCTTGACGCGCTGGTCGCGGAGCTGGGGGCGGACAAGGTACATGCCCTTTGCTTCGACGTGCGGGACACGGCCGCGCTCGATGCCGCGCTGGCTTCGCTCCCCGAGGGGTTCCGCGAGATCGACCTGCTGGTCAACAACGCCGGTCTTGCCCAGGGCCTCTCGCCCGCCCAGAACGCCAGTCTCGACGACTGGCAGACGATGATCGACACCAACATCACCGCAATGGTGGTGCTGACCCGCAAGCTGCTCCCCGGCCTGATCGAGCGCAAGGGCGCGATCATCGCCATCGGTTCGGTCGCGGGCAGCTACATCTATCCGGGCGGCAACGTCTATGCCGGGTCCAAGGCCTTCGTGAACCACTTCACGCTGGCTCTGCGCGCGGACCTACACGGCACCGGTGTGCGCGTGACCAGCATCGAGCCGGGGATGGTCGAGACCGAGTTCACCCTCGTGCGCACCGGCAGCCAGGAGGCCAGCGACAAGCTCTATGCGGGCGTCAATCCGATGACCGGCGAGGACATCGCCGACACCATCGGCTGGATCGCCAGCCTCCCGCCGCATCTCAACATCAACCGGATCGAGCTGATGCCGGTCAACCAGGACTTCGCGGGCTTCCGCGTCGCACGCGACAACCAGTGACCTCCAATCGCCGCACCTTCGCGATCATCTCGCACCCTGACGCAGGGAAGACTACACTGACCGAGAAGCTGCTGCTCCAGGGCGGCGCGATCCACCTTGCGGGCGAGGTCAAGGCGCGTGGGGCTGCGCGGCGGGCGCGGTCGGACTGGATGAAGATCGAGCAGCAGCGCGGGATCTCGGTCACGTCCTCGGTGATGACCTTCCAGAAGGACGGGATCGTCTTCAACCTGCTCGACACGCCGGGTCACGAGGACTTTTCCGAGGACACCTACCGCACGCTGACCGCCGTCGACAGCGCGGTGATGGTGATCGACGCTGCCAAGGGCATCGAGCCGCAGACCCGCAAGCTGTTCGAGGTCTGCCGGTTGCGCTCCGTCCCGATCCTGACCTTCGTCAACAAGGTCGACCGCGAGGGCCGTGATCCCTTCGAGACGCTGGACGAGGTCGCCGACATGCTGGCGCTCGACGTGTCCCCCCAGATGTGGCCCATCGGCATGGGCGGCGAGTTCGAGGGCCTGCTCGACTTCGCCACCGAGACCGTCAGCCGCCCGGAAGGCCCGAGCCGCGAGTTCCTCGGCACCCGCGACACCGCCGCCATCCCCGAGCGCTTCGCCGACGAGATCGAGCTGGCGCGCGGCGGCTATCCGGAGTTCGACCTCGAAGCCTTCCGCCACGGCGACCTCACCCCGGTCTATTTCGGGTCGGCCCTGAAGAACTTCGGCGTCACCGAGCTGATCGACGCCATCGCCCGCTTCGCGCCCCCGCCGCGCCCCCAACCGGCGGGCGAGGAGCAGATCAGCCCGGAGCGCGACGAGGTCACCGGCTTCATCTTCAAGGTGCAGGCCAACATGGACCCCAACCACCGCGACCGCATCGCCTTCATGCGGCAGGTCTCGGGCACCTTCAAACGCGGCATGAAGTTGACACCGAGCGGCCTCGGCAAGCCGATCGCGGTCCACTCGCCGATCCTGTTCTTCGCGCAGGACCGTGAGCTGGCCGACACGGCCGAGGCGGGTGACATCATCGGCATTCCCAACCACGGGACGCTGCGGGTCGGCGACACCCTGTCCGAGCGCAACCAGGTGCGCTTCACGGGCCTGCCCAACTTCGCCCCCGAAATCCTGCGCCGCGTCCAGCTCAAGGACCCGACCAAGACCAAGCAGCTGCGGAAGGCCCTCGACGACCTGTCCGAGGAAGGCGTGATCCAGGTCTTCTACCCCGAGATCGGCTCCGCCCACATCGTCGGCGTGGTCGGCCAGCTTCAGCTCGAGGTGCTGATCAGCCGGCTCGAGGCGGAATACAAGGTCGAAGCCGCGCTCGAACCGTCGCCCTTTGCCACCGCGCGCTGGATCAAGGGAGACGCCAAGGCGCTCGACGACTTCGCCAGCTTCAACCGCGCCAACCTCGCGAAGGACCGCGACGGGGACCTCGTCTTCATGGCCAAGAGCCCGTGGGACGTCAGCTACCAGGTCGAGAAGAACCCGGAGCTTACCTTCTCGGCCACGAAGGAACGGTAGAACCCGCCCCCGTTCGCCTCGAGCGAAGTCGACAGGCTTGTTCGGGGTGTCTCGACTGCGCTCGACACGAACGGGAGCGCGGGTGACTTGCCCAAAGCGCAAGCTTTGGCCAAAGCATCATCCATGCAGACCGCCGGCCCGACCTCGCAGACCTTCATATCGCAGCGCCTTCGCCTCAACTACCTCGACTGGGGCGGGCGGGGTAAGCCGCCGCTGGTGCTCGTGCATGGCGGGCGCGATCATGCCCGCAGCTGGGACTGGACCGCCGAGGCCCTGCGCGAGGATTACCATGTCATCGCGATGGACCACCGCGGGCATGGCGATTCCGACTGGGTATCGGACGGGGTCTATTCCGCCGCCGACATGGTCTATGACCTTGCTCAGCTGATCCACCAGCTCGGTGTCGGGCCGGTCAGGATGGTGGCGCATTCGATGGGCGGGAACGTCGCGCTGCGCTATGCCGGGGCCTTCCCCGACATGGTCACGAAGCTCGTCGCGATCGAGGGTCTCGGCCCCTCGCCCGAATGGCGCGAGAAGCAGCGCAGCCAGCCCTATCCCGAACGCCTCGCCGAATGGATCGAGAAGAAGCGCAAGGCCGCCGGCCGCACCCCGCGCAAATACGAGAGCATCGAGGCCGCCTTCGCCCGCATGATCGAGGAAAACGCCTACCTCACCGAGGATCAGGCGCGCCACCTCACCGTCCACGGGGTCAACCGCAACGAGGACGGCACCTATAGCTGGAAGTTCGATCCGCATCTCAATGTCTGGCCGGTCGAGGACATCGGCGACGAGTTCATCGAGCAGTTGTGGGGAGCCATCACCTGCCCGACGCTGCTGCTCTACGGGGCGGACTCCTGGGCTTCCAACCCGGAGAGGGACGGACGGATCGCCCACTTCAACACCGCGAGGGTGATCGAGTTCGAGAAGGCGGGCCACTGGCTCCACCACGACCAGTTCGACCGCTTCATCGCGACCTTGCGCGATTTCCTGTAAGGGCCCCGCGAAGTTTACAAAGTTGACACTGTAAACTTCGTAATCCTACAGGAATTTTCTCTATAATTCAGTGTGATAGGGCGCAAAACCGAAGTTGACACTGTGCACGGCGATTGCGTGTCCTGCCGGGGCGTCGACAATGCGAAAGAGCCACGCGCAGCCTAACGCGCCCCGGCCGCTGTAGGAAAGGCTCCTGTCGCGTCCGCGCACCTGTGCTAGGGCTGGCGCGAGGAGGGTTCGCATGGCCGATTTCACCGACACGCTCACCGAGAAGCACATCGCCATGATCGCCGCCCAGCCGGTGTTCTTCGTGGCGACGGCGGCGGCCGAGGGCCGGATCAACCTCAGCCCCAAGGGCTATGACGCCTTCCGCGTGATCGCGCCGGACCGGGTCGCCTATCTCGACCTCGGCGGGTCGGGGAACGAGACCCATGCCCACCTTGCCGCGGACGGGCGCATCACGGTGATGTTCTGCAACTTCCGGCAGCCGGCCCTGATCCTGCGGATCTACGGGCGGGGGAAGCCCGTCCTCCCGCAGGACGCGGGCTGGGATGAGCTCGCCGGCCATTTCACCATGATCGCCGGCACCCGCCAGATCTTCGACATCGCGGTCGAAAGCGTGCAGTCCTCCTGCGGCTGGGGCGTGCCCTTCATGACGCTCGAGGGCGAGCGCGAGACGCTGAAGAAGGCGCACCGCCAGTCCGATCCGGCCGCATGGACGGCGAAGATGGTCGCACGCACCCGCAGCATCGACGGCCTTCCGACCCGCGCGACCGACAGGTTCATCGCCGACGCCGAGGGGCTAGAGGCGCGGTTCGTCGCCAAACTTGCTCATAAGTTAATCACATGATGAAAAATTAGGCACGTATTCTACCGCAGGTGCGAAGAAACGCGCTGATTCCATTGCGTCAGATGCGTTACACAAATCTGGCACGCTTGTTGCTGTGTCTCCGGTGGCCGGAAAAATCCGGCGCAACAGGGGCCACAGATGAAGTTCATCATCGCCATCATCAAACCGTTCAAGCTCGACACCGTGCGCGAGGCCCTGAGCGGCATCGGCATCGCCGGGCTGACCGTGACCGAGGTCAAGGGCTTCGGCCGCCAGAAGGGCCAGACGGAAATCTACCGCGGGGCCGAATACTCCACCAACATGCTTCCCAAGGTGAAGCTCGAGATTGCCGCCAGCGACGAGATCGCCGCGCAGGTGGTCGAAACCATCCAGCAGGTCGCCAACACGGGAGCGATCGGCGACGGCAAGATCTTCGTCCTCGATCTCGCCTCGGCAACCCGCATCCGCACCGGCGAGTCCGGCGAAACCGCGCTCTGAGGGGGCAAGTCCATGAAGCGTTTTCTTGTTAACACCGCAGCCTTCATGACGGGGGCCCTGCTGCTGGCCGCGCCCGCGCTCGCTGCTGCTCCCGCGGCCGAGGTGGCCGAAGTCGTCGCCGAAGTGGCCCAGGCCGCGCCCGCCGTGCCGAACCCCGGCAACAACGGCTTCATGATGACGGCGACCGTCCTCGTGCTGCTGATGATCCTGCCTGGCCTCGCGCTGTTCTACGGCGGCCTCACCCGCTCGAAGAACATGCTCTCGACCATGACCCAGATCGGCGCGGCCGCCTCGCTGGCGATGCTGGTGTGGGTGATGTGGGGCTACGGCCTCGCCTTCGGTCCCGAAGGCAACGAATGGATCAGCTGGGGCAAGTTCTTCCTCGCCGGGGTCACTCCGGATTCGACCGCGGCGACCTTCACCGACGAGGTCATCAGCGAATACATCTTCATCAGCTTCCAGATGACCTTCGCCGCGATCACCGCCGCGCTGGTGCTGGGATCGGTGGTGGAGCGGATGAAGTTCTCGGCCACGATGGTGTTCACGCTGGTCTGGCTGACGATCGTCTACTTCCCGATTGCCCACATGGTGTGGGAGGCGCGCGGCTTCTTCTTCGCGATGGGCGCGCTCGATTTTGCCGGCGGCACGGTGGTGCACATCAACGCCGGCATCTCTGCGCTGGTCGCGGCCTTCATCCTCGGCAAGCGCCGCGGCTATCCCAACGAGCCGATGCCGCCGCACAGCCTGACGCTGACGATGGTCGGCACGGGTCTGCTGTGGGTGGGCTGGTTCGGCTTCAACGCCGGCTCGGCGCTCGAAGCCAACGGCTCGGCTGCGCTGGCGATGATCAACACCTTCGTTGCCACGGCGGCGGGCGGCCTCTTCTGGATGCTGACCGAGCGGGCCATGGGCCACAAGGGTTCGGCGCTGGGCTTCTGCTCGGGCGTGATCGCCGGCCTCGTCGCGGTGACCCCGGCGGCGGGCAACTCGGGCCCCTTCGGCGCGATCCTGCTCGGCGCGGTCGCCTCGATCGTCTGCTACTTCTTCGTCGCCAAGGTGAAGCCGGCGCTCGGCTATGACGATGCGCTCGACGCTTTCGGCATCCACGGGGTGGGCGGCATCGTCGGCGCGATCGGCACCGCCATCGTCTACGCCCCCGGTCTGGGCGGCCCGGGCGGCGAGGACTACGACATGGTCTCCCAGCTCGGCGTCCAGGCCTTCGCCTCGGCCTTCACCATCGCCCTCGCCGCGGTCGGCACCGCCATCGCGATCTTCATCGCAAAGGCCGTCACCGGCCTGCGTGTCGACGAGGAAAGCGAAGTCAACGGCCTCGACATCTCCGAACACGGGGAGCGCGCCTACAACTAATCTCCAGTTTGGCGGGGGGAGGCCTCTCTCTCCCTCTCCCCTCCCCCCGCCTCACCTTGTTCCTCCTGCGAACGAACAGACTGAACATGGCCGGAGTAGCGAAAGCTCTCCGGCCTTTTTTTGTTTGAGTTTCTTGTTTGCGACCCCGCCTCCGCGGGGTCGTCCTCGGCGAGTCTCAGGCCCTGCGGGCCTGATCGCCTGCGGCTCGCGCGCGTGCGCTCGCGGCCCGTCCTTCGGCGGGCCGGATCAGCGCGCCTACTGCGGTGGGATTAGACCCGCTCCGCCTGCATGACGAAGTCGGCGCACCTTTCGCCGATCATGATGCTCGGCGCGTTCGTGTTGCCGCTGACGATCTTGGGCATGACGCTCGCATCGGCCACCCACAGGCCATCGAGCCCGTTGAGCCTGAGCGTCGGATCGACCACCGCATCCGCGTCCGAACCCATGCGGCAGGTGCCGACCGGGTGATAGACCGTGTCGGCGCGGTTGCGGATCAGTTCGTCGAGCGCGGCGTCGTCATGGAGGTCGACCGGATGGCGGTCCCTCGGCCCGAAGGCCTGCATCGGCGGCGCCTCGGCGATGCGGTGCGACAGGCGCACGCCGGCGCGCATCACGGCCATGTCGCGCTCGTCGTCGAGGAAGTTGGGGTCGATCACCGGTGCGGCCGCCGGATCGGCGCTCCCGAGGCGCACCGTGCCCCGGCTCTCGGGGCGCAGCACGCAGGCGTGGAGCGAGAAGCCGTGCGCCTTGACCTTCTCGCGCCCGTGATCCTCGAGCACGGCGGGAACGAAGTGCCACTGCACGTCGGGGGCGGGGCTGTCGGGCATGACGGTCCAGAACCCGCCCGCTTCGGCATAGCAGGTGGTCATCACGCCCGTGCGCTTCAGCCGGTGCTCGACCATCGCGGCCGCCATGCGCAGCGTGCCCTTCAGCGTCCCGCCGATCAGCACGTTGCTCTCGGTCTCCCAGCCGGAGACGTAATCGATATGGTCCTGGAGATTGCCGCCGACGCCCGCGCGGTCGAGCACGACCTCGATCCCGTGCGCCTTGAGATGCGCGGCGGGTCCAATCCCTGACAGCATCAGGATCTGGGGCGAATTGAACGCCCCTGCGGACAGAATGACCCCGCGACGGGCGAGCAACGACTGGACAACGCCCCCGCGACGAACCTGCACCCCCGTGACACGCCCGCCCTCGATCAGCAGCTTCTCGACCAGCGTATCGGTGCGCACGGCGAAGTTGCCCGCGTCGCGGATCGGCTCCACGTAGGCGCGCGCCGCCGACCAGCGTTCGCCCTTGCGCTGGGTAACCTGGTAGAGCCCGAAGCCCTCCTGCCGCTCGCCGTTGAAATCGGGATTGGTGCGCAGCTGCAAGGCTGCCGCCGCATCGACGAAGGCGTGGGACGCGGGGTTGGCGTGCTTCTGGTCCTCGACGAACAAAGGCCCGCCCGCGCCGTGGAAGTCGTCGCCCCCGCGCTCGTTGGCCTCGGCGCGCTTGAAATAGGGGAGCACGTCGTCATAGGCCCAGCCGGTCGCACCCTCGGCCGCCCAGTTGTCGTAATCCCAGCGGTTGCCGCGGATATAGACCATCGCGTTGATCGCCGAGGAGCCGCCTAGGCCCCGCCCGCGCGGCTGGTAGCCGGTCCGCCCGTTCAGGCCCTTCTGGGGAACGGTCTCGTACTTGTAGTTCGACTTCTCGGGAATGAAGGGCATGAAGCCCGGTGTCTTGATCCAGACGTTGTCGTTGGTGCCGCCCGCTTCCAGCAGGCACACCCGGCGCGTGCCGTCCACCGCGAGACGCCCTGCGACAGCGCTGCCCGCGCTGCCACCGCCGATGACGATGTAGTCGAAACTCTCCATGATCTCTCCCTTTGCGGGAGAGACTAGAAAGCTTCGCGGGCCTCCGCAATCGCGTTTCGATCAGCTACCGAAGTTGCGAGTGGTGCAACCTGAGCGCCGTTGCGCGCCTGCCAGCGGGCGCGGATCATGTCGGAGGTCTCGCGGCTGCCGTCATGGCTCCAGCCTGGTTCGCGCAGCAGGTAGGAAAGCTTGTGCCGCCACGGCGCGCGGGCAATGTCGGCGAGCATCCCGATCCATTCGTGAAACACCGCCCACAGCAGGTTGAAGCTGCCGAGCTGCTTGACGATCCCGTAGCGGATCTTCTCGTCGTCGACCTCGGGCGTGAAGGTGCCGAACATCCGGTCCCAGACGATGAACACCCCCGCGTAGTTGCGGTCGAGATAGCGCGGGTTGGTGGCGTGGTGGACGCGGTGGTGGCTGGGCGTGTTCATCACCGCCTCGAACCACGCGGGCATCCGCTTGATCGCCTCGGTGTGAATCCAGAACTGGTAGATGAGGTTGAAGCCCCCGCAGATCGCGATCATCGCCGGATGGAAGCCCAGCAGCACCAGCGGCACCGCGAAGAGGAAGCCGAAGGTCAGCGATCCGGTCCAGGTCTGCCTGAGCGCGGTCGACAGGTTGTAGTGCTGGCTGGAGTGGTGATTCACGTGGCTCGCCCACATCCAGCGGATGCGGTGCCCGGCGCGGTGGACCCAGTAATACTTGAGATCGTCGAGCACGAAGCACACCGGCCAGGCCCACCACACGGTCCACCATTCGGGTCCGAAGTCGAAGATGCGGTATTCGTAGGCCTTGATGAACACGGCGAGCGCGAAGCCGCCGAGCAGCGCGCCCGCCACGGTCGAACCGAGGCCGAAGGCAAGGCTGACGAGCGTGTCCTTCGGCTCATAGGCCTCGGGCGCGCGGAATTTCGCCCAGATCATCTCGGCCAGCACCGCCACCACGAACAGCGGCACGGCATATTGGGTGGGGCTGAAGTCAGGCATCCTGCCGCCCGTCTAACCGATTGATCGCCGCGGCCCAAGCCTGCGCGTCGGTAAGGGCGAGGGAGACGGTGCCGAAGCGCCGCTCGCCCGGGTCGACGACGAGCGTGCCGCCCGATGCCTGCGCCTGTGCTGCGGGGCCGAGAATGCGTCCGGCGAAGCGGTTGCCGTGGCGACGGATGACCATGATCCGCCCCTCGGCGTCGCGGGCCAGCGCGCCTGCACCCTCGGCATCCCACGACCAGGTGACGGGATCGAACCCGTCCTCGACCTCGCCCGCGGCATGGCGCACGGCATCCTCGCTATCGAGCCGCGGAATTCCGCCCAGCTTCATCCACCAGGCGAGCCCAGCGAGCGCGAGGATCGCGGCGAGCGAACCGGCGGTCTGGACCAGCAAGTCCACAGGCAGGCGCCTCAGCGCGCGGCGAGCATGTCGATCATGGTGCGAATCGGGCTCACGTCGTAGCCCGCCTGTGCGGCGGCGCGAGCGATGGCATCCGGATCTTCCCCCTGCTTCGCGCTCGCCAACGCCCACAGCAGGGTCGATCGCGTGCCCGAGCGGCAATAGGCGAGAATCGGGCCTTCGGCCTGCTCCATCGCGGCGATCATGGCATCGACCTGCGGCTCGCTGAAGCCGGCGTGGCCGACGGGAATCGCAACATAGTTGAGCCCGGCCGCGGCGGCGGCAGCCTCGATCGCGTCACCCTGCGGGGCGGAGGGCTCCTCGCCGTCGGGGCGGTTGTTGACGATGGTCGTCACGCCCTGTGCTGCTGCGGCGGCGATATCCTCCAGCGCAAGTTGCGGGCTGACCAGCATATTCTCGTTGATGCGGCGAAAATCGCTCATGGTTTGTCCTGCTTTTGACCGGGCCTCTTGCCCCGTTCATGCCCAAAGCCCGGCCCTTGCACAAGCATCGCCGGCCGGGCGTGGCGCGATGCCGATGGCGGGCCGGTAATTTCGTTCGCAAAGCAAGCTTTTGTGCGCTATACCTTCAGGAACGTGCGCTCCGGACCACAAGATCGGCGCGTCTGTGTCCGGTGCGGCTCACTGTCCACGACATCGGCACAATGGAGGACGGGCAGTGTGGCAAGGTACGTACTGATCTATGGGTTACGATAGGGGACGCCGGCGCGGCCGCGACAAGCGCGACGGTTTCGGCGAAGATGGCTTCGATCCGTTTGGCGGCGGGATGGACGGTTTTCCGCCCCCGCGCGACTTCGGCGACCGCGGCGGCGACCGTTTCGGCGGTGGTGACCGCTACGGCGGCGGCGGCGGCGGTGATCGCTACGGCGGTGGCGGTGGCGGCGGCCCGCGCGGCGGTGGCGGCGGCTTCGGCGGCGGCCCGCGTGGCGGCGGTGGTGGCGGTGGCGGCGGATTCAGCCGCATGCCCGCCCAGATCGTCGGCACCGGCAAGGGCACGGTGAAGTTCTTCAACAGCCAGAAGGGCTTCGGCTTCATCCAGCAGGAAGGCGGCGGCGAGGATGTGTTCGTGCACATCTCCGCAGTCGAGCGTGCCGGCCTCGAAGGCCTCGCCGAGGGGCAGGAGCTCCAGTACAACCTCGTGGACCGCGGCGGCAAGGTGTCGGCGCAGGACCTCCAGGTCGTGGGTGACGTGATCGCCGTGGCGGCCAAGCCCGCCGCGCCGCAGCGCGAGCTGACGGGCGAGCGCGCCAAGGGCACGGTCAAGTTCTTCAACGCGATGAAGGGCTTCGGCTTCCTCGTGCGCGATGATGGCCAGCCGGACGCCTTCGTGCACATCAGCGCAGTCGAGCGTTCGGGCCTTTCAGGCATCAACGAGGGCGAGCGCTACGAATTCGATCTCGAAGTCGATCGACGCGGAAAGTACTCCGCCGTCAATCTGGCACCGATCGAAGGCTGACCCGGCCGCAAGCCGCTCCCCGCGGTTTGACCATGGGGAGCCGGAAGATTAAACGGAATGCAGATGGCGGCTCTGGATCAGGGCCGCCATTTGCGTTTCAGACCCCCGAATCTCATTCTCAGGAAACAGCATCATGTCGATCACTCCGCTCATGCCCGTCTATCCGCGTTGCGGTGTCCGGCCGGTGCGCGGCGAGCACTGCCATCTCATCGACGAGGACGGCACCCGCTACCTCGATTTCGCGAGCGGCATCGCGGTCAACCTGCTCGGCCACTCGCATGAGGGGCTGATCGGCGCGATCCAGCGGCAGGCGGCGACGCTGATGCACGTCTCCAACCTCTACGGCAGCCCGCAGGGCGAGAAGCTGGCGCAGATGCTGGTCGACACCACCTTCGGCGACACGGTGTTCTTCACCAATTCGGGCGCGGAAGCGGTCGAATGCGCGATCAAGACCGCGCGCGCCTATCACCAGAACGCGGGCGATGCCGGCAACCCCGAACGCTACGAGCTGATCACCTTCCACAACGCCTTCCACGGTCGGACGATGGCGACCATCAGCGCCTCGAACCAGACCAAGATGCACCACGGCTTTTCGCCGTTGCTGGACGGGTTCAAGTACGCGCCCTTCGACGATCTGGAAGCGGCCAAGGCCCTCATCGGCCCGCACACGGCGGGTTTCCTCGTCGAGCCGATCCAGGGCGAGGGCGGCATCCGCCCCGCGTCGGCCGAGTTCATGCAGGGCCTGCGCCAGCTCGCCGACGAGCATGACCTGATGCTGGTGCTCGACGAGGTGCAGTGCGGCGTCGCACGCACGGGCAAGCTCTACGCCTACGAGCATTACGGGATCGAGCCCGACATCATGGCGACCGCCAAGGGCATCGGCGGCGGCTTCCCGCTCGGCGCCTGCATCGCCACCGAGAAGGCCGCGCGCGGCATGACCTTCGGCACCCACGGATCGACCTATGGCGGCAACCCGCTGGCGATGGCGGCGGGGACGGCGGTGATGGAGGCCGTGGCGAACGAGGCCTTCCTGAGCGAGGTTGCCGAAAAGGGCGAGCGCCTGCGCGCGCGGCTCGAACAGTTCATCGGCAACTACCCCGAGCTGTTCGAGCTGGTGCGGGGCAAGGGCCTGATGCTCGGCCTCAAGATGAAGATGGAAAGCCGCCCCTTCTATGTGCACCTGCGCGACAACCACCAGCTGCTGACCGTGGCGGCGGGCGACAACACCATCCGCATCATCCCGCCGCTGGTGATCGGCGATGCCGAAATCGACGAGTTCTTCGACAAGCTGTCCGCCGGTGCGGCCACCTTCAAGGTGCCCGAGGCGGCATGAGCGGCGCGGGGGGGCGGATGCGGCACTTCCTCGACCTCGGCGATGCCGGGGGCGATGCGATCGCGGCCATGATCAACGACGCGCTGGACCGCAAGGCGGCGCGGGCGGGCAAGCCCAAGGGTGCGCCCGATGCCGACGCGCCGCTTGCGGGCCGCGTGCTGGCGCTGGTGTTCGAGAAGAACTCGACCCGCACCCGCGTCAGCTTCGACATCGCGATGCGCCAGCTGGGCGGCACGGTGCTGCTGCTCGATTCGGCCTCGAGCCAGTTGGGACGGGGAGAGACCATCGCCGACACCGCCCGCGTGCTCAGCCGGATGGTCGACGGCATCATGCTGCGCACCGACGATCACGCCAAGATCGAGGAGATGGCGGCCCACGCGACGGTGCCGGTGATCAACGGCCTCACCGACATGTCGCACCCCTGCCAGATCGTCGCCGACCTGCTGACGGTGATCGAGCACGGCAAGGCCCTGCCCGGGCTGGAGGTTGCGTGGTTCGGCGACGGGAACAACGTGCTCCACTCGATCCTCGAGGCGGCGGGGCTGATGAAGTTCAACGTCCGCGTCGCGACCCCGGCCGGCTACGAACCCGATCCCGCCTTCGTCGCACTCGCGCGCGAACGCGGGGCGGTGGTCACGCTGACGCAGGACGCCGCCGCCGCCGCGCGCGGGGCGGACGTGATCGTCACCGACACCTGGATCTCGATGGGGCAGGCCCACGCCGAGGCGAAGCTCGCGGCGATGGCGCCCTATCAGGTCAATGCCGACCTGATGGCGCTGGCCAAGCCCGACGCGGTGTTCCTCCACTGCCTCCCGGCCCATGTCGGCGAGGAAGTCAGCGAGGACGTGTTCGAAGGCCCGCAGTCGGTGGTGTTCGACGAGGCGGAGAACCGCATCCACGCGCAGAAATCGGTGCTGTTGTGGAGTTTCGGGCTGCTCGGCGACTGAGCGCGATCAAGCGGGGTCTTTCGCCTGACGCGAAGCATCCCCATATGGCGCGTCATGGCTGACACGACGACCGACATTGCCGAGACCTTCGCCGACACGCTGATGGGCTTCACCCTGCCGGGGCGCAATGCGCGCGGGCGGATCGTGCGGATGGACAGGGTGCTGGAGCAGGTGCTCTCGGCCCATGACTATCCCGCGCCGATCACGCATCTGCTGGGCGAGGCGCTGGTGCTGGGCGCGTTGATGGGCGGGCTGCTCAAGGGCGAAGAGGCGCAGATGACCATGCAGGCCCAGACCCGTGGCGGGATCGTGAGCCTGCTGGTGTGCGACTATCGCGCCGGCGCGGTGCGCGGCTATGCGGAGTTCGATGGCGAGCGGCTGGCCGCGCTGGGCGCGAACCCGAGCCTTTCGGCGCTGTTCGGGGAAGGCTATCTCGCGATCACCTTCGAGACCGAAGGGCGCCAGCGCTATCAGGGGATCGTCCCGCTCGAGGGCGACAGCCTGGCCGAGGCGTGCGAGAGCTATTTCGGCCAGTCGGAACAGATTCCGACGCTGATCCGGGTCGCCAGCCGTGCAGGCGCGGGCGGACGGACGGCGGCGGGCCTGCTGGTCCAGCACTTGCCCGACGGCGAGGAGGGGCGCGAGCGGCTCCACGTGCGGATGGATCATCCCGACTGGGAGCACGTCGCCGTGATGGCGGGCTCGATCAGCCACGACGAGCTGCTCGATCCGGATCTGTCGCTCGAAGCGATCGCCTGGCGACTGTTTCACGAGGAGGAGGAAGTGCGGGTGCTGCCCGGCGCGGCGCTCTCGCGCGGATGCCGCTGCACCGCGGCGCATTACGAGGCGATCATCGCCCGCTTCCCGCCCGAGGAACAGGAAGACATGCGGGGTCCCGACGGGGTGATCGCGGTCGACTGCGCCTTCTGCTCGAAGACCTTCGCCCTCGCGATCTGAACCTTCGTCGAAAAGGCCGGGCATTTTCGTGCCCGAAGGCCAATTTTTGCAATTCGCAGCTGCCGAAAGCTGGCAAGAGGAACGGGATGACCGACGCAAACACAACCCGGATGCGCAGGCTGGCGCCGTGGGGCCTCGCGGCTGCCGGTGCGGCGCTGTGCCTCGCCGTGCCTGTGCTCGCGCAGGGTGCCGGGCTCGCCATGCTCGGCACGCTGACCAAGGGCGAATGGACGATCAAGCAGCGCGGCGGCGCGGCGGACCGGAAGATCTGCCTCAAGTCCGGAGCCGAGCTGATCCAGCTGATGCACCGCGAGAGCGGCTGCAGCCGTTTCGTGGTCGAAGACGGCGCGGCGCGGGTGACGGTGCAATACACCTGCCCCGGCAACGGCTATGGCCGCACCAGCATCCGCCGCGAGACGGGCGCGCTCGTGCAGCTCGAAAGCCAGGGCATTCACGACGGGATGCCGTTCCAGGTGACCGCCGAGGCCCGTCGCACCGGGCCGTGCTGAGGCGGCTCCATTGCCTTTGCTCGCCGCCGTGTTAGGGCCGCGCGCATGAGTGAACCGGGACAAACCAAGCCGCTGGCCGTGGTGCTGCTGTCGGGCGGGCTGGATTCGATGGTGACGGCTGCGCTGGCGCAGGAAGCGGGCTTCGCCGTCCACGCGCTGACGGTCGATTACGGACAGCGCCACAAGCTCGAGCTGCAATCGGCCGCGCGCATTGCCGCGCGGCTGGGCCTTGCCCGCCATACCCAGATCGCGCTCGACCTGCGTGCCTTCGGCGGCTCGGCGCTCACCGATGCGATCGATGTGCCCAAGGGCGGGGTGGGGGACGATATCCCGGTGACCTATGTGCCGGCGCGCAACCTCGTGTTCCTCGCGCTGACCACCGCCTGTGCGGAGGCGGCGGGGGCGCGCGGTGTTTTCATCGGGGTCAATGCGCTGGACTATTCGGGCTATCCCGATTGCCGGCCGGAATTCATCGCCAGCTTCGCCGAGACCGCGCGGCTCGGCACCAAGGCGGGGGTGGAGGGCGCACCCTTCACGATCCACGCGCCGCTCCAGCACATGACCAAGGCCGACATCGCCCGCGAATGCGCGCGGCTGGGGCTCGATCCGGCGTGGAGCTGGTCGTGCTACGACCCGACGCCCGAGGGGCGCGCCTGCGGTCTGTGCGATTCCTGCCGCCTGCGGAAAAAGGGTTTTGCCGAGGCGGGGATTGTCGATAGCACCGCCTACAACGCCTGAAAGGGCGGGCCCGTCCGGGCCATGGGACTATCCGAGAGAGGGGATCAGCATTGACCGAGGACACGACGGCTGCCGCCAGCCGCAGCGAACAACCTGCATCCGCCTACAGCTGGTATGTGCTGGGCGTTCTGGTGGTGGTCTACATCCTCAACTTCATCGACCGGCAGATCCTCTCGATCCTGGCCGTCGACATCAAGCGCGACCTCGAGTTGACCGACGGACAGCTAGGCTTTCTCGGAGGCGCGGCCTTCGCGGTGTTCTACGCGCTGTTCGGGGTGCCGCTCGGCAGGCTGGCGGACCGCTGGCACCGGGTGCGGTTGCTGACGATCGGTCTGGTGCTCTGGTCGACCATGACCGCGCTGTCGGGGCTGGCGCGCAACTACCTGACGCTGTCGCTCGCCCGCATGGGCGTCGGCGTGGGCGAGGCGACGGCGAGCCCGACGGCCTATTCGCTGATCTCCGACTATTTCCCTTCGCGCCAGCGGGCGACCGCGCTCGCGATCTATTCCTCGGGCCTGTATCTGGGGGGAGGGGTGTCGCTGCTGATCGGCGCGAAGATCTCGCAGCTGTGGGACGCGGCCTATCCGGGCGGCGGTCTGGCGGGGCTGGTGGGATGGCAGGCGGCGTTCATCGCCGTGGGCGTGCCGGGGCTGCTGCTGGCCGTGTGGGTGGCCTCGCTGCGCGAGCCTGTGCGTGCGCCGGATCCGGGCCGGACGGGGGGGCGGCACCCGCTGGCGGACTTCTTCGTGGACCTGTCGATGCTGCTGCCGCCGCTCACCTTCTACCACGCAATGCGGCGCGGGCCGAAGGCGCTTATCGTCAACATCGCCATGGCCGCGGCGATGACCGCGCTTGCGTTGGTGATGATCGAGCTGACCGGCAACCTGCCGCAATGGTCGGCGATCGCCTTCGGCTATTATGCGGTGTTCTCTTGGGCCGCGACCCTGCGCCGGCATGACCCGGCGACGTTCAGCCTGATCTGGGGAACGCCGGCCTTCATCTGCACCGCGCTCGGCTACGGGCTGGTCTCGCTCGGCGCCTATGCGCTGGCCTTCTGGGCGGCGCCCTATGCCGAGACCGTGCTCGCGCTGCCGAAGGCGGAACTGGCCCTCGTGCTGGGCGGCAACGGCGCCGTGTCGGGCTTCCTGGGGGTGATCCTCGGAGGGCGCATGTCCGACTGGCTGCGCGCCCGCAATCCTTCGGGCCGGATTCTCGTGATCATGTTCGGCATTCTCGCCCCGGTGATCCCGATCTGGGTCGGCTTCACCACCGAGAGCGCGCTGGTGTTCTACGTAATGAACTTCCTGGCCGGTATGTTTGCCGCGACCGCCCTAGGCGCAGCTGCCGCCACGACGCAGGACCTTGTCCTGCCCCATATGCGAGGGACGGCCACGGCGTCATTCTTCCTGGCGACGACGCTCGTCGGGCTGGGGCTAGGGCCCTACATGGTCGGCCAGATCTCGGAGCTGAGCGGGAGCATGCGGACCGGCGTGCTGTCACTGATCGGGGTGGCGCCGATCTCGCTGGCGCTGCTGATCTGGGCCTATCGAGCCCTGCCGCAAGCCGAAGCGACGATGGCCGAGCGCGCGGCGGCCGCCTCGGCGGCATAGCCACCGGGGCGTTCCACACACACACGCACACACGCCCACACACATACACATACAAGAAAGCGCGCCGCAGCACGGGGCTCACCCGTGCTGGGGCGCGTTTTTCCGTGTCATGCCGTTGTGCGCCCATCGGTCGATGGGGATGCGCTGTCGGTGGGGTCCGCAAACAAGGTTGGGACACGCGCTCCCGTGCCCGACCATGCTCCGGCCAACAAATAAGGGGCCGGATTTCTCCGGCCCCTCTTTCTGTAGCCTGGAAGGCTGGGCTTACATGCCCGAGCCCGGACCGTAGGTCACTTCCACGCGACGGTTCTGCGCTTCGCGCACGCCGTCGGCGGTCGGGACCCGCGGCTTGGTTTCGCCGAAGGCCTGCCCGGTGATGCGGGCAGCCGGGATACCACGGCCGGTCAGGTAGTTGCGAACCGAGGTGTTGCGACGCTCGGCCAGCCCTTCGTTGTACTTCGCGCTGCCCGCACGGTCGGTGTGACCGGCCAGCATGACGCTCGCAGTGCCGCAGTTCGCATAGGCGGTGACGGCGCTGTTGAGGATGCCGGCGGCTTCCGCAGTGATGTCCGACTTGTCGAAGTCGAAGAACACGATGTACGGGCCCGTGTTGCACGGCGCCTTCGGCGGCGGCGGGGGCGGCGGGGGAGGCGGCGGCGGGGGAGGCGGCGGCGGGGGCGGCGGGGGCGGCGGCGGCGGAGCCGGCTCTTCACCACCGAAGTTGTAGGTGATGGTGCCGAGGACCGAGTGGCTGGTCAGGCTCGATTCGAGCGGACGTCCAATCGTGTCCACAATGCCGATGTCCGGCATGTTGAAGTAGCGATACTTGAGGCCAATATCCCACGATTTGCTTAGCGGAGCTCGAATGCCCGCAAGAAGCTGCCAAGCGAGGCCGGTGTCTGAGTCATCGTATGCGCCCGGACCGCGTTGGTCGAACTGAGCGTTCATATCCACTCGGGCAACGCCGATACCGCCGCCAGCGAAAGCCTGAAGGCCGTCATCCGAACCGAAGTCGAACAGGCCGTTGAGCATGAAACTGAGCGCGTTAATCTCCCAAAGAGCCGGAGCGGTTTGGTTTGTTAAACGACCATTACGACCGCCCGGGCTACCGATCGGGTCGATCTGAAGTCCCTGCCGTCCAGCAGCGACGTCGTCCACGTTGGCTGCGCGGTAACTTGCTTCGGCTTCAAGGCGAAACGCACCGAAATCGTGACCTACGATGGCGCCAAAATCGAACCCCGTGTTATAATTTGCTCGAGCGTCGTCGGGTGCGCCATTGACGTCGATGTCCTGATCTTCGACGAGCATGACGCCGCCGTTACCCTCGATGTACCATTGGCCTTCACGGGCCATGGCAGGCGTAGCTAGCGCAGTCGACGCCAGCGCCGCCCCAATGATGAGTTTGCGCATTTCCAAATTTCCCCTTTGCGTTAGACTTGAGGCACCCGGCGTCTCTATCTTTTCCCCCGACGCGAGGCAAGCGATCAATGCCTCTCCGGTGTTGCAAGAATGTCGCGTTAAAGCGGCGCATTAGAAAATACTTGCAGGAAATGGGCGTGTTTCCGCCGTTTTTCGAAGATCAGGATGCGGCCGGTCTGAGTATCCCGATTGCCATCAGGGCCTGAATCAGCCCCGCCAGCGCGGCCCGCGCCTCGGTGTCCACGACCGCCCCTGCCGAGGGCATGACAGGGGCTGTCGCGACCTCCCATTGCGACCGGAACATGATCGTCCGGACGGCATCGCGATCGAACAGGAGCCCTCGGCCGGTGCTACGAAGTGCCAGCCACCGCCGATCAGGATGGCAATGCTGTCTTCGTGGCCCGCCCACGCGCCCGTGGCCGTGGCGGTCACCCGAAAGGCTCGCCCTCTGCAGCAGCGGCCGGCGGTGCCGGGCGGGACGCGATGACCGCTCGAGCGTGGAGGGCATCCAGCAGGCCGAGTGCCTGGTTGACGAAGAACTCCTTCTGCGCCTGACCGGCAGGCATGGCTGTGCTGGGGGCTGCGCAGGCTTTCCGGCTCGGCCGCCGAGAAGAGCTGCGCCTGCGCCCCGTTGCGGAAGCGGACGCGGTGCAGCGAGGGTTCGAACAGGGGCTTGTGCCCCGGCCAGCAGATTGCCAGCAGCCCGCTCTCGCCTTCCACCATCACCGCGCGCTCCTCGGCCAGCGAGGACGAGACCAGCGCGATCCGGGCGTCGGGATTGGCATCGGCGATCATCCGCACCCACTCGGCGCCCGAACGGGTCTTGCCGAAGCCGCGCCCGGCCATGATCATCCAGATGCGCCAGTCACCTTCGGGCGGGAGCTGGTTCTCGGGCGCGGTGTATTCCCACAGATAGGCGAAGCTGTTGCGCTCGTTCCGGTCCAGCGCCTCGGTGACCTGGCGGCGCAGCTTGTCCCCGTCTTCCGAGAAGTCGGAGATCATGTCGTTGAAGGGGCCGGTCATAGGCCCCTGGCTTCCGCGGCGGCCCGCTGGCGGGCGATGCGCTTGCGGATGTCCTCGATCTTGCGGTCGATCGAGGCGCGGACCTCGGCCGCGCTGACATCCTGCGCCTCGCCGGCCCCGCGCGCGGCCGTGTTGCGGTGGGCGGCCAGCAGGCGGATGGCGTTGGCGAAGTCGAACTTGCCGTCATCGGCGGTGCGGGCGTCGCCTTCGCGCAGGCGACGCACGACGTCCATTTCGAGGTGCAGATAGCCTTCCGCGAGGGCAACGAGCCACTGGCGAGCGAATTCGGGTTCCTCGCGCCGCACCTTGTAGGCGCGGCTCACGCTGATCCCGGCCTTTTCCGCCGATGCGGTGACGTTCGAGCTTTCGGCGAGGTGATCGAGGAACAGGCGGCGCCAGTTGTTGTTGATGTGCCCGCTTTCCCCGGCCCTCAGGCCCGGGCGGATGACGATGCGCTTGCCGGGCGATTTGGCCATGGCGGATACTCCTCGACCGCAGATGACGAAAAGGCGGCGCTCCGGTCCGGAGGGCCGCCCTTGGGCGAGTCGCAATTTTCCGATGATGCCTTCTGATAGGCGATTGTGTCTCTTACAAACCCACGGACAAGTTGATATGACGGGGGCATGTCGGAAACCTCAGTCAAATCGGTGGCTAAGCGCGCGTTTGGCGAGGCTGCCGAGGCCGTCCGGTGGAATAAGCCGGTCTCAGTCGTGTTAGCGCTCGTCGGCGCAGCGGTCGCATTTGGCTTAACCTTTGCGGTTACGGGGCAAATAGCTTGGAGCGCAGTTGTCGGGGTAGCGATTCCGACAATGTTCCTAGTGGTTCTGTTTGTGTGGAAGATGGTCTCTGTGCCGCTGGCGATAGCAAGAGAAGCTAACGCCCGTGCCGAAGGTGCCCTAGCAGAACTAGCGGAGCGACGGCATCCGGACGGTATTTATCAGCATGGTGTGCAAGTCGGCACCGTGAGGCTTCCTCAATTAGAGCCATCACTAGGTGCGGCGCAGTTCGCGCAGATATTCGACGCAGTAGAATTCAACGTTGCGCAGCCATTCGAATACCGCGATTGGGTTTTACGTCTCGCCCGGTGCCGCACGGTGTCAGAAGGGATGAAGGATGGAGTGCAAAGCCGTGCTCTAAACGGAGTGGAAGCTGCGATTATCGGTCGCCGTTAATTGGCTTTGGCGGCTTAACCAGCTTCCCGAGCCGCTCCTTGAAGCGCTGCTCGTCGTCGTCGCACTCGAGATCGCGCGCCGCCTCTTTGAACTTCTCGAGTTGCGGTTTATCAGCGTCCATATGGATCGGTTCCTTTTTTCCGACGAGGCGGGCGACTTCACGTTCAACCGCAACAACAACGTCAGCAGATACTTCATAATCTGTACCGTCACGACCGATACACTAGATTTGGCGGAAGCGCTAACCCGGCTCCGCCATGATCTCTTGCGCGAGGGCGCGCCCCTCGGTGACTGTTTCCATGCGACTACAGACGCGCAGGAAGTTCGTGACCGAGTGTTCGCTACGATGCTCCAGCACGACTTTCGCTTTCAATTCACCGCTTGCGAGAAGTCGAAGGCGCAGCCGCAGGTGCGGGTAAGCAGGGAACGCTTCTACAAATATCCTTGGTTCTACCATTTCAAGTACGCCATCGCGCCGCACCTACAGGAAGGCGACACGCTGGTTGTCACAGCTGCGTCAATCGGCACCAAGAAAGAAAGAGCAACCTACACAGGGGCACTGCGCGACGTCGTCAAACAGTCAGCCCCGAACGTTGGCTGGATGGTGGATTTTCGACCGGCTCTTGCCGATCCGATGCTTCAAGTCGCTGACTATTGCGCTTGGGCTGTCCAAAGGGCTTGGGAGCGGCGTGATCCACGGTCACTCAATTTGATCCACGACCGCCTCAGTTATAGCTACGACCTGTGGAGACGGGGCACCAAACACTATTACTGAGAGGGAAGGCGCAGCCCGCCATATCGGCGATCTTGGCTATCTTATGAAAGGCCCAGGGGCCTTTATCACCAAGCAAGGGCTGCGAGAGAAACTCTAGAGAATAAACCCGATTCCGTCAACAGAATCAGTAGATTAAATTCTCCAATGCTTCGAATCACTTAGCGCCAGCGGCTTCGCTTCCTTGGGTTAAAGCCGGGCAACCAAAGCTGCTTGAGCCGCTTAGGCGTTCGCACGAGGCCCTTCATAGGTGAGGCGCTTGCCGACGATACCCTGCACCGCGATTGCTGCCCGCTGGCGGTCGTCAACGCCGTTGGCGGTGCGGGTGTTGTAGCGGAACTCAAACTCCGCAAGGTAGCGATGCAGGTGGTGCTCAGCGCAGTGCTGGTACACGCCGCGCATACCGCGCTTGAAGATCGAGAACGCGCCTTCAACGGTGTTGGTGTGGATGGTGCGATCTTCGCGGCTCACGTAGTTGAAAGCGGCGTGGACGGTGGTGCCGTGCTCAGCAAACTCCTTGCCGATCCGGCGGTACATGGTGGCTTCGTCCGTCATGAGACGGGCTTCGCGGCTGATGTTGGCGCGCACGATGGGGTGAATATCCTTGGCGCGGCTGTTTTCGATGTGGAACCAACGGCTCTGACCGCTCTCACGGTCCACCAGCGCAAGCACCGCGTGCTTGTGGCCGTAGCCGCGACGGTTGCCAGCGTAATCAGATTTCGCGCCGATGTAGGTTTCGTCCACTTCGACCGCGCCGCCGCCCGAACCGAACGGGGTGGCAAGGTCACCCGAGCGCATGGCTTCGCGGATACGGTGGGCGAGGAACCAAGCGCTCTTGTACTGCACTTCAAGAACGCGGCTGAGCTGGTGGGCGCTGATGCCCTTCTTGCTCGACACCATCAGGTGAACGGCCTGGAGCATCTTGGTGAGGGGGAGGCGGGCGTGCTCAAACACGGTGCCAACCTTGGCGGTGAACTGCTTGCGGCACTCGCCGCACTTCTTGAGGCCGTGGCGAACCTTGCCCTCGGGGTTCTTCGCGCTCGCCTTGGTGCGGACGCCCGACAGATCGTACACGCGGCCACCGACCACGCCGCAATGCGGGCAAACCACTCCGTCCGCCCACACGATGCTCTCAAGGTACTCGAAAGCCTTGGCTTCGTCGTGGAAGTGAGGGGAAGAAAGTACCGACATGGTTCAACGCTCCTTGCCTCATTTGTATATGGCAGAACGTTGGGTTTGTAAAGTACATAATTGCCTTCTGATAACCAGATAGCGTCACGATGTCAAGAAAAATAACCAACCCGGTTATTTGGCAGATTCGGAGCGTGGCGCGGCGCGCGCTCCGCGAAGAGGTGGTCTGCGGTTCCCCATTGACCGCAAACAGGAATATGCGATTTTTCGAGGGCCCCCTTCCTGTCATGTCAACGAAAGGAGAGGTGATGACAGATCGCGCGTTCCAGGCCCAGATGGCAGGCTACGGCCTGTCGACGGTGGAGATCCACTACTGGATGCCCGATCACCGCAACCTGCTGCAGCAGTTCGTGATGCAGCAATATGACGTGGCGCCGCAATTTCCCGAGCTCGACCGGTTTCTCGGCTTCTGGCGGCGCGAGATCGATGCGGTGCTGCATTCGGTGCGGGTGGCGCACAAGCACCTGATCGGCCCGCAGGAATGGCGGGCCGTCGACGGGATCATTTCGATCCACTGAACCGAAAGGGCGGGGCGATCGCCGCCCCGCGCCGCACCTCAGATAATCCCGATCGCCTTGCCAGCGCGTTCGAACATGCCGAGGATGGTCTGGACCTGTTCGGCAGAATGCTCTGCGCACAGCGAGCAGCGCAGCAGGGTCATGCCCGCCGGGGTCGCCGGGGGACGGGCCAGATTGACGTAGAGGCCTTCCTTCAGGAGCGCCTCCCACATCATCGCGCCGCGTTCCAGATCCGGCATGATGACGGCGATGATCGCGCTCTGGGGCTCGTCGGTGCCGAGCTTGAAGCCGAGATCGCGCAGGCCCTTGTGCAGGGTGCGGCTGTTCTCCCACAGGTGCGCGCGCTTGTTGCCGCCGTGCATCAGCTTGCGGATCGAGGTGGCAGAGCTCGCCATCACGCTCGGCGGCAGGGCGGCGGTGAAGACGTAGGGACGGCACACCAGCCGCAGCACCTCGAACTTCGGGTGGTTCGAGACGCAGAAGCCACCGACCGTGCCGACGCTCTTGGAGAAGGTGCCGATGATGAAATCGACCTGGTCGAGCACGCCCTGCTCCTCGGCGACGCCGCGGCCATGCTCGCCGATGAAGCCCATCGAGTGCGCCTCGTCGACCAGCACCATTGCCCCGTGGGCCTTGGCGATGCGGACCATCTCCTTGAGCGGAGCGACGTCGCCCATCATCGAATAGACGCCCTCGAGCACGACCAGCTTGCCCGCGCCTTCGGGGATGCGCTTCAGGCGCTTCTCCAGCGCCTCGACGTCATTGTGCTTGAACGGCACGACCTCCGCCTTGCCCATCGCGCAGCCATCGTAGATCGAGGCGTGACTGTCGATGTCGAGGATGATGTAGTCGCCCTTGCCTGCCAGCGTCGAGATGATCCCGAGATTGGCCTGATAGCCGGTCGAGAAGACCATCGCGTGGTCCATGTCGTAGAATTCGCGCAGGGCGGCCTCGACATCGCGGTGGTCGCGGAAGGTGCCGTTGAGGACGCGGCTTCCGGTCGTGCCGGCGCCGAAATCCTCCATCGCCTGCTTGCCCGCGGCGATCACGTCATCGTCGAAGGTCATCCCCATGTAGTTGTAGGTGCCGAGCAGGATCGTGTCGCGCCCGTTGCATATCGCTTGCGTGGGCGAGAGCACCTTTTCCATGACGAGGTTGAACGGATCCTCCACCCCTGCGGCAAGCAGCGCCTCGCGGGTCTGGATGATGGGATCGAACTTGGCGAGCAGATCGAGCGGCTCGGTCTGGGCAAGGGTCTCGTTCATAGCGGTTGCCATTATCAGCTATCCTGCAGCTTGTGGACTGCCGCCACCAATTGGCCCCAGTTTTCGATCTCGGCCTGCTGGTTCATGCTGATGATGATGTCGAATTCGTCCTCGATCGCGGCGACGAAATCCATCACCGTCAGGCTGTCGAACTCGAGATCGCCGGCAAAGGTGGTCGCATCCTCGATGGCTATGCCTTTCTTGTTGAAGGGCTCGACGAGATTGCGGATGGCGGCATCGACGTCTGCGGGGCTCATGGCGGGTCTGCTTTCTTCGGATCGGTTGTCGCGCGGGACTTAGCCCGGTATTACGGCTGCAAAGCGGCGGATGATGCAGCTTGTCAAGTTTTCGCCGCGCCCATGCGGGATGCGGCAGCCGATCCGGGGGGATGATGGCTGAAGAACCCGTGCAGTCCGAAACGCTCAAGGCCGCGCCTTCGCTGCCTTCGCCCTCCGGCTATTCCAACCACGCGATCCATCTGGTGCGCACCGCGCAGCAGATCAACCTCGCCCTGAGCCAGATGGCCGACCAGAAGGCCTCGATCCTGATGGGGGCGACCTTCCTCGTCTTCACCATCGCGGTCGGACAGGCGCGGGGCGGGACGCTGCCCGTCTCGCTTGCCGTCCTCGCCCTGTTCGCCTTCATCTCGGCGATGTGCGCGGTGTTCGCGGTGCTGCCTTCGGTGAGCAGCCCGGCCTCGGCCAAGCTCAATGACGGCGTGCCCAACAAGCTGTTCTTCGGTTACTTCACCCACATGGACGAGGGCGAATGGGCCGAGAGCATCCTCGATGAACTCCACGCCGACGAAACCGTGTTCCGCACCATGCTGCACGACATCTACCAGAACGGGCAGGTGCTCCAGCGCAAGAAGTACAAGTACCTCGCCTATGCCTACAAGAGCTTCATGGCCGGGCTCGTGCTGACGGTGATCACCTTCGCACTGGAATATGCGGCGCCGATCGCCTGAGCGTCAGTTCTGCAACTTGATCCGGCAGTCGCTCTGGTCGGCCTCGCACTGCGCCGCATAGGCCGCGACCACGGCCCGCGGCACCCGCACTTGGAACGCGCCCGGGCCGAGGCTGTAAAGCCCTTGCAGATAGGCGCGGTCGAAATCCGTGAGCGCCTGAGGGGCCAGGTCCGGGCCATCGGCAAACAAGCTCAGCATCGAGGGCAGGCCGATGCCGCCGAAATCGATCTGGCGGCGGGGCATGCCGAGGATGTGGAGCGCGGCATGATCAGCGATCTGCCCCAGCGTTGCGCCGCCGAGCTGGTTTGCATCATACATTACCACTGACAGGGTCTTTGGGCGGTAGGTCGACGAGGCGGTGCGGGACGCCGCAGTGCTCTGTGAGACGACGAGGCCGAGGTCGTTGAAGGTCACTCCTTGCGCATTGGCGGTGGCGAGCACGCTCCACCACACCACCGGCCGCTTGCCGCGCACCTCGCTCTCGATCCGGCGGGTGTGCACATCGCGGAAGGGCAGCACCCCGACGAGATCGAGCCGCTTGCTCACCAGCCGCTTGTACATCCCTTCGGGGTCATCGACCACGATCACCACCGCATTGGCCCGGCATCCGGCACGCGGTTCTCCCAGGCCGAGTTCGAGCGAGGTGGCAAGGATGCGATCGGCCACGAAGCGGGCCTGATCCGGTTCCAGCCCTGCTACCTCGATGCACAGCGGCTGGAAAAAGCGCGGCATGGATTCGACAACGCTCAGGCGCTCGGTCATCTGCCGCAGGTTGTCCTTGAACACCTGGCGCGCCATCTCGCGCTGGCTGAGCACTTCGATCTCGGTGCTGTCCTGTTCGAGTCGGCCAGCCTGATCGCGGGCAGAGAGCGCGGCGGGATGGGTCAGCACCGCCGCAGCAAGAGCAAGAATCCCGAGGGCTGCGGCGCGCATTCAAACCTCCCGTAATATGCTAATTTATGTAGATAATTTTAGCAACGGAAGGCTGAATGGCCAATGAACTCCGGTCCCTGACCGCTCACACCAGGGCATTGACCGCGCTCATGAACGGTCCGATCGACACCGGCTTCGAGAGATAGCCCTCGGCCCCCGCCGCGCGGATGCGTTCCTCGTCGCCCTTGGCAGCGAAAGCAGTCACCGCCAGCACCGGGATGCCGGCCAGCCGCCGGTCGCGCTTGGCGGCCTCGATCAGGTCGACGCCCGAGACGCCGCCGAGCTGGATGTCCATGATGATGAGATCGGGCGAGACCGCGCGCGCCGTGTCCAGCACCTTATCGCCCTCGGCCACCGGTTCCACATCGAAGCCGTTGGCCCTGAGCACATCGCAGAACAATTTCCGGTTGAGGTCATTGTCCTCGACAACCATGATCCGCTTTGTCACTGAACGCCCCGTTTGCCACCCGTTCCGTCAGTTACCCGCAGCCGAAGGACAGGACAATCCCGCATCGTCCCCCATCCGAGCCCGCCAATCCCGAGATGCTGGCGCTCGCCGCGCTCGGCTGGGTGCTGGAATCCGAGGATCGTGCCGCGCGCTATCTTGAACTCACAGGGCTCGATCCCGATTCTCTGCGAACCGGGCTCGGCGATCCCGCCATTCTCGCCTCAGCGCTCGAATTTCTCGCCAACCACGAACCCGATCTGATCCGCGCGGCCGAGGCGCTCGCCGTCACGCCGGAGGAACTGGTCGCCGCCAAGGACGCTCTGACAGCATGACCCGCCCCCTGATCATCTCCGATTGCGACGAAGTGCTGCTGCACATGGTCGCGCCCTTCAAGGACTGGCTGGAGACGAGCCAGGGCGTCAGTTTCCACCTCGAAGGCCACAATTTCGCCGAGGCCCTGCGCTGGCAGGACAGCGGCGAACTGCTCGCCCCGCCCGATATCTGGAAGATGCTGCGGCTCTTCTTCGACAACGAGATGGACTCGCAGAAACCGATCGCCGGCGCGGTCGAAGGGATCAACACGCTGGCCGAAAAGGCCGACGTCGTGATCCTCACAAACCTTGTCGACCATCACCGCGATGCGCGGGCCGAGCAGCTCGCCAAGGTCGGGATCAATGCCCGGGTTTTCACCAATCAGGGCCCCAAAGGCCCGGCCCTGAAGGCCATCATCGACGAGTATGCGCCCACCCGCGCGCTGTTCATCGATGACCTCGCCCAACACCACGCCTCGGTCGCCGAAATCACGCCGCACGTGACGCGGCTCCACCTTTGCGGCGAGCCGATGATCGCCCATGCCATCGATTGCGCCCACAAGGCCGGCCACGCCCATTCGCGGATCGACCGCTGGGACGAGGCCCTGCCATGGCTGCTTGAACAACTGGAGGACTGAAACATGAGCTACACCGCACGCCTCGCCGAACTCGGCATCACCCTTCCCAAGGCCGCCGCGCCGGTCGCCAGCTATGTGCCGGTCGTGGTGCATGGCGGCATCGCCTATGTCTCGGGCCAGCTGCCCTTCGTGGAGGGAGCAGTCGTGACAGGCCGGCTGGGTGATGATGTCGACGTCGAAGCCGGAAAGGCGGCGGCGCGGGCCTGCGGGCTGATGATCGTGGCCCAGCTCCAGGCGGCAGGTCTGCTCGACCAGGTCGAGCGGGTGGTGAAGCTCGGTGCCTTCATCAACTGCACCGCCGATTTCACTCAGCAGCCGGAAGTCGCCAATGGCGCCTCGGACCTGATGGAGCAGATCTTCGGCGGCGCCGGTCAGCACGCGCGGGCCGCTGTCGGCGTGCCCGCCCTGCCGCGCGGAGCGGCGGTCGAAGTCGATGCGATTGTCGCGCTGAAGGCATGACGGCAAGGCCAGCTCCCGACTGGCTGACCGCGTGGGAATATGCCCACCGCGGACTGCACGGCGCGGGCGTGCCGGAAAACTCGCGGGCCGCCGCCGAGGGCGCGATCGCGCGCGGCATGGGGATCGAATGCGATATCCAGATGAGCCGCGACAACGTGCCGCTGGTGTTCCACGACTGGGAGCTCGACCGCCTCACCGGTGAGCGCGGCAAGGTCGCCGCCCGCGCCGCTGACGATCTGTGTCGCATTCCCCTGCTCGAAACGCAGGGGACGATCTGGCGCCTGTCCGAACTGCTCGATCTGGTCGCGGGCCGGGTGCCGATCCTCGTCGAGGTCAAAGCCCAGCCGCACCTGGCGGTGGCCGAACCCTGTATCGCCATTGCCAAGGTGCTGGCGGATTATACGGGGCCGCTGGCGGTGATGAGCTTCGATCACAGGGTGGGCGAATGGTTCGCGAGGAACGCGCCGCAGGTGGTGCGCGGTCTGGTCGTCACCGACACGCTCGATCACGGCTACCGCCATGCATGGCGTGCGCCCCATGCGCTCGAGCGCGCGCGTCCCGATTTCCTCGCCAGCGACGTGCGCGACATTCCCAATGCGCTCGTCAGCCTGTGGCGCGAGAGCGGGCGGGCGCTGCTGACCTGGACGGTGCGCTCCCCAGAAACGCGGGAGCGGGGCCTTGCCCATGCCGATGCGCTGATCGCGGAAGGGGCGGGGCTGGCGTGAATTCCCCGGAGCTGACGGTGCGCATCGCCTCCTCGGTCGGCGCGTTCGACGCGGCGGATTGGAACGCGCTGGGCGGCAACGACAACCCTTTCGTCTCCCACGAATTCCTCACCGCGATGGAGGATTCGGGTAGCGTCGGCCCCGGAACCGGCTGGGAGCCGGCGCCGATCGCCATCACCGACGATGCGGGGCGGTTGCTGGCCGCGATGCCCTCCTACGCCAAGGGGCACTCGCAGGGGGAATATGTCTTCGACCATAGCTGGGCCGATGCTTGGCACCGCGCGGGCGGACGCTACTATCCGAAGCTCCAGATCGCGGCGCCCTTCACCCCAGCCACGGGTCCGCGCCTGTTGCTGAGCGACGAGGGTCTCGCCCCGCACTTGCTGAAAGGCGCGGAGGCGGTGTGCCTCCAGAACAAGCTGTCGAGTGCCCATGCGACCTTCATCGATCCCGCGCAGCTCCCGCTTTTCGAGGAAGCGGGATGGATGCCGCGGGCCGATATCCAGTTTCACTGGTTCAACCGCGGCTATGCCACCTTCGAGGATTTCCTCGGCGCGCTGTCCTCCCGCAAACGCAAGGACCTGCGCAAGGAGCGCGCCGCCGCGGCACAGGGCCTGACGATCCGCCATCTCACCGGCAGCGACATCCGCGAGGAGCACTGGGACGCCTTCTGGATCTTCTATCAGGACACCGGCGCAAGGAAGTGGGGTAGCCCCTATCTGACTCGCGAGGCCTTCAGCCTGCTGGGGGAGCGGATGGGGGACCGGATCGTGCTGATCCTCGCCTATGACGGGGCCGAGGCGATTGCCGGGGCGCTCAATTTCGTGGGCAAGGATGCGCTCTACGGCAGGTACTGGGGCTGCACCCGCGAGGTGCGCTTCCTGCATTTCGAGCTGTGCTACTATCAGGCGATCGACGCCGCCATCGCGCGGGGTCTGGCACGGGTGGAGGCCGGGGCGCAGGGCGGGCACAAGCTGGCGCGCGGCTATGAACCGGTGCAGACATGGTCGGCGCACTGGATCGCCGATCCGGGCTTTCGCGCGGCGGTCGCCGATTTTCTCGAACGTGAACGCGCCGGGGTGGTGAGCGACCAGCTCTATCTTGGCGGTCGCACGCCGTTCCGGAAAGATCAGGCGGCGCGCTGACGGCCCTCGGCGAGCCACTGGCGCGCGCGGCGCTGGGCTTCGGCGATCTCGCGGGCGGTCATCTCTTCCGAAATGTCGGCGCGGCAATGGGCGGCTTCCTCATGGCCGCGCGCGGCGGCGAGGTTGAACCACTTGTGCGCCTCGATCAGATCGCAGGGCGCACCGTTGCTGCCGGTCGAGAAAGCGACGCCGAGGTCATAGCAGGCTCCCGCATCGCCGCATCCCGCTGCGGCCAACCACGCCCCGAGCTGGTTTTCGCCGGCATTCTCGCGGGAGAGGTTCGTCCCGATTGCGATGATGTTCATGTCTGGTCCCCGTCTTCACCGGATCGCCCCCCTCGGCGTCCTTCCGTGATCGGAGAAGTGCGGCAATTATGGTCAAGAATTAGTTAACGCGATTTGCGCCTTCGGTGCGCGCGCTTTTGCCCCCGCCTCGCTGCCAAAGCCGCTTGTGCCCCTCGGGGGCCTTCCCTATAGGGCCCCCAGTGCTTTCCGCTTGCTGGGACCAAGTGAGCCGATGAAAATATTCAGGGCGTCAGGACGCGATGGTCTTCCCAGCGGCTCACGGGACGAGAGAGCTTGATGCCAACCACCGCGTCTGACGACATCGATATCCTCGAAAAGGCCAAGCGCCTTCTCGCACCGGACTATGTCCCGGGCGAGGACGAGGAATACATGAACGAGCGCCAGCAGGCCTATTTCCGGATGCTGCTGATCGAATGGAAGCGCTCGATCCATTCCGCCGCCGGACAGACGTTGCAATCGCTCCAGGACGGGCCGATCCGCGAGGCCGACCTGACCGACCGCGCCTCGAGCGAGACGGACTGGGGCATCGAACTGCGCACCCGGGACCGCCAGCGCAAGCTCGTCGCCAAGATCGACGCTGCGCTGCGGCGGATCGATTCCGGCGAATACGGCTATTGCGAGGTCACCGGCGATCCGATCGGCCTGAGGCGGCTGATCGCCCGGCCTGTCGCCACGATGACGGTCGAGGCCCAGGAAGCCCACGAACGCCGCGAGAAGGTCTCGCGCGACGACTGATATCAACAGGGCGGCCAAGACCTGTGCCGCCTTGGGACGCCCTGCAACAAGCGGGCCCCGCGAGGGGCTCGGTTTACCGCGCGTTAACCGCGAATGGCCCACCTTCGACATTGCAATGCCGCGTCGACGGGTGATCCATGACGCGGCAACAGGTCGACTGATTTTGGCGCTGAGGAGGCGATCCGCATAATGACGGGGGTTGAGACACGCAGTGTCGCGCGCGACAGTCTTTTCCTGCTGGCCGACATCCGCATCGAACAGGGCGCCGAAGTGCATCGCGTCCGGGTGCGCAACCTGTCGGATGGAGGGATGATGGGAGAGGGGCACCTGCGCGTGCAGCGCGGGCATCGCGTGTCGGTCGAGCTGCGCAACATCGGTGCTGTCGGCGGGACGGTCGCCTGGGTGCAGGACAACCGTTTTGGCGTCGCCTTCGACGAGGAGGTCGATTCCCAGAATGCCCGCCGCCCCCTCCAGGCCGCCGAGGATCCGGCCGCGGCCATCATCCAGCCCTCGTGGGCCCATCGCGCCCCGCGCCCGCCCGAGCCGAGCCAGCTCCGCAAGATCTGAACGCATTCCGGGGAAGGCACCGCCCCGCCAAGCTGACCGCCCCGCAGTAACCTGCTAGACACGGGCACGATGCGATTCTGGCTGCCCCTGATTGCCGCTCTGGCGCTATCCGCCTGCGGCCCCTCGAACGGCGGAGGGGCGGTCGAAGTGGCCATCATCGGGGCGCCCGACAGTCTCTATCAGGAAGGCGTCCGCCTTTCCCTTCCCGCCCAGCACATCCGCGGCGCGACCGTCGAGGGACTGGTCGCGCTCGACCAGGCCGGGCAGGTCGTGCCCGCCATCGCCGAGCGCTGGATCGTCACCGAGGACGGCCTCAGCTACATTTTCCGCCTGCGTGACAGCACTTGGCCGGACGGCGAGGAGATCACCGCCGTCGAGGTGCGCCAGCAGCTGCGTCAGGCGCTCACGCGGGTGCGCGGCACCTCGCTGGGGCTCGATCTAGCCAAGGTGCGCGATATCCGCGCGATGACGGGCCGCGTGATTGAGGTCCGCCTGACCTCGCCCATGCCCGATTTCCTGCGTCTGCTGGCCCAGCCCGAGCTCGGCCTCGTCAAGAACGGCAGCGGCGCCGGGCCGATGGTGCTGTCGCGTGACGAGACGGACGACACCGCGCGCCTCACTGCCCTCCCGCCCGAATCCCGCGGCCTGCCCGCGCGGGAGGACTGGGAGGCCGTTGCCCGGCCCGTCGCGGTGCGGGCCCTGTCGGTCACGGACGCGGTCGGCGCCTTCTCCCGCGGGGATGTCGACCTGGTGCTGGGCGGCAGCATCGTCAACTTTCCCCAGGCCGAGGCCGGCCCGCTGTCGCGCGGGACGATCCAGGTCGATCCGGCCATCGGGCTGCTGGGGCTGACGGTGCGCCGCGAGACCGGCCTTCTGGCCGATCCGAAGCGGCGCGAGGCACTGTCGATGGCGATCGACCGGGCCGCGCTGATCCAGAGCTTCGGCCTTAACGGCTGGCGCCAGAGCAGCTGGATCGTCCCGCCCGCGTTCTTCGCCTCGGCCCCCTATCCGGAAGACCGCTGGGACGGCGCCTCGATCGACGAGCGCCGTGCCGCCGCCGCCGCCCGGATCAGCGCCTGGACCTCCGCCGGGAACGAGGCGGTGGTGCGCGTGGCGATGCCGCGCGGCCCCGGGGGCGACCTGCTCCTGCGCCAGCTGGCCGAGGCATGGGGCACCATCGGTGTCACCACCCGCCGCGCCGCGCCCGGCGAGGCCGCCGATCTGGAGCTGCGCGACACGCTGGCGCGCTATTCCTCGCCGCGCTGGTTTCTGAACCAGTTCCACTGCAGCCTCGATGCAGGGCTGTGCGCGCCGCGGGCAGACGCGCTGGTGCGCGAAACCCTTGCCGAACGCGATCCGGCGCGCCGCGAGGAGCTGCTCGTCGAAGCCCATGCCGCGCTGGTCGAACGCGAGATCTACATTCCCCTCGGCGCGCCCGTGCGCTGGTCGCTGGTGCGCGGCTCGATCCGCAACTATCTGCCGAACCCATGGGGTCTCCACCCCTTGTTCCCGCTGTCCCAGCCCACCACATAACGGGCATGGACAAGACCATGCACCGCCGCCCCGAACCCATGAACTTCGCGCTGCCGACCGGAACCGACGCCGCATCGGTGCGCGCCCGCGTGGTGATGATGGAGCGGCTGCTCGAACGCAGCTTCACGATCCCCGGCATCAACATGCCCGTCGGCCTCGACGCGCTCGTCGGCCTCGTGCCGGTGATCGGCGAGGTCGTGACCGCGGCGATGGGGGCCTACATCGTGTGGGAGGCCAAGAACCTCGGCGTGCCCAAGTGGAAGCTGGCGCGGATGGGCGCGAACGTGCTGTTCGACACGGCCATCGGCGCGATCCCGCTGATCGGCGATGCCGCCGACCTCGTGTTCCGCTCCAACACCCGGAACCTGCGCATCCTCCTGAAGCACATCGACAAGCACCACCCTGAGACGCGGGTGATCGACCGGTAGTTTCCTCCGGCGCGCTCGCGCGCTAGGGACAGCGGCCATGAGCGCCGATGTCACCTATGCGAGCTATCTCGATCTCGACCGCATCCTTGCCGCGCAGCATCCTGCCTCGGCTGCGCATGACGAACTGCTGTTCATCATCGTGCATCAGGCGAGCGAGCTGTGGCTCAAGCTGTGCCTCCATGAACTGACTGCGGCGCGCGAATGCATCGAGGCCGACGACCTCAGGCCCGCCTTCAAGATGCTCGCGCGGGTGGCGCGGGCGCAGCAGCAGCTGATCCAGAGCTGGGACGTGCTCAGCACCATGACCCCGCATGATTACTCCGCGATCCGCCCGCATCTGGGCGCCTCGAGCGGGTTCCAGTCGGCGCAGTACCGGATGATGGAATTCATGCTCGGCGGACGCGACGGCAAGCACGTGCGGCTGCACAAGTCGAATGCCGACTGGGCCGACCGGCTGGAGGCGGAGCGTGGGCGGGCGAGCCTCTATGATGCGGCAATCCGGCTGCTGGCACGGCGCGGCTTCGCCATCGACGCGGCCGTGTTCGAGCGCGACCCGGCGGCGGCCTACACGCCCGACGCCAGTGTCGAGGCGGCCTGGGCGGCGATCTACCGTGATCCCCAGCCGCATTGGGACCTCTATGAACTTGCCGAGAAGCTGGTCGATCTCGAATACCATTTCCAGCGCTGGCGCTTCGGGCATCTGAAGACGGTCGAGCGCATCATCGGCTTCAAGCGCGGCACCGGCGGCACCCCCGGCGTGCCCTATCTCGAAGGCGTGCTGAAGCAGGCCTTCTTCCCCGAGCTACTGAGCGTGCGGACCGCCATATGACACCCGAACAGCGCGCCGCCGAATTCGACGCCGCCGATCCGCTGGCGGGCTACCGCGAGCGGTTCATCCTGTCCGGCGGGGTGATCTATCTCGACGGCAATTCCCTGGGTGCCCTGCCCAAGGCGACGCCCGCGCGTTTGCAGGCGGTGATCGAAGGCGAGTGGGGCGAGGGCCTGATCCGTTCGTGGAACAGCGCGAGCTGGTTCGACATGGCGAGCCGCATCGGCGGCAAGATCGCGCCGCTGGTCGGGGCCGCGCCGCATGAGGTGATCGCCTGCGATTCGACCAGCGTGAACCTGTTCAAGCTGATCGCCGCTGCCCTGGCGATGCGGCCCGGGCGCAAGGTGGTGCTCTCCGAACCCGGCAACTTCCCGACCGATCTCTACATGATCGCCGGGCTCGAGGCGCAGGGTCTCGCCGAGCGGCGGCTGGCGGAGCGCGGCAGGCTGGCCGGGGCGCTGGGTGATGATGTCGCACTGCTGCTGCTCACCCACGCGCATTACAAGACTGGCGCGCTCCACGACATGGCCGCCCTGACCCGTGCCGCGCATGAAGCGGGGGCGCTGGTGCTGTGGGACCTGTCGCACTCGACCGGTGCACTGCCGGTCGATCTGCGCGCGGCGGGCGCGGATTTCGCAGTGGGCTGCGGCTACAAGTACCTGTGCGGCGGCCCCGGCGCCCCCGCCTTCGCCTTCGTCGCCGAGCGGCACCAGGCAGACTTGCAACAGCCTCTGACCGGCTGGTTCGGCCACGCTGCCCCCTTCGCCTTCTCCGACGACTATGCCGGCGCGCCGGGGATCGAGCGGCTGCAATGCGGCACGCCCCCGGTGCTGGGGCTCGCGGCGCTGGAGGTGGGGGTGGATCTGATCGCCGAGATCGGCGTCTCGCGGCTCTACGGCAAGTCGCAGGCGCTCTCGGAGTTCTTCCTCGAATGCCTGATGGCGCACGGGGTGGACCTCGAACTGGTCAGCCCGCCCAAAAGCGGCGAGCGCGGCAGCCAGTTGTCGTTCCGCCACCCGGAGGCCTACGCGATCTGCCAGGCGCTGATCGCGCGCGGGGTGATCGGCGATTTCCGCGCGCCCGACGTGCTGCGGCTGGGCTTCGCGCCCGCCTATCTGAGCTTCGCCGACATCGCCGCCGCCGCCCGCCATCTCGCCGAGGTGCTGGCAAGCGGCGAGTGGCAGCGGGCGGAGTTCAACGAGCGCGCGGCGGTGACCTGACAAATATCGTTCGGCCCGCAGGGCCGCGAGCGCACGCGCGCGAGCCGCAGGCGCCCCGTAGCGAAGCGAAGGGAACCGCGCCGAGGACGAAGGCGCGGAGGCGCCTTCGCAATCAAACGGTTCTTTCGGCTTTGTCTTTTTCGTTCGTGCCCTTGATCATGGCGCGCATCTGCTCCCATTCGGCGTCGCCGAGCGCATGGAGCATCGGGTAGAAGGTTCCGCCGGTCGCCTGGAAGCCCGCGCCGTCAATCGCGATGGTCTGGCCGTTCACGTACTCCGCCCCCGGTCCCATCAGGAACACCGCGAGGTTCGCAAGCTCGTGCATTTCGCCCGCGCGGCCCATCGGGTTCATCGCGTTGTTCGAATTGCCGCCCGAGCCGCCGGGATTGAGCCGCGCGCTCATGCCCTTCGTCGGGAAGAGCCCCGGGGCGATGGCGTTGAAGCGCAGGCCATAGCGGCCCCACTCGGTGGCCAAGCTCTGGGTCATGGCGTTGATCGCGGTTTTGCTCATCGCGGAAGGCACCACGAAGGCGCTGCCCGACCACACCCAGGTGGTGAGGATCGAGAGGAAGCTCGCCTTCTTCTTCTCGGCGATCAGGCGCTTGCCGATGTCGAGCGTCACGTAGAAGGTGCCGCGCATCACGATGTCGGCGATGGCGTTGAAGCCGTTGACCGAGAGGTCCTCGGTGCGGCTGATGAAGTTGCCGGCGGCGTTGTTGACGACGCCCGTCAGCGCGCCGCCATCGGCCCAGATCGCATCGACCATCGCATGGATCGCGTCCGCGTCACGGATGTCGCAGGCCATCCCGACGATCTTGCCGCCGTGCAGCTTCGTCAGCTCCTCGGCGGTCTCGTCGAGCTTCCCCTGACGGCGGCCGCAGATATAGACGGTCGCGCCGAGCTTTAGAAAGGCCTCGGCCATCTCGCGCCCGAGGCCGGTGCCCCCGCCGGTCACGAGGATGCGCTCGCCCGCCATCAGGCCATCGCGGAACATCAGCTTCGATACGTCCATGATCCGTCCTTTCAGAGACCGAGCACGGTCTTGGCGATGATGTTCTTCTGCACCTCGTCCGATCCGCCGAAGATCGTCGAGGCGCGGTTGTTGAGGTATTTGCCCATGGCGGTCTGGGCATATTCGCTCCCCACCGGCTCGGGCGCTTCGTTGCCGTAGAGCGGGCGCTCGAGCGGCAGTTGCAGCGCGTCGGGGCCGAGCAGTTCCAGCCGCAGCACATCGACCTTCTGGCCGATATTGGAGCCGAGCAATTTCACCAGCGAGGTTTGCGGCCCCGGCGCGCGGCCCTTGGCGAGTTCGGCGAGGATGCGCAGTTCGGTCACTTCCAAGGCCTCGGCCTCGAGCCGCACGCGGGCGAGTTTGTCGCGGAAGCGCGGATCGTGGGCGATTGCGCCGTTGACCCCGGAAGGCTGGGTCTGCGCAAGCGTCTCGAGCCGGTCGATCGACTGGAGCAGGCGCGGGGCGTAGCAGGATCCGCCACGCTCGTTCTCGAGCAGGAACTTGGCGATCGTCCATCCGGCGCCTTCCGCACCGATCCGGTTCTCGACCGGGGTGCGCGCATCGGTGAAGAACACCGCGTTGACCTCGTGATCGCCCGACATCGAGTGGATCGGGGTTACTTCCACGCCCGGCTGATCCATAGGCACCAGCAGGAAGCTGATCCCCTGCTGCTTCTTCACCGTGGCATCGGTGCGCACCAGCGCGAAGATCCAGTCGGCGTGGTGGGCGTGGGTGGTCCAGATCTTGGAGCCGTTGATCACGTATTCGTCGCCCTCCAGCCTGGCCGAGGTCTTGAGGCTGGCGAGGTCCGACCCGCTGCCGGGCTCCGAATAGCCCTGGCACCAGTAGTCGTCGCCCGAGAGGATGCCCGGCAGGAAACGAGCCTTCTGTTCGGGCGTGCCGAATTCGCAGATCACCGGGCCGACGAGGCGCAGGCCGAGGATCGCGAGGGCGGGCGCGCCGGCAAGCGCGCATTCCTTCTCGAAGATGAACTTCTGGGTCGGCGTCCAGCCGGTGCCGCCGTCCTCCTTGGGCCAGTGCGGGGCGACCCAGCCCTTTTTATAGAGGATGCGGTGCCACTCCATCCCGATGTCGGGCTCGACGAAAACGCCCGGCGTGCGGCGCGCGCCATCGCGCAGCCGTTCGGGCAGGTTGTCCTTGAGGAAGGCGCGCACTTCCTCGCGGAACGCCAGATCCTCGGGGGTGAAGTCCAAGTCCATTCTATTCAATCCCACTTGCGATCCCGCAGGTACGGCCTTCAGCCCCTGCCAGCTTCAGTCCCCGTCTCGCATGGCCCAGCGGATCGTGCGCCGCAGCAGGTCATAATAGACGTCGTAGTTCCAGGCGCACATTTCCTTGTGCGGGTAGAAATCGGCCATGCCCGGCAGGTCGTAGTGCCCGCGGCAATGGCCCAGCGCGTTGTATACGATCTGCCCCGCGCCGATATCCCTCGTATAAACGATAGGGACGGTGGTCTTTTCCCAGTTGGCATCCACGAAGCCGGTCGCCTCGCCCTCGAAGGTGGTCTGCATCAGCGTGTCGATGGGCGCGGTGGTTTTCGAGAGGTAGAGCTCGTCCACCACCTCGAAGTCCGCGATGCCGCGGGTCAGCTCGTGATCCTTGTTGACCACCTCGACCGGGAACTTGCCGATCGGCGGGTGCGCCTTGAACTGGGTGCCGAGCATTTCCATCACGTCGGGCCGGATCTCGGGCGCATCCACCAGCCCCTCGGCGGTGAAGACGAGGATCGAGTTGGTGCCGTGGAGCGCCATCCACTTGCCGCCCTTGTCCAGCCATGCCTTCAGCTGCGCGGCCTGTTCCTCCGTCGGCATCAGATCGCAGGTATAGGTGATGAGGAAGCGGCACTGGTCGAGCCGCTCGAGCCCCGAATAGTCGCAGGCGACCGTGGTGCGGATATGCGGATGCTCGGCGAGGAGCTTCAGGATCTCGAGCCGCGGGAAGTCGATATCGTGATACTTGCCGGCCGCGATGAAGTGCGCGTCGATGCGGGTGGCGGGTTGCTCTGCCATGTCAGCTCCTGATGCTCCCGCCGCCGTCGACGGTGAGGTCGCAGCCGGTGGTGAAGCTCGCCTCGTCGCTGGCGAGGAAGACCACCGCGCGGGCAACCTCTTCGGGCTCGCCGATGCGGTTCATCGGGTGGGTGGCGGCGAAATTGGTCTCGATGTTTTCGGGCGTGTCGGCGCCGGAGAACTTGTAGCGGTTGTACATCGGCGTGCGGATCGCACCGGGATGGACCATGTTGACACGGATCGGCAGGCCGCGTTCTGCCAGATCGAGCGCGACCGATTGAGTGAGGCCCCTGAGGCCGGTCTTCGACGCGCTGTAGGCGGCGACGAAAGAGGCCGGGCGCAGCGCGATCATCGAGCCGATGTTGACGATGGCGCAGGGCTCGCCGCTCGCTTCCATCGCCGGGATCGCGGCGCGCATCCCGTAGAAGGGGCCGTTGAGGTTGATGTCGATGGTGCGCTCCCACACGTCGAGCGCGCCGTCGGGCACGTTCCCAGGCTCGGAGATGCCGGCGATGTTGCACAGCACGGTGAGCTTCCCGAAGCGCCCGCGCGTCGCCGATACCGCCGCTTCCCATTGCCTGAGATCGCGCACGTCGAGCGGGCACGCCGCCGCCCGTTCTCCCAGCTCGGCGGCGAGGCCTTGGGCCTTTTCCAGCTGCACATCGCCGAGCATCACGCTGCCGCCCTCGGCCACGATCAGGCGCGCGACCGCCGCCCCGATCCCTTCGGCGCCGCCGGAAACCAGCGCCACCTTGCCCTGCATCCGCATGGCTATTCGCGCTCCAGGATGGCGACGCCGGAAAGACCGGGGGCGCCGTAGACATGGCTGTAACCGAAGCGGGGCTTGCCGGGCACCTGCCGCTCGCCGGCGCGCTGGCGCAGTTGGGTGACGTTCTCGTAGACCTGCCTGAGGCCTGAGGCGCCGATCGGCTCCCCGCAGGCGAGGCAGCCGCCGTCGGTGTTCACCGGCAGCTTCCCGCCGTGGATCTCGGTCCAGCCATTGGCGAGCCATTCCTCCTGCTCGCCGTCCTTGCAGAAGCCGTTTTCGGCCATGTGCATGATCTCGGCGCCGCTTTCGGTGTCCTGCAATTGTGCGACGGAGATGTCCTCCGGCCCGATCCCGGCCTTCTCGAACGCGGCCTGCGAGGCGAGCACGGTGGGCTTTCCGCCCTCCTCGATGCTGATGCCGGCCTGGAACACCTCGAAGGAATTGGGCGGCCGGGTCTTCACCGCCACGGCGCGGATTTTCACCCCGTCGGCGCCCAGCTCCTTCATCTTCTTCTCGCTCGCGAGGATCAGAGCCACCGCACCCTCGGCGGGCGAGCAGAACATGTACTTGGTCAGCGGATCGTTGATCATCGGCGCGTTCATGATCGTGTCGAGATCGACCGGGCTGCGCCGCCAGGCGTGGGGCGTGATCGTGCCGTTTCGGAAGGCCTTCTCGGCCACCCGCCCGAGCGTCGTGCGGCTGATGCCGTGGAGCTGCATGTAACGCTGGATCTTGAGCGCGAAGAACTGCGTCGTCAGCATCATGCCGGTCTGGCCATACCATTCGGGCAGGCCATAGTCGGACGGCTTGGCGTTGAACGCGCCGCGCGGATGCTTGTCGAAGCCGACCGCCAGCGCGAGGTCATACATCCCGCTCGCGATCGCCTGCTGCGAGGCGGCGAGCGCGCTGCCGCCGGTGGCGCAGCCGTTGGCGACGTTGGTGAAGGGAAGGCTGGTCAGCCCCAGCTCGTTGACCATGATATCGGCATTGCCCGCAGCCGCCGAGCCGCCATAGGCGCACTCGATGTCGGGCCATTCAAGGCCAGCATCCTTCAGCGCCTCGCGCACGGCATAGACGCCCTGCTCGCGGCCCGAGCGGCTGTCGGTGCGGCCGAAGGGGTGGATGCCGGCGCCGATGATGTAGACGTTCTCGCTCATGCTGCCTTGCTTTCTGATGCGGCGACGGGACGGAAGGCGAAGGTGTCGTAGCGCGCGTTGAACGGCACGATGCAGAACTCGAGCTCCATGCCGAGATGCAGATCCTCGAGCCGCGCATCGACGATCCGGCTCTCGACGATCACCTCGCCGGGAAGCTCGACATAGCCGAGAAGGTAGGGCTGGAAATCGGGCGGGCCTTCGCCCGGGCCGGAGCCGGGGCCTTCATAGGGTTCCTTGGGCAGGAAGCCCTGCGAGGTCCACGACCACAGCTTGCCCCGCCGCGAAAGCTTGTAGGGCTCCACGCCTTCGGCCGCATCGCCGACCGGCATCGGGAAGACGATCTGCCCCGAAGGCAGCCTGCCGCCCATCAGGTGCGGCTGCGCCCCGTCACTCCACAGGTTCGGGTCGATCTTTTCGCCCATTGTTCAGTCCCCTCCAGCAGGCCGTCAGGCGGCCAGCGCATATTCCGCAAGCACGGTGTCGACGTCGCCGAACAGGCGGGCGAGCAGCAGCACGCGCTTCAAGGCGTGGCCGATGGCAAGTTCGTCGGTGATGCCCATGCCGCCGTGCATCTGCACCGCCTCGCGGGCGATGGCGTCGACATTATCGCCGATGAAGGCCTTGGCCCCGGCGGCAGCGCGCTGCCACTTTGCTGCATCACCGCGGTCGGTCAATGCTGCGCGGTAAAGCATTGACCGCGCTTGTTCTTCACGAGCGTAGCAATCGACAAGCCGGTGCTGCAAGGCCTGGAAACTCCCGATGGCTACGCCGAACTGCTCGCGCTCCTTCACGTAGGCGAGCGTATCGTCGAGCAGGCGCTGGCCGAGGCCCACCATTTCCGCCGCCGCATAAAGGCGAATGTCGGCTGCGATGGCATCGAGCGCAGCCGGATCGAGCGTGAGCCGCGCGGCGGCGGGTGTGCGGGTCAGCTTGATCTCGCCGGCGATGCTGCCGTCCGCCAGGCGGTAGGGTCGCACCTCCAGCCCGGCCGCATCCTTGGGCACGAGGAAGCAGGCCGTCTCTCCGCCTAGGTCGGCGGTGACGATGAACAGGTCGGCGAGCAGCGCGCCCATCACCATCGTCTTCTCGCCGGTGAGGGTGAAGCCGTCCCCGGCGCCGTCGGCCTTCATCCCCTTGGCCTTGAGGCTGTAGCGCTGGCCGCGCTCGGTCCAGGCGAGGGTGGCGATGGTGGTGCCGGACAGCACCTCCTCCAGCGCATCCCCCGCTCCGCCGCGTTCGAGCAGCAGCGCCGGCAGGATACCGTGTTCGAGCAGCGGATCGGGCGAATTGGCCTTGCCGATGGCTTCAAGCACCAGCGCAAGATCGGTCGATGACCCGCCCATGCCCCCCGTATGCTCGCTCGCTGACAGCGCAATGAGCCCCATCTCGGCCAGTTGCTGCCAGCGCGCGCGGTCATAACCCGCGGGCGAAAGCCGCAAGCGGCGGCGCGCCTCGACATCGATCGGCGCCGCGAAGCGCTCGACCGAGGTCACGAACATCTGCTGTTCTTCGGAGAGGTCGAAATTCATGTGGGGTCAGGCTTTCCGCGTGAAGGTGATCGGCAGATGGGTCACGCCGCGCAGCAGGATGTTGGGGAGGATGCGGATCGCGCTCTCATCGGCCACGGCGAAGTTGTCGAGCCGCTCGAGCAGCTCGTCGAAGGCGACCAGCATCTCCTTGCGGGAGAGCATGTTGCCCACGCACATGTGCGGCCCCTTGCCGAAGCTGAGGTGGGTGCGGGCGTTGGCGCGCTCGATGTCGAACTTGTCGGGATCGGGGAATTTGGAAGGGTCGCGGTTGGCGGCCGCATAGCGCAGCTGCACCACGCTCCCCGCCGGGATCTTCATGCCGCCAAGGTCGGTATCCTGCTTCACGATCCGCCACATCCCTGCCGTCGGCGTCTCGTAGCGCAGCGCCTCCTCGACAAGGTTCATGATGACCTTGGGATCGCGCCCGCCCGCCGCCGCCTTGGCCTTTTCCATCTGGTCCGGGTTGCGGATCAGCTGGAGCAGCCCGCCCGCCAGCGTCGAGGTGGTGGTCTCGTTCCCCGCCACCATGAACTGCTGCATCAGCGACATGATCTCGGGATCGGAGAGCGGCGTCTCGCCCTCGACCCGCGCCTCGACCAGATCGGTGAGGAGGTCGTTGCCGCCATTCGCCTTGCGGTCGTTGATCAGCCCCTTGATGTAGTGCTGGAACTCGACGAGGCTGCGCGCGCATTCCTTCTTGCGCTCGAAATCGACCATCTGGCTGAAGCGGTCGACTGCGGCGTCCGACCATGCCTTCACGCGCTTGGGATCATCCTCCAGCCCGATCTGCCCGGCGATCATCGCCACCGGCAGCGGCACGCCGAATTCCTCGACGAATTCGCATTCGCCCCGGTCGGCGAAGGCCTCGATCAGCTCGATCGACTTCTGTCGCATGTCGGCCTCGATCGCGTTCACCCGCGGGGCCGAGAAGGCGAGGTTCACGAGCTTGCGGTTCCGGGTGTGGACCGGGTGGTCGGCGGTCAGGAGGGTGGGGAGATCGGGCCAGCCCTCGGCGAGGATCGCCTGGATCTCCTCGTCAGCCTCGCGGCCCATCAGCGCGGTGAAGTCGTTGGAGAAGACCTCGGGCTTTGCCGCCGCCTCGCTGCACAGGTCGTAGGAATAGACGACCCAGGTGTTCATGCCCTCGAGATGCTCGATCGCCACCCCGGCCTCGTGCACGGCACGATAGTGATCGAACGGATCGATCAGCGTTTCGGGGGCAAAGACATTGCCTTGGGGCTTGTTCATGTGATGCGGCTCCGCCACCTTGGATATGGTGTGACAAGCCTAGCGAACCCTGCGCCCCCGATGCGATGCGCGTTTGTGTTAGGGTTGCGCGAAGCCGTTCATCCGCCGGCGAATTCGCGCTGGAATTCAAGCATGTCGAAGTAGTCCCGCCAGGCCGCGATGCGCCCGTCGGTTCCGATCTCGAAGGTGCCCATCACCCGGATCGCGGCGCGGCGGCCGTCCTTGAAGTGGAAGATGTCGGTGCGCTCGGTGAGCACGCTGTTGCCGCTGGCCGCGATGGCGTGGGTCTGCCAGTCGCAGCGCGCGACATTGGCGAGGAAGCCCTCGACCATCGCGCGCATCGCCGTGGTGCCGTGGATCGGCTCCATCGGGATATTGTGATAGACGATATCCTCCGCGCACAGCGCCAGCATCGCCTCCACGTCGCAGGCGTTCCAGTGGCCGATGAAGGCTTCGACGGTCTGTTGGGGCGTCATGCGGTTCCTCCCGAGGTGTAGTCGAGCGCCTGGCGCAGCATCCGGCGCACATGAGGGTTGGCGTAGGTTGCCGGGCCGTCGCCGAATTGCAGATAGACGAGCGGGGCGGGGCAGGTGCGGCTCTCCCAGGCGACGCAGTCGCTGCCCGGCGGGTGGTCCCAGCCTTCGTTGCTGAACATCGCGCCTGCCACGGCCTGCGCGGCGGAGTAGAAATTGGTAGCCGTGAAAGCGAAGCCCTCGGCGCGGACAAGCGGCGTGAGGGCGCTCTCGTCGATGGGGCAGAGATAGAGTTCGTCGGTGACGGCAAAGCTTGAAGGCAGGCCCCGCGTCACGGGGTGATCGGCAAGGATGCGCGCCTCGTAGGTTATGTCATGGCGATAGCCGGAATCGGGGCCGTGCGCGCCCGGCTGGTAGTGGAACTGCCCGCCGAGCCAGTGGTGCCACTCCGGCCACTCGGCCCACCCCGCCAGCGCATGGTGCATCGCGACCGCGCCCCTGCCGCCGGCAAAGCGCGCGGCGAGCGCCTCGCGGAAAGCAGGCGAGGGCGGGCGCATTGTCACCGTCCCGTGGCCAAAGGTGTAGCCTGCCATGTCGTAGAACAGCAGCGCGTCGGCGGCGCGGATGGCGTCCGCCGCGTCAGCCTCGCCGCCTTCGGGGTGGACCAGATGGGTGATCTCCCACTCGCCCAGCGCCGCCAGCAGTTCGTCGAAAGGTCCCGCCTCGTAGGGGTGCCCCCCTGACAGCACGAGCAGCGAACGGGCCATCAGGCAATCTTGAGGATCATCTTGCCGTCATTCGTCCCAGCGAACAGCCGCATGAAGCTGTCGAAGGCGTTATCCAGACCCTCGTCGATGTGTTCGTCGATGGTGAGTTTGCCCTGCGCCGCCCACACGCCCATCTGCGCCGCGCCCTCGGCAAAGCGCGGGACGTAGTCGGCCACGAGCAGACCCCTGATTTGGGCGCGCTTGACGATCAGCTGCCACAGGTTGCGGATGCCGCGCGGCTCGGTGTTGTATTCGCTGATCAGGCCGCACAGCCCCACGCGCGAGTGCAGGTTCAGGTTCATCAGCCCGGCATCGAGGATGATCCCGCCGACATTCTCGAAGATCACGTCCACCCCATCGGGGCAGGTCTCGGCGATGGCCTTGGTGAGCGCGGCCTCGTCCTTGCCGCGATAGTCGATCGCCGCGTCGAAGCCGTATTTCTCGGTGAGCCGCGCGCACTTCGCAGGTCCCCCCGCAATCCCGACCGCGCGGCAGCCGTGGATCTTGGCGAGCTGGCCGACGAGGCTGCCGACCGCCCCCGCCGCGCCCGAGACCAGCACGGTCTCGCCGGCCTTCGGCTCGCACACGTCGAGGAAGCCGAAATAGGCCGTCATGCCCACGGCGCCGAAGATCGAGAGGTAGTTGGTGACGCTCGGCACGAGGCTGGGGTCGATCGGCTGGGTAAAGCCGCCCGCAACGCCGATGGAGTAATCCTCGAGCGCGTTGAGACCCATCACCCACTGCCCGGGCGCGAAGCCTTCGGCGCGGCTTTCCTCCACGACGCCGATGGTGCTCGCCCGCACCGGATCGCCGAGCGGGATCGGGGGCATGTAGTTGCCCTCCGCATCCATCCACCCGCGCATCGCCGGATCGAGCGAGGCATAGTGGTTACGTATCAGGAACTGGCCTTCCTCGAGCGCCGGGGTCGGCTGGGTGACGAGTTCGAAGTCCTCGCGCACGGGCGTGCCATCGGGACGGCGCTGGAGGAGGAAGCGGCGGTTCTGGGGCAAGAGAAAACTCCGTTCGTGCTCAGCCTGTCGAAGCACTGTTCTGCTTCCGGCAACGGTTCAAAAGGAAGTGCGGCCCTTCGACAAGCTCAGGGCGAACGGCTGTTGGCTAGGCCGGCTCCAGCCTCACCGGAATGGCGCTTTGCAGGGATTGCCCGGTAATCGGATCGTAATCGACCACCTCGCTGACGAGCCGGTTGGTCGAGGAGCCGCGTTCCCGCACGTCGTCCTTCCCCGCATCGGCATCGCCATAGGCATGGGCCATCGACACGATCCCGCGCCGCACCTTGTCGCTCGCCTTCACCACCCCATGGATCGTGGCGTGAGGGCTGGTGATCGCCACCAGCCCGCCTTCCTCGAGGCCCAGCGCGGCGATGTCGTCGGGGTGGATGAAGGCGGGGTTGGTGGTGGTCTTGGCCTGCAATTTCTTGAGCGGATGGCCGATCGAGTTGAACCGCGTCTTGGAACGCCGCGAGATCAGGCGGAAGTCGAAGCCCTCGCGCGCCTTGCGGTTCTCGGCATATTTCAGGATCTCCGAAGGCATCGCGCCCACCGCCAGATCGAAGCGGTGGAACTCGCTCTCGTCCACCGGCTCCACCAGCGGGTGCTTCTCGGGATACATGACCGCCGCCCCGCCGTTCGCCGCACAGTCCGCGCGCACCTTGCTCGGCGGGACAAGGCAGCCGGTCACCGCCAGATCGAGGAACTCCTGCTTAGTCGGCTTCCTGTCCATCGGCAGCGGCCCGCCGGCGAGCATCATCTGGATGCCGAGGTGCTTCGCGAGCGTCCAGAACATCTCGTATTCGTCGATGCAGTCACCCGGCGGCGCCACCACCGCCTCGGTGTAGCGCGCATAGGGTTCCTCGTGCCACCATTCGGAGAGGCTGGTGATGTCCTCCCGCTCGAGGCATTGCGAGGGCGCGAGCACCACGCTCGCGCGCTTGGCGGAGGCGCTCATCCACGGGTCGATCTGCACGAACAGCTCGAGATCATCGAGCGCACGCACCATCTTGGCCTGGTCGGGGAAGCCCACCACCGGGTTGCCGCCCACCGAGATCAGCGCGCGCACCTGCCCTTCGCCGGGGGTTAGGATCTCGTCGGCGAGCACGTTGCAGGGCATCTCCCACCCGAGGTGGCCAAGGCCCCGGAAGCGCGATTTCGGCATCCCCTCCGCGCCGAACATCGGCACCGGCGGGCCGACCTGCGCGCGGCGGGCGGTCTGGTAGGGGCTGAAGACGCCCGGGATCGCGGCCTTCTCGCCCTCCTGCTTGAAGCGCGCGCAGATGGTGTTGAGGCAGACGACGAGATATTCGGTGAGCGTCCCGTTGCCCGCCATTTCGGGGCCGGTGCCGGTGACCGCGCAGCCCTTGGTGCCGCCCGCGAACATCCGCGCGGCCGCGACGAGCTGGTCCTTGTCCAGACCCGCGCGTTCGGCGGCGACCTCGGGCGGGAAGGCCTTCACCGCCTCCGCCAGCTCGTCGAACCCGTCGACATGGGCGGCGACGAAATTGCGGTCGTAGAGGCCCTCCGCGATGATGACATTGAGCATCCCCGCAAGCATCGCCGGGTCCTCGCCCGGCTTCACCGGCAGGTAGATGTCGGCCAGCCGTGCGACATCACTCTCGCGCGGGTCGGCAACGATCAGCTTCATCCCTTCCGCCTGCTTGTCGCGGATGCGGCGCGAAGGGCTGAAGGGCGGCACCCCGCCAACGGGCGAGTAATGCGAGACGATCGGGTTGTTGCCGATGAAGAAGGCGACATCGCTCTCCGAGAAGGTGTTCGGCCCCGCCATCCACTTGCCGTAGCGGGCGGTGGTGAAGACCTTGGCGGGCTGGTCGAGCGTCACCGAGGTGTAGAAGTTGCGGCTCCCCACGGCGTTGGCGAAGGACAGCGAGGCGGCCATCGCGGCGCTGTTCTGGAAACCGCCCGAACCCATGAACACCGCGACCGAATGGGGGCCATGGGTGTCGATGATGCGGCGCAGCTCGCTCGCCACATGGGCCAGCGCCTGATCCATCGGGGTCGGGACGAACTCGCCCGCCGCATTGCGAACGAGGCTGTGGTGCAGCCGGTCTTCCGAGTTGTGGCTGTCGGGCAGCTCGCGGCCCTTCATGCAGGTGTAGCCGCCATAGGCCGGATCGTCCGGATCGCCGCGCACCTCGACGACCTTCCCGTCCACGACGTCGACTTCCATCGCGCAGTTCGCATGGCAGAAACGGCAGAAGGTCTTGTGAGTCTGAACGCTCATCATGTCTCTCCCCAGAGTAGCCGGGAGACTACCACAGGGGCGGGCACGCTCGACTGACACTTTTGTCCGTGGAGGCGGCTCGTCCGCGCCCGCAATAGGGCAGGCAAGTTGCATTCGAATTTCGGGGAGATACCTGATGCCCACCACCACCCGGCAATGGCTGTTGAACGGACACCCGCGCGGTCGCGGGATCGAGATCGAGAACGACTTCCGGCTGGTCGAAACCCAGCTTCCCGATCCCGGCCCGGGCGAGATGCTGCTGAAGACCCACTATCTCGGCTTCGATCCGGCGCAGAAGGGCTGGATGGAGAACATCGCCGATTACGTCGCCCCGATGAACATCGGCGACGTGATGAGGGGCAGCGGGATCGCGGAGGTGGTCGCATCGAACGGCGGGCGCTTCGCGGTCGGCGATCTCGTGTTCGGCACCACCGGCTGGACCGAATACCTCGTCACCGATGGCAAGGAACTTACGAAGGTCGAGACCGAGATCTCGCCCACCGCGGTGCTCTCGGTGCTCGGGACGACGGGGCTCACCGCCTATTGCGGGCTGTTCAAGGTCGGCAAGCCCGTGGCGGGCGACACCGTGCTGGTCTCGGGCGCGGCAGGCGCGACGGGGAGCATCGTCGGCCAGCTCGCCAAGATCGCCGGGTGCCGCGTGGTCGGCATCGCCGGCGGCCCGGAGAAGTGCGACTGGCTCGTCAGGGAAGCGGGCTACGATGCCGCGATCGACTACAAGGCGGGCGGGGTGAAGGAGCAGATCCGCCAGCTCTGCCCGAGGGGCGTCGACGTGATCTACGACAATGTCGGCGGCAAGATTCTCAACGACATGCTCGCCTGCATCGCCACCGGTGCGCGCGTGGTGATCTGCGGCGGGATCAGCCGCTACGAGACGGGGACGCTCCCCGCCGGGCCGGAGAACTACTTCAACCTCGTGTTCCGGCGCGGCACCATGGCGGGTTTCATCGTGCTCGACTGGGCGAGCGAATTCCCCGGCATCCGCAAGCGGCTGGAGGGCTTCGTGAAGGACGGCTTGCTGAAGTACCAGGAGGACATCCAGCACGGTTTCGAGAACGCGCCGCAGACCTTGCAGCGGCTGTTCACCGGGCAAAACCGCGGCAAGCAGATGCTGAAGCTCTAGATTTCGCTCGTCATTGCGAGCCGCAGGCGAAGCAATCCATGGACTGACGTGCAGGCCTTGGATTGCCGCGTCGCTTCGCTCCTCGCAATGACGAAGTTACGGTAGATCCTCGGGGAAATTAACGTTCATCAGCGGCGCGGGGAGTTCCACCCGCCGCGCGGCCACGTGGTCGGCGAAGCGGTAGAGCGACCTTCCGCCCCCGGCCAGAAACGCCTCAAGCGCCGGACCGGCATCGACCGGCCACAGCCCCACCACCGGTTGGCTTTCCACGATCGCCGCGCCTTCGCCCGCCAGCGTGGCGGCGAGATCATGCGGCAGGTCGGGCACGTCCACCCCGGCGGAGAGGACATGGGCAAACCCCCGCTCTCCCGCATGGCGCAGCGCCGCGGCGAGGCCGCCGAGCGGGCCGAGCCCGGCCTCCGGCCAATCGGGGAGACAGGCAAATCCCGGCTCCTCGCGCCCGCATACCACCAGCGCGTCGCACTGGGCGGCGAGGGCTGTGGCCACCCGGTCGATCAGCCGCGCGCCTTCAAAGAGCGCCTGCGCCTTGTCGCTGCCAAAGCGCCGCGCCTGACCGCCGGCGAGGATCGCGCCCAGATACAATGGCTTGGGGTCAGTCGAAGGCCTCTGTGGCATTGCCTTGCGCATTGTAGACGGGCCCTTCCGCGTCGACCCGGTACTTGCGGCTGACCGCAGCCGTGATCCCGAACCGGCCGATGTGATCGCGCATCCCGGTGTAGGCCGGATCGCGGAAATGGGCGGCGAGCGCCTCCTCGCTTTCCCACTCCTCGAACACGTTGACGCGGGCCGGGTTCATCGAACAGGCGCTCCAGTCGTAGTGGATGCAGCCCTTTTCGGCGAGCGCCGCCTCGATATGCGGGCGGGCGGTGCGCAGGGCCTCCTCGCGCTGGGCCGGGTCGAGATCGATCTGGGCGGAAATCAGGATTTTCGCCATGTTTTCAGCCCTCCACGCCGAATTCGGCGACGATGCGGAACGCGCGCGAGGTGAAGCGCCACTGGCCGTCCACCTTCGCCAGCCTGTCCTCATACAGGCCGCCGACATGGCGCGCCTTGCCGTCCTTGGGCTTGAGGATCTCCTGCGTCTGCACCCGCGCGGTCGCGGTGTCGCCCTCGACCGCGATCATGCAGGGCACGCAGTGGAAGCTCACCGCCTCCAGCCCCCCCATCGCCCCGTTCCAGAAGGCGACGATCGCCTCCTTGCCGTGGGTCTTGTGCCCCATCAGGTCCCAGTCGGCATCATCGGCCCAGACGCTCGCCCAGGTCGCGGCGTCGAAACGCACCACGCCGTCGGCATAGGTGCCGTTGAGTTCATGGATCGCCACGCGATCCTCGAGGGGTCCTGTGAACATGGCTCGCTCTCCCTGTTATCGCAGGCGGCTATCGGCCCCGCGGGGCGCGCACGACAATGCCCACTTTTGGGAAGGGTGAGCCGCCCCCTGACCGTGTTACCCCTCTCGCCCGAGAGAGGAGACAGATCATGGGGCAGTTGGAAGGCAAGACCGCCGTCATCCTTGGCGCGGCGTCGGAGGGCAACATGGGTCAGACCATCGCCCGCCTGTTCGCCAAGGAGGGCGCGAAGGTGATGGTGGCAGGCCGCAAGGAAGCGCCGCTCGCCGCGCTGGCCTCTGAAATCGCAGGGGAATACACGCTCTGCGACATCACCAGCCATGCCGAGGTCAACGCCATGGCCGACAAGGCCCGCGACACCTTCGGGCGGGTCGACATCGCGATCAACACCACCGGCTGGGGCCTGCTCGCGAGCCTGCTCGAGATCACCGAGGAACAGCTCGACCAGATCGTCGCCCTGCAGTTCAAGGGGGTCCACCACTTCCTCCAGGCCTTCGTGCGGATCATGAGCGAGCAGCAGCCGACCGGCGGCTCGCTGATCTCGCTGTCCTCGGCGACGACCAAGGCGATCATCACCAACCACGCCGCCTATATCGGCACCAAGCGCGGCAGCGAGGCGCTGATCGAGTGCGTGGCAAACGACTACGGGCACCTCGGCATCAAGGCCAACACGGTGTCGCCCGCCTTCACCGACAGCCCGATGACCCACGAGAGCTTTCAGGTGCCTGGCCTGACCGATGCCTTCCTGCCGCGCTATCCGATGGGCCGGCTCAACACCGTGGACGATGTCGCCCATGCCTGCCTGTGGCTGTGCACCGATCAGGCCTATGTCACGGGCGCGAACATCCAGCCGAACGGCGGGCTGATCATGCGCGGCAATCCGCAGGCGTCGGATGTCGCCGCGGCAGTCGGGGCGGCGATGGCGAAGCTTCAGGGGTAAGGGCGAAGTTTACAAAGTTGACACTGTAAACTTCGGATTCCTACAAGAATTCCGCTTTCCGATCAAGGGGTTGGGGCGCAAAAGCGAAGTTGACACTGTGTTTTGCGTTTCCCTGCCCGATCGCGGCGCGCTGACGATGGGAAAGAGCCGGCCGCAAGCGGCAGGCCCATGCCCTTATCGCACCTGCGGCGAGTAGGAAAACGGCAGCGGCGCGCGCCTTCAATATTGTGCTGTGCCCCCGTCGACGCTGATCTGCGCGCCGGTGATGCCTGCGCCCGCCTTGCTCGCCAGCAGCACCGCGACCGCGGCGATTTCCTCGACCTCGTTGGGGCGCTTGATCGCGGCTTCCTGCGCGAACATCGTCACCATCTCCTCGAACTCCATGCCCATCGCCTTGGCGGTGGCGGGGCCGTTGTTCTTGATGATGTCGGTGATGACGAGGCCGGGGCAGATCGCGTTGACCGTCACCCCCTGCGCGCCGACTTCGCGCGCCAAGCTCTTGGTCATGCCGTTCACCGCGTGCTTGGCGGCGCTGTAGGCGGTCAGCACCGGCTTGCCGTGCTTGCCCTCCATGCTGGAGATGTTGATGATCCGCCCGTCCTGCTTTTCCAGCATGGTGGGGAGCGCGCGGCGCGTGGCCCAGAAGGTCGAATAGACGTTCCACTTCATCGCCTCGTCGAAGGCGTGATCGGAGAGGTTCACCAGCGGCTGCAGGTCGCCCGCGCCGCCTGCGTTGTTCACGAGGATGTCGAGCGTGCCGAAATGGGCGATGACGTGATCGACGAAGCCTTCGAGATCGGACTGGCTCATCACGTCGCCCGCGACGAAGATCGCCCGGTCGCCCGCCCCCAGCTCCTCGAGCACCTTCGCGCCCTTCTCGGCATTGCGGGCGAACAGCGCGACGCTTGCGCCCTCGGCCAGAAAGGCCTCGGCGATCCCACGCCCCATGCCCGCCGTGCCCCCGGTGATCGCGGCGATCTTGCCTTCGAGTTTCATTGATTGCCCTCTCTCTCGTCATTGCGAGCCGTAGGCGAAGCAATCCATGGACAGGCATTGCTTCCGGGCGCGACGGCAGTCCATGGATTGCCGCGTCGCCCTTCGGGCTCCTCGCAATGACGAATAGAAGGGACTGAACGCCGAGGCACCTTGCCAAAATGACGGGTTGCCGCGCTGCCGCCTGAAGGCGTCTAACCTTATCCATGGGCGAAGTGGATGTGATCATTCTCGGAACGGGCGCGGCCGGTATGGCGGCGGCGCTGGCGGCACACGAGGCGGGCGCGAAGGTCGCACTGGTCGAAAGGTGGCACCGCATCGGCGGCACCTCGGCGATCTCGGGCGGGGTGATCTGGGTCGCCGACAACCCCCGGATGCGCGCGGCGGGCATGGCCGACGGCCGCGCGGACGCGCTCGCCTATTTCCGCAGCCTCGATCACGGCGATCTGGTGGACGAGACGATCGAGGCCTTCGTCGACAGGGGTCCCGAGGCGCTGGCCTTTCTGGAAGACGCGGGTGCGCTCTCGGTCTCGGTGCTGCCGGGCTATCCCGACTACTACCTCGACCGCCCCGGCGCGAAGCCGGAAGGATCGCGCGCGCTCGATCACGACCTGTTTTCGCTGGGCGAACTCGGGGAGTGGGCGGCGCGGATCTACGCCATCGAGGAACCCAAGCCGCTGATGCTGCGCGAGACGCCGCTCGGGGGCGCTACCGCGATGCCGCCGCCGGAGGTGCTGGGACAGCGCATCGCGGCGCGGCAATGCGGCTTCGGGCAGGCGATGGTGGCGCGGCTCCTCAAGGCGTGCCTTGCGCGCGGGATCGAACCGGTGCTCGGGGTGGAGACGCACCGGCTGGTCAGGGACGGCGAGCGGATCACGGGAATCGAAGGGACGAAGGACGGAGCGCCTTTCGCGCTGTCGGCAAGGCGCGGGGTGATCGTCGCCACCGGCGGCTTCGAATGGGATGCGGAGCTGCGCCAGACCTTCCTGCGCGGCCCCGTCACCGCCCCTGCCAGTCCGCCGACCGGCACCGGCGGCGGGCTCCGCCTCGCGATGGCGGCGGGCGCGAAGCTCGGGAACATGACCAGCGCATGGTGGGCGCCGACGCTCGTCACGCCCGACGCGCCCTGGGCGAGCGGCGAGCAGCGTGCGCAGATCATCCTGATCGAGCGCACCGTGCCCCATTCGATCATGGTCAACCGCAGCGGACGGCGGTTCTGCAACGAGGCGGCGAATTACTCGGCGCTGGGGGGCGTGTTCCACCAGTTCGATCCGGCGAGCTACGATTACCTCAACCTGCCCGCATGGCTGATCTTCGATGCGCAATATGCCGCGCGCTATCCCTTGGGGACGCGCCAGCCGGGCCAGCCGATGCCGGACTGGGTGATGCGTGCGGATACGCTGGAAGGGCTGGCCGCGCAGATCGGGGTCGATGCGGTGGCGCTCACCGAAACCGTCGCGCGCTTCAATGTCCATGCCGACGAAGGCCACGACCCCGATTTCGGGCGGGGAACGAGCGCCTATGACCATTTCTACGGCGACCGCTCGCGGGAGGGCACGGCGGTGACGCTCGGCGCGATCCGTGAGGCGTCGTTCTATGCGGTGGAGATCGCCTCAGGGCTCCTCGGCACCAATGGCGGCCCCCGCACCGACGGGCAGGCGCGCATCCTCGGCCATGACGGCGCGCCGATCCCGGGGCTGCTGGGGGCGGGGAACGCCATCGCTTGCCCGACGGGGGGGATCTATGCGGGCGCGGGCGGGACTTTGGGGCCGGCGCTGACCTTCGGCTACATCGCGGGGCGCACGGCGGCGCTGGCGAACCTCTAAATCCGTTCGTGTCGAGCGAAGTCGAGACACCCGTCAGCGTGCATAGGGCATCTCGACTGCGCTCGATGCGAACGGGCGTGGTTCAGAATTCCCCCAGCCACCGGTCGATCGTGTCGTGGAAGAACCGCACCCGCGCCTCCTGCCCGGCGAGATGCCCGCCCCTGTAGCCCCGCGAGCGCAGGCCCTTCTGCTGCTCGCTCCAGATGCTCACGTCCTGATCGATGCCCGGGCCGCATGACAGCTCGCCCACCACCCCGCGCTGGTGCGGGACGGGCACGGTGCGGTCGACCTCCTGCCCCATGGAGTAGGCGTAGTAGCGGTCCACTCCCTCGGGGAACCAGGTGAAATACCACATGTCGAAGAAGCACCGCTCCGGGTCGGTCGGGTGCGGATCGGCGCGCAGCCAGATGCAGCCGTCGGGCTTCAGGCTGAAGCTGATGTTGGGGAAGATCGTGTAGTGGAAGTGATCGGTCAGCTGCGCGTCGTGGAAGTGGCCGAAGTCGTAGCCCTTCTCCGCCCCCTTCGCCCGCTTGGCCTGCTGGAGCGCCTCGCGGGTGCGCAGCGGATCATCGCGGAAATCCTCGGGGTCGAGGCCCCAGTAGGTGAGTTCGGTCCGCATCATCTCGAGCACGGTGTCGGTGTGGCCGCGCAAGGAGCGTGACGGCCGCGAGCCCGGCATGAACATCCGCGCGTGGCCGTGGGGGGAGTAGAGATCGAACTGGCAGTCCTTGTAGCTCTGCTCCATCACGAAGCGCGTCTGCGGGTGGACGAAGGGCAGGTGGTAGCTCTCGTTGAAATTGTCCTGCACGCACTTCCAGTTCCAGTCGCCCTCCAGCGTCACCCAGTGCGTGCGGTGCATGGCCTCCATGTTGTAGAGCGCCAGCTGCGGGCCGACAGGGCCGAGGTGGTCGGCGAGCGGCGGGGCGGCGGGATCGAGGTTGACCCACACGAAACCGGCGAAGACCTCGCACCGCACTTCCTCCAGCCGTACCTTGCCGCAGGGATTGCCGCCCGCGAAATCCTCCGGGCAGGGGACGAAGTTCAGCTCGCCTTCCGAGGTGAAGCGCCAGCCGTGGTAGGAGCAGGCGAGGCGCTTGGAATGGCCTTCCTCCTCCATCACCAGCCGTTTTCCGCGATGCGGGCAGACGTTGTAGAAGGCGCGCACCTGCCCGTCCTCGCCCCGTGTGACGAGGATCGACTCCCTCCCGATCTCGTAGGTGAAGAAGTTCCCGGGCCTCGCCACCTGCCGCGCGAGACCGCCGATCAGCCATGCCTTGGTCCAGATGCCGTCCCATTCGCGCGCCATGAAGTCATGGCTCCAGTAGCGGCTGCCCTCGATCGGCCTTTCCGACAGCGCGGGCATCGGCTGCGGCGTTACGTCGATCCGCTGCGGGGCGGGCTGGAGCAGCGTCGCCATCACCGCTTCTTCGGTTCGAAAGTGATGTGGAGCTGCTTGAGGCTGCGCAGCAGGAAGTGCGGGTGGTAGGTGAAGTCGTTCTTCCCTTCCGCGAAGTGCATGTCCTCGAAGCGGTCGACCACCGCCTGGAACCCCCAGGTGAGCTCCCGCCGCGCCAGCGGCGCGCCGAGGCAGTGGTGCGTGCCCGACCCGAAGGCCATGTGCGCGCCCGCCTTGGGCCGCTCGAGATCGAGTTTCTCGGGGCACTCGAAGAAGCGTTCGTCGCGGTTGGCCGCGCCGTAGCGGACGTTGACCACCGAGCCTGCGGGGATCGTCACCCCGGCGAGTTCGACGTCCTTGTGGGTGAAGCGCATGAGGCTCTGCACCGGGCTTTCGAGTCTGAGCACCTCCTCGACGAAATTGCGCATATACTTGTCGGGATCGGCCTTCAGCTTGTGCCAAACATCCTTGTTCTCGATCAGCAGCTTCATCCCCGCCGCGAGCGCGTTGGTGGTGGTTTCCGATCCGCCGACGAAGGTATCGGCCATCATCTCGGCGTGGAGCTCGTTGTCGTTGAGCGGGCGGCCCCAGCCTTCGATCACGGTGTTGACCAGCACGCTGATGAGACTGCCGTCAGGCTCCTTGCGCAGGCGTTCGAAGATCGGCTGGAAGTAATGCTGCGCCTCGATCTCGCGGTCGACCATTTCGAGATGCTTGTCCTCGGGCAGCATCAGCGAAATGCGGTGGAAGAAGGCGTCGGTCCAGCCCTTGATCCGCCACATGTCCTCGCGCCTGGCGCCCATCTGCTCGCCGATGATGAACAGCGGCAGCGGCACGCAGAACTGGCGCACCCAGTCGCACTGGCCGTCATGGAGGAATTCGTCGATCAGCTCGTAGGCGAGGGTTTCAACGCGCGGGTCGATTTCCTTGATGCGGCTCGGCTTGAACGCCTCGTTGAACATCGCGCGCATCTGCTTGTGATTGGGATCGTCGCGCCCCGCCAGCGTCGGCGCGGGGAGCCAGCCCTTCTCCTTGAAGCGCTGGGCCACCTTGCGCCCGCGCTCCATATCGGTGGGGCTGGCGCGCATCAGCTCGTTGGCGGCGGTCGAGGGGAAGCGGTCGGGGTCCATCAGCACCTCGCGCACGTGGTCGTAGCGCGAGACGACGTAAATCTGTGTGCCGGGGATGTTGTAGACCGGGGCCTCGTCGCGAAGCTGCTTGTAGGCCTCGTAGGGGCACTGCTGTAGCGCAGGGTCGAACAGGTTGATCCGGGGGGTGGCGTCGGTGGCCATCGGGTATTCCCTCTCGAGCATTATCCCGTTCGTGCTGAGCTTGTCGAAGCACTGTTCTTTTCTTCGTGCCCCGTGCGCAGCCGCGGGAAGGAAGTGCGGTCCTTCGACAAGCTCAGGACGAACGGAAGTTGGGTGAGATGTGGCGCATCAGCGCACCTCGATCTTTTCGGCGCCCCACGGGGCGATGGTCTCGGCGGTCCGGAAGGCTTGCGGAAGCTCCTCGACCATGTGCCATGTCGCGGCGAGCCGGCCGAAGCCGACGAAGAAGGCCACCGTCATGCCGAGTTCGACGATCTGCGCCTCGCTGAAGTGCTGGCGCAGCTCGTCATAGACCGCATCGTCGATGGCGAGGTGATCGGTCGCCATCAGCTCGCCGTAGCGGATCGCGGCCTTCTCGGCGGCGCTGAGGTTCTCGGCCTCCTGCGGGCGCTCCAAGGAGCACACCAGCCCCTCGGTCACGCCGTCAGCCACGGCATCCGAATAGCGGATCGCCATGCAGCTCCGGCACTGGTTGAAGAAGGCGACGCGCAGCCGCACCAGTTCCACCAGCCGCTCGGGCAGGGTGCGGTTGCGCTTCAAGGCCCCGCCGAAGCCCATCAGCCCCAGCGCCTGCTCGGGGCAATGCGCGAAATAGCGGGTGAGGCCCTGTTCCAGATCGGTCAGGTTGTCGGGCTGGATCGCGGCGACGAGGCGCGCGTCCCATTGCTCGGCCGGCAGTTTGGCGATGCGGCTCACGTTGCTCTCCCCATGCGGCCGGGCCCTCACAATTTAGCCCGTTTCCGTAAGGGCGAGGCTGCGTGACAAGGTCTCAAGGAGCAATTGGCGGATTCGCTAAGCGAGGCGCCACCGCGTTGGGAGAGGCGGATTTGCGAGGCGTGAAACCGCGCGATTTGGCAGAAGTCGACCTGTTCGCCCCGGGCGCGCAGGAGCACTGGTATGATGCCTATGCGATCCTCCACGAACAGGCCCCGGTGCAGCGCCTTCCCGGCGAAGGGCTGACCCCGGGCACCGATGCCTTCGTGCTGACCAAGTACGAGGACATCAGCCGCGTGGTGAAGGACTGGGACCGCTTCCCCCCCACGCTCTCGCTGCTGGTCGCCCATATCCAGGCCTCGGGGCAGATGCCCACGCATATTCCCGATATCGACGCGATGGTCGCGAGCATCGTGTCGCTGCGCCCCACGCCCGATCTGTGGCGCGCGCACCGGAAGGAGCTGACCGATCCGTGGGTCGGCCCCGGCTGCACCCGCCACGCGGGGATGATCGCGGGCCATGTCGACGATCTGATCGCGGGGATGCTGACGAGGGCGCGCGCGGGCGAGCCGGTCGATTTCGTCGCCGATTTCGCGCGTCCCCTGCCGCAGCGGGTGATGGCGAGCGTGCTCGGCTTCCCGCAGGAAGACATCCCGCGCCTCGAACAATGGGGCAATGCGCAGGTCATGTCCTATGTGATCGGGACCACCCACAAGAACATCCTCACCCCTGAACAGTCGGCGGAAAAGTTCCGGCTGCTGGCGGGAATGAAGGAATATGTGGCGGAGCAGACCTGCGAGAAGCGCGCCCGCCCGCAGGACGACATGGTGAGCTTCCTCACGCAGGTCGAATACCAGGCGCTCGGCCGCAAGCTGACCGACGACGAGATCAACGGCGTGGTCTATGCCATGGTGATCGGCGGGCTGGAGACAACGCAATATGCGCTCGCCGAACAGGCGCAATTGCTGTGCGAGCGGCCCGGGATTTTCGGCACGTTGCGCGGCGACCGGAGCGCGATCCGCACCTTCATCGAGGAGGGGATGCGGCTGCGCTCGCCGACGCAGGGGCTCTCGACCCGCATCTGCGCCCATGACGAGGTGTTCCAGGGCGTGGAGGTGCCTGCCGGCTCGATGCTCCACCTGCGCTGGGCCGCCGCGAACATCGACGCTGACGAGTTCGAGGACCCGCTGGAGCTGAAGCTCGACCGCAAGGCCGCCACCCGCCACCTCGCTTTCAGCCAGGGGCCGCGCTCGTGCCCGGGATCGAACATCTCGCGCCTCGAACAGATGATCGCGTGGGACAGGCTCGCCGACGCCTTCGCCGATCTCGCCTACGCGCCGGGCAACGACTTCCGCCACCAGGGCGGGATCATGCTCGGCATCTACCGCCTGTTCCTGAACCTCACACCCGCCTGAACGGAGACCCTACGCATGGCCACGCTGCTCGCGCATATCCAGATCAAGCCCGGCAAGGAGGACAAGTGGGAGGCGATCATGCGCGACATGGTCCACCACACCTTCGACACCGAGGAGGGCGTGATCCGCTACGAATACTGGAAGGGGCAGGAGCCGCTGTCGTACTACTGCCTGCTCAGCTTCAAGGACAAGTGGGCCTTCTACCATCACCAGGTGTCCGACCATCACGAGGGCCACGACTTCGCCGACGTGCTGGCGGGAATCAAGCTGGAATATGTCGATCCGGTGGAGGGCGCGGGCGGGGGTCTGCCGCACACCGCCGATCCCGCGCTGCCCGACGACGCCAGCGATGCGATGAAGACCGCGCAGGAACGCTTCCCCCTTGCGATCCCGGCATGGTGGGGGGCACGCGCATGAACCTCGAGGCGAAAGTGCAGGAACTGCTCGACCGGCAGGCGATCCACGATCTCATCGCGCGCTATTCGCGCACATTGGACTGGCTCGACGACGAGGGGCAGACGGGGTGCTACTGGCCCGACGCGGCGATCGACTACGGCTTCTTCAAGGGCACCGCGGCGGAGTTCGTGCCGGTGGTGATGCAGGTGGAACGGTCAACCGGGCGGCGCTGGCACTTGCTTTCGTCACTGGCCGTGAAGCTCACCTCGCCCACCACGGCGGAGGGGGAGTGCTACGGCGTCGCCTGCGGCTTCCGGCGGGAGAACGACGCGGAGCCCTACAAGGGCAACATGTACGGAGGGCGCTATCTCGACACCTACGAGAAGCGTGGGGACGAGTGGCGGATCGCGAGCCGCCGCTACATCATGGACTGGACGCTGCCCATGCCCGACCAGCCCGACGCCTCGCCGCGGGCCGATTTCCCGCTGCCGATGCTGGATTTGCGCGAGAGTGGCCACCCGGATTACCGGCGGATGTGACGCCTTCCTTCGTCATTGCGAGCGCAGCGAAGCAATCCAGAGCGTCACGCGAACCGCCCTGGATTGCCGCGGCCTTCGGCCTTGCAATGACGAAATCTACTCCGCCGGGTCCATGTAGTCGCGGTAATAGGTGAGCTTCCCGGCCTCGACCTTGTAGATGCCGACCCCGCCGCGGGGCGCGTGGCCTTCCATGTGCATCGTCCAGCGCGCCCACACGGCGTGATCGTCCCCACAGATCTCGTCGACGGTGAAGTGCACCTTCCGGTCCCCCATCTCCTTCACCATTGTCGTCATGAAGCCCATGATCGCCTCGCGCCCGCGATACTGGCCCCAGATCGGGTCTTCGAGAAAGGCATCCTCGGCGAAGAGATCGACCAGTTTCGTGTAGTCGCCGCTGTCCTGGATGCGCCAGAAGTCCTCGATCACGCGCTGTGCTTCGCCGGGCATGGTGCTTCTCCCCTGAGGTTGTCCGCGCAATCTGCCACGGCCACCGCGCCCCGCCCGCCTGTGAAAATGGCGAGGCCGCCGTTACGGCACCCCCTGTTATTCTCGCCGGCGAAGGAGAGGCCCGATGTCGACCATCCCCCGCGTATCCTCCGCCATTCCCGGAGAGCCGCCGCACTTCGGCAGCGTGCTGGCCCACCAGCCGGAGATCGCGGCGAGCTTCTTCGCGCTCTATGGCCGGTTCTGGGGATCGGACGTGCTCTCGGCGCGGATCAAGGAAGTCGCGCGGATGCGCAATGCGCGCGTCACCGAGTGCGGGTTCTGCCGCAATGTCCGCTTCGACAAGGCGCTCGGGCAGGGTCTTGGCGAGGAGGTGGTGGACGACATCACCGACGGCTACGAGACGTCCGACCGGCTGACCGATGCCGAAAAGGCCGCGCTGAAATTCACCGACGCGCTGATCCACGATCCCGATCTGCTCACCGGCGATGCGCGGGCGGCCTTGCAGCGCCATCTCACTCCGGCGCAGATCGCCGAACTCGGACTCGGCGTGACCCTGTTCCTCGCGCTCGCCAAGGCGCTGATCACGATGGGGCTGGAGCCGGAGACGATGGACCGCACCGTGCTGCCCACCCCCGCCTTGCTGGAGGCGGCCGCATGAGCGCCGTCTGCGCCGCGCTGGCCGCCGATCCGGTGCTCGCCGCGCATTATGCCGACTTCCGGGACAAGACCGAAGCCGCGCTCGATCCCGCGCTGTCAGCGCTGGTGCGGCAGGCGGTGGCGGCGGTGCACGGGATCGCGGCTGCGCCCGACGAGAGCTGCCTCGACGAAGGCACGCGGCTCTGCCTCGCCTATGCGCGGCGGATGCCCTTCGAGCACACCGCGATCACCGATGCCGAGGCGGCGGCGGTGGTGGCGCATCTGGGGGAGGCGGGCTTCGTCGCCTTCTCGGTGCTGGCGGCGCTGGCGGATGCCGAGTGCAGGGCGGAGATGGTCGGGCTGCCCGGGCTGGCGGGGGCGTAAAGCCTTGCACCCGTTCGTCTCGAGCGAAGTCGAGACACTCTGGCGCTGAGGCCTCTCGACTTCGCTCGAGGCGAACGGCGTGTGTACCTAACCCAACTCCCTGATCAGATCGCTGCCGTCCCACCCCTGCGCGGCGGCGGCGACGAAATCGTAGAACCCGGTCAGCTCCGGCGTCGGCTCATACATCTCCAGCATATGCCCGAGGCTCGCGCGCGTATCGACGAAAGCGAAGGCGGTGTCGGTCTGCGTTACCGATAGCTGGGCGAGCGGCGCGCCTTCGCTTGCGAACCGCGCGATCTCGGCTTGCAGATCATCCACGAACAGCGCCGCATGGTGCAGGCCCTCCGTTGCGGAGCCGTAGGGAAACATGTCGTGCAGCGCGCTGTCGTCGGGGTTGTGCTGCATCACCAGCTCGACCATCACGCTGCCCCACTGGCCATAGGCGCTGGAGTGGTCGAAGGGCCGCTCCACCCCGCGATGCACCGAGGACGCGAGCGCCACGTGCCGCAGGACGAAGAACGGCCCCGATCCGAACCGCCGGTGATGCGCCGCCGCCGCTGCCTCAAGGTCATTGACCTTGTAGGCGAGCTGCCGGATGGCGAGCACCTCAGTTGACCGCCCGGTCCTTGCCCACCCAGTAGGGCGCGCGCAGTTCGCGGCGCAGGATTTTCCCTGAGGGGTTGCGCGGCAGGGCGGGGATGAAGTCCACCGACTTGGGGCACTTGTAGCCCGCGATCAGCGTGCGTGCGTGGGCGATCAGCTCGGCCTCGGTCAGTTCCTCGCCCGCCTTGACGACGACGCAGGCCTTCACCGCCTCGCCCCACTTGGCGTCGGGCACGCCGATCACCGCGACGTCCGCGACCTTGGGGTGCGAATAGAGCGCGTTCTCGACTTCGGCGGGGTAGACGTTCTCGCCGCCGGAGATGATCATGTCCTTCACCCGGTCGTGGATGTAGAGATAGCCGTCCTCGTCGAGGTATCCCGCATCCCCGGTGCGCAGCCAGCCCTCGGCATCGATGGTGGCGGCGGTCGCCTCGGGGTTGTTCCAGTAGCCGCGCATGTTCTTCGACGAGCGCGTCGCGATCTCGCCGACCGTGCCGGCCGGGACTTCGTTCCCCGCCTCGTCGATCACCTTGATCTCGACGCCTGCAAGCGGCTTGCCGACACTCCGCATCCGCACGCTGCCCTCGGGCACGTGGTCCTCGGGATCGAGCGCGACGATGGTGCCGCTGGTCTCGGTCATGCCGTACATCTGCACGAAGCCGCAGCCCATCACCCGGATCGCCTCGCGCATCAGTTCGAGCGGGATGGGGGAGGCGCCGTAGGTGACGTATTTGAGGCGGCTGAAATCGACCTCGTTCACGCGCGGGTGGTTGAGCAGGATCTGGAGCGCGGCCGGCACGAGGAAGATCTTCGAGATGTTGAAATTCTCGATCAGGTCCAGCGCCTTCGTCGGGTCGTATTCGGGCAGGACGATGGAATTCGTCCCAGCCACCATCGTGCCGATGCCGGTGCCCGTGCCGCTGATGTGGAAGCAGGGCATGGCGAGCAGGGTGACGTCGCCCGGGATCGGCTCCTGCCATGTGCGCATCTGGTCGCCCGCCGCCGTGCCGTCGCGGCTGGAGAGGATCGAGCCGTGGGTGATCACCGCGCCCTTGGGCTTGCCGGTGGTGCCCGAGGTGTAGAGCTGGAGCGCATCGTCCCCGGCCCGGATGCGGTGCGACGGGGGCTTGGCCGGAAAGCCGTCGCGCCAGGTGCGGTAATCGGTGCCGGGATAATCGGGCGCGTCGATGCCGATCACCTGCTCGACATGGGGGCATGTCGGTCGGATCTGGCCGAGCACCTCGGCGAAGCCCTCGCCCACGAACACCACGCGGGCCTGCGAATTGTCGAGCACATAGGCGACTTCCGGCGCGGCGAGGCGCCAGTTCACCGGCGTCATCACCGCGCCCACGCGGTTCGCGCCGAGGAAGGCCTCGAAATAGAGCGGGTGGTTCTTGCCGAGGAAGGCGACGCGGTCGCCCGGCTTCACCCCCAGCGCGAGAAGGCCGTTCGCCACCCGGTCGGCGCCCTCGTCGAGTTCGGCGAAGCTCAACTCCTCGCCGGCGTAGGTGAAGGCGACCACATCGCCCTGCACGCGGGCGTGTTCGCGGACGACGTCGCAGAAGCTCTCTGCGGCCAGTGCTGTGATGTCTCCCATGCCGGAGGGATACCCCGCGTCCGGCCCCGTGTCATTGGCACAATTCATAGCGGGCGCAGGGCTGCGCTGCGGGGTAGGGTGGCGGGATGGACATTCCTTCAGGCTTCGAACCGGCGGGCTTCACCCCGGGCTTTCTCGACCACGGCGGGCCCTATTATCTGGGCGCGGCGGTGGACGGCGTGCGTGTGGTCGGTCTCCTCATCTGCCCTCATCACATCAACTACCAGGACGCAGCCCACGGCGGGGTGATCTCGACCTTCGCCGATGTCGCCCTGAGCCACGCGGTCTACGACGCCGAACGGCCAAGGCTCGCCCCTTCGACGGTGACGCTGACGGTCAACTATCTCAGCAGGGCGAAACTGGGCGACTGGCTGGAAGCCCGCGTGCGGATCGACCGGCTGGGCGGGCGCACCGCCTATACGTCCGGCGGGGTGTGGCGCGGGGAGGAACAGATCGCGACAATGTCGGGCGTGTTTGCGATTCGGCGGTGAAGGTTACGCAGCTTCGCTGCGGGAGTTTCTCGCAGAGACGCAGAGAAGAAAGGGGAGGCGCGGGGGTGTTGTCCTGTGCCGAAGGCACTTTCGACCCCTCTACACGCCCCCAAGCCGCAAGGTCTCATGGAGAGTCCGGCTTCGCCGCGAGCGCCACATCTCCGCGTCTCTCTTTCCTCTGCGTCTCTGCGAAAACCGCCTTTCTTCTACCCCAGCCACCCCCTCACCGCCGCCGTCGAAGGGTCGCGCTCATCGTGATAGCCCGCCGCGCCTTCGGGGGTGTTCGACAGGTCCGCGCCCTCCACGACCCGGAACTCGCGCCAGTCGTAGAGGCCGGTGCGCTGGGCGATGCGCCATTCGCCGCCACGCTTCTCGAAGCGGTCGACGTATCGGCCCGCGACGATGCCGGAATAGATCATCCCCTTGTCCGGGAAGGCCGCCGTCATCGGGTAGCCCGGCGGGATGGTGTGCATCGCCGTCATGTAGGTCTCGGTGTGACAGACCTCGGCACTCTCGAAGCCGAAGATCGTCTGGCCGAGCTGGTGCTGGGTCGCGAGGCATGGGTCGATGATCGCGCGCGCCTGCTCCACGAAACCGCGCCAGTCGCCCGCGACGAGGCCGAAGCGGAAGGTCGCATCGGGGTGGAACAGCCGCTCCATCATCCCCCAGCGCCGCCGGTCGATGGCATGGGCATAGGCTGCGAGAATGTCGCGGATCGCCTCGCGGTCTTCGAGTGTACCTGTCATGGTTCGAGCTCCACGATCACCTTGCCGATGTTCCCGCCGGTGAAGAGTTTGCCATAGGCCGTGAGGGTGTTCTCGAGGCCCTGCGTCACGTCGTAGGGCATGACGAGTTTGCCTTCCTCGGTCCATGCGCGCAGGCGGCGGGTGAGGACGGGGCCTTCGTGCATGAAGTCGGGCGAGAAGAAGCCCTCGATCCGCAGGCGCCGCATCAGCACCTGATCGAACTCGCGTGGGGCTGTGCGGGTGCCGGCGGTGTAATCGGCAAGGAGGCCGCACACGGCGATGCGGCCATAGTGGTTCATGCGGGTGAGCACCTGATCCAGCAGCGGCCCGCCGACATTGTCGAAATAGACGTCGAAGCCGCCCGCTGCATCGAACTGCGCGCCCGTATCCTCGGCCTTGTAATCGACCGCGCCCGCGATCCCCAGCTCGCCGGTCAGGTAAGCGCATTTCGCTGCCCCGCCCGCGATGCCCCATGGCTCGCAGCCGAGCAGCTTTGCGATCTGCACCGCAAGGATGCCGGTCGCGCCTGCCGCTGCCGAGACCAGCACCCGCTCGCCGGGCTTTGCCGCGCCGGTCGTCTCGACGCCCCACAGCGCGGTCCAGCCGTTCATGCCGAGCGGCCCGAACCACGCGCGCCGGTCGGCGACGGTGGGATCGAGCAGGATCGCGCCCGCCATCACCGCATCGACCGTGCTGACATCGGCCCACTGCCCGAAGGCGCGCACCAGATCGCCCTCATCGAATCCATCCGCGCGGCTCTCGATCACCTCGCCCAGCACCAGCCCCGTCATCGGCCCGCCCACCGGGAGCGGCGGCTGGTAGCCGTCCTCGCGATCGGTGAGCCACATGCGGGTGCCGGCGTCCATCGACAGGTGGGTGTTGCGGATGCGGATCTGGCCGTCCGACAGGGGGACGAAATCCTCCTCCACGAGGTCCAGCGCGGCGGCGAAATCGGTGCCCTCGGGGCGGCGTGCGATGCGCCAGATGCGGTTGTCCATGCTGGCCTTGTCCGGCGGGTGCGCCGCTACGGCAACCCCGCCTTTTCGCTAGGGCTTCGGGCGCGCGCGCTATCACTTTGGCGCGGTGCGCGGGGGCGGGGGGCTTCCTAGTCTCGGGCCACATAACAAGAGGGGAGAGACACGAAATGGCACTCATCACGGTGATCGGCGCGAGCGGCCGTCAGGGCCTCGCGCAGGTGCGCCAGGCGCTCGCCGCCGGCTACGATGTCCGCGCGATCTCGCGCCGTCCGGATGCGCTGGAGGGCGCGCCGGTCGAGGGTGTGGAGCGGGTCGAGGTGCGGCCAATGGACCTCTACGACACCTCGACCTTCGAGGCCGCGCTCGAGGGCAGCGACTACATCTTCTACACCCACCCCCTGCAGGCCCGCGCCGACCGCGCCTATCTCGTCGGCGAGGTCGGCAAGGTCGCGGCGCATCTCGGGGTAAAGCGGGTGGTGTGGAACACCTCGAGCTGGATTCCCGACAAGCCCGGTGACGCCTTCACCTATGCCGGCAACACGGCGGGCATCAACGCCCTGTGGCGCTCCGGCGCGCCGGGGACGGTGTTCGGCAGCGTGCTGTTCATGGACAACCTTCTCACCAACTGGGCGCGGCCCTTCATCGTCAACGAAGGCCGCTACGTCTATCCGCACAACCCGGCGCTCGAGGCCAACTGGATCAGCCTCGACGATGTCGCGCGCTTCATGCTGGCGAGCCTCGAGCGGCCCGACATGGAGGGCGCCTGGCTCAACATCGGCGGGCCGGAGCGGCTGGTCGGCAAGCAGGTGACCCAGTGCCTCTCCGAGGCGCTCGGCAAGCCGATCAAATACGATCCCTGCACCCCTGCCGAGTTCGGCCGCTACCTCGTCGAGGCGGCGGGGGACTCCATGCCCGAGGCGATGCGCGCCGACTTCGCCAAGGGGATCGAGGACTTTTACGAATACAACAACACCGCGCCGACCAGGCCCTTCGCGGTCGACATGGACCACGTCTACGAACGCTTCCCCGAACTGGAGGGCAAGCTCGAGACGATGGGCGCGTGGACCAAGCGGCAGGACTGGGGCGAGAGCAACTACCGGCCGGCCTTCGGGTAATCCATCTCGTCATTGCGAGCCGCAGGCGAAGCAATCCAGGGGCTGACGCCGCAAGCATAAGCAGTGTCGGATCATGGATTGCCGGGTGGCGCCCCGCGCCGTCTTCGACTCCGCCTGCGGCTCCTCGCAATGACGACAATGAAGCAAAGCGGACAAAGCGGACACCGTGTCCGCTTTGCGCGTCTCTATTTTCACAAATAAATACAGGTATTCACACCCGCTTTCGTTAAGCGGACGGACAAGGTATCAGGGCCTTGTTTCACGCCTCGATTATCCAGCGGCCTCGCAGGCCGGACAGAACAATGGGAAAGAGCCGGGGCCATGATAGCGGCTGGCAAGGGTGTAGGAAAATGTCGGCACTCGACGGCTGCGATCCGAACGCTGGCTTAGCATCGAACTATGTCTGCTTTTGCGCGTCACCCCAGCGGAAGCTGGGGCCCGAGGCATTACCGAACAGCGCTTGCCGCCCTAGGTCCCAGCTTTCGCTGGGATGACGATCGAGGGGATGGCGGCTTCAACCCCGTTCCGGCCAGAACCTGCCTTTCGGCTAGCGACCCCTGTGTGGACGGCTCTCCGTTGGCAAGGGTATTTCTGCGCTGCGCTGGC